>ERZ773192.2177-NODE-2177-length-17221-cov-4.272457_pt1 | contig 17221 bp, 13 predicted proteins | sample MGYA00581010_ERZ773192 | MGnify/ENA primary metagenome ERZ773192 (study PRJEB29015, sample SAMEA2737741) | human gut metagenome | biome: human gut; feature: human-associated habitat; material: faeces | place: China | collected 2012 ...
CCAAAGGCGTCAAAGCCGATGGGGTTCAGGACGTTATAGCCCTGCATGCGCTTTTTGCGGCAGATGATATCCATGGCTGTAAACGGACGCGGATGGCCGACATGAAGACCGGCAGCGGAGGGGTATGGGAACTCGATCAGGCCGTAAAACTTTGGCTTTTTGTCCCCAGTGACGGCGGCATAGGGTTTCTCCTGCTCCCATTTTTCCTGCCATTTCTTCTCAATGGCTGCAAAATCGTATTTCATAACAAGCTCCTTTGTCTCGTAATTTTTTTCATGATAAAACGCCCCTGACCATACGGTCAGGGGCGTAAAATACGCGGTACCACCCTGATTCAGCTGCTTTTTCAAGCAGCCCTCAAGCGGCCTTTAACGCGGCCATGCGTCCGTCCTTACTGCCTTCGGGGCGGCGGCTCAGGGGTGAGAGACGTCCGGTTGATTTTCCCGGCTCACACCAGCCGCCGGGTCCCTGAAAAAAATCGCGCGGGGCATTCCCCTTCTCTGCCTTTTACCGGGTCATTGTACGTTTTTTTGCGCCGTTTGTCAAGCGTTTTCGCCCAAAACGGCAGCCAGATTCACCTGATGTCCGTCCTGCCAGAGGCGTTCGAGGTCATAGAACTTTCTGGCCTCCGCCGTAAAGACGTGCACGACAAGGCTGCCGAAGTCCATGAGCACCCACGTGCCGCCGCGATGGCCCTCGCGGGAGAGCATCGGCTCGCCCGCCTCGTCCATGGCCTCTTCGACCGCGTCGCAGAGCGTCTTGACGTGGGTGGAGCTGGTGGCGGTGCAGATTAGAAAAAAGTCGGCGAGGGTCGAAATGTCGGTGATGCCGATGAGGCGGATGTCCTCACCCATTTTGGCGTCGAGCGCCTTTGCCGCAAGCGCGGCCACTTCTTTTGCACTGAGCATGGTTTTTATGTTCCTTTCTGATCTGTATCGGGTTCTTCCCAGACCGTACCGTCCGGGAAGGGGTCTTCTGTAGGCTCGGATGCGCCGGGTTCCTGCGGCTCATCCGGATCTCCCGGCTCTTCCGGGGCCTCCTGCGGTTCGTCCGTCTGCTCCGGTTCCTCCGGCGCTTCCGGCTCCGGGTCAGGGGCTTTCTGATACGCATACGCCTGTTCGGGCGTGACGACATTCAGCGTGCCGACGGCGATCGGCGCGTCATAGGGATTGAAGCAGGCGTTGACTGTTTCCAGCAGCCGGCCGGCGTAGAGGGGATAATAGGCCGCGCCGTTGATCATCGCGCCCTCGCCCTCTGCGGTGCAGCACTGCATGGAATCAAAATCGCAGGCCAGCAGCTCCTTGCCGAACCAGACCATATTGCCGGTTGTGAGGCTCGTGGTGACATATTCGGCAAAAATGTCTGCAAACTCCCCGATTTTTGTCAGGCTGCTGACGGACAGGCACTGCTTTGCCAGCGCCTTCAAAAACTGCTGCTGTACCTGCGTGCGCTGGATATCCTGCGTGGCGTAGCCCTTGCGGAAGCGGACAAGCTCCATAGCCTTTTCGCCGTCCAGATGCTGCGGCCCCTTCTTCAGGTGGATATACAGATCCTGCGAGGCGTCCTCATAGTTCATGTCCTGTGGTACATCGAAATCAACGCCGCCGACCAGATCGACCGTCTTTTTGAACGCCTCCAGATCGACAAGCACATAGCCGTCGACCGGAAAGCCGAGTAGGCTGTGCAGGCGCGAGGCAAGCCGTTCCATGCCGTCCGCACCGCCGCCCGCGTAAACCGAGTTGATCTTCATAAGTCCCCCGCCCCCGGTCGCGACCGGGGTATCGCGCGGGATAGACAGAAGCGCGACCGTGTGCGTGTTCGCATCCAGATGGGCGACGATGATGGTGTCGGTGCGGTAGCCATCGCCGTCGGTGCCGCAGATGAGAATGTTATACACGCCGTCGCGCAGCGCCTTGGGCTGCTCGGTGGGCACGTCCTCCTCCGGCTGCTGCTTCGGCTCAAGCTCCTGCGGTGTGACTGGAACGGCGGACGGCTCCGGCGCTTCTTCCTCGGCGGGAGGCTCCGGCTCCGGCTCGGAGAGCGCCGGACGCTCCACCGGCTTCACCAACAGCTTCCACGCCGCAAACGCGCTTCCGGCGACTGCCAGCACGATCACCGCCGCGATCAGCGCCGTGCGTGTACCGCGCGACAGCGCGGACTTTTTTGTATGCGCCGCACGGCGGCGATTGCCAAATAGCTTCATTCAGGGTTCCTTTCGGGTTTGGATGAGCCAGTCTCTGGCCGCAAGGGAATCGGCGCAGGCGGGCTGGCCTTTTTTTGCAAGCTGCTCCAGCGTCATATCGATGCCGAGCAGCACGCCCTCGTCCAGATCGCGCCAGACGGCCTCCCGCAGCCGGTCAACGCCCGGAAAATCGCGGTTCGGCTCCATATAATCCGCAATGTAGATGATTTTTTCCAGCAGGGTCATATGCGCTCTGCCGGTCGTATGATAGTCGATGGCGGAGACGACGGCATTGTTCTCACCGAAAATACGTGCGGCAGCCGCCGCGCCGGTCTTGGCGTGGAGCAGCTTCGCCTGCGCGTATTCGAACGGCGATACCGGCAGCTTCCAATGATCGACCAGCTTTTGCTGCTGCGCAGGAGAGAGCGCCTTGGTAATATCGTGCAGGATCCCGGCACGGGCAGCGTCCGTCTCATCCGCGCCGTATTTTTTTGCCAGCAGCACGGCGGTATCGGACACGCCCTGCGCGTGGGCGCGGCGCTTTTCCTTGTGCAGAGAAAGGCTGACGCGGCGCAGATCCGCAAACGGCAGCGCGTGATATGCGCCGCCCACGCCGTAGAGCCTCTCCCGTTCGATCATGGCCAGCACGTCCGGGTGCAGGACCTCGTCCGCAATGCCGAAAAACAGGAGCCGACGGGCCTCGGTCGACGAAATTTCCAGACAGTCGTTCTGCAGAACGATGGGCCGGGCGCCAAATACGGCCTCCATTTTTTCCTGCTGGGCCAGCAGCTGCGCAGAAAGCGCTGCATCGGCACGCACGCGGGCCATGCAGACGGGCACGGCCAGCGCTGCAATGGCCTCCGGCTCGCGCCACTGGAAAAAGGACAGGAACATATCGGTTCCCATCAGCAGATACAGCTCATCCTGCGGATAGCTTTCCCGCAGTTCGCGCAGCGTATCCACGGTATAGCTCGGGCCGGGCCGGTCAAGCTCGATGCGGCTGACCTCCATGCCGGTTTCTCCAGCTATGGCAAGCTGCGTGAGCGCGAAGCGCGTTTCGCCGTCCGGCGAGCCTTCGGCCACGGCCTTGTGCGGCGGGATGGCTGCGGGGATCAAGAGAATTTTGTCCAGTCCCAGCAGCTGCCGCGCCTTACGCGCGGCGAAAATATGCCCCAGATGCGGCGGATTGAAGCTGCCGCCGTAAATGCCGATCCTTGCCATGCTGCGCCCCTCCCCTGTCGGTGTTCTTTTTTACTGCTCTTCCTTCTGCTGGCGGCTGCGCTCGATGGTGGCGGAGACTGCCTTATCGTGGAAGTACTGCTTGCGCTGCTTCCGCTGCTGCTCAGCTGCCTGCTTGCGGGCGCGAAGCCCGGCCTTGACGGGGTTATAGTTGCCGGAGACTTTTTTGGCTGGCTTTTTCGCGGCGGCCTTTTTCTTCTCCTGCTCCACCTTTTCGGACTTGCGCCAGATCACAAACTTTGTGCCGACGCAGGCGACGCCCTCGGCGCCCAGCGCCTGGCAGATGGCGTCAGAGGCTTCGCGGGCCGTGAGTCCGGAGGTTTCGAGCACGCGGCCCTTGACCAGCTCGTGGCTGTCAAGCAGGACGACAGCCTCGTCCAGCAGCGTGTCGGAAATACCGCCCTTGCCGACGATGAGCGTCACGTCCAGCGGATTGGCCTGCGCGCGAAGCTCGGCGCGTTCCTTACTTGTCATCATGTTCAAATTCCTCCCGATAGATTCTGCAAAATGCCTGAAGCGCCCGCGCACGGTGGGAAATGGCGTTTTTCTCCTCAGGCGCAAGCTCGGCATAGGTCTTTTCAAGCTCCGGCAGGTAAAATACCGGGTCGTAGCCGAAGCCGCCCGTGCCCTTGGGCGCGAACAGAATTTGTCCGGGGCATTCGCCGCGCGCGACGATCCTCCGGCCGTCCGGCCAGAGGCAGGTAATGACGCAGACGAATTTCGCCGTGCGCCGCTCCGCCGGAACGTCCTTCAGATTTTCAAGCAGATAGGCAATGCGCTCCGCGTCGGAGCTTTTATGGCCGTAGCGGGCGGAGTACACGCCCGGCGCGCCGTCCAGCGCGTCCACCATGAGACCGGAATCATCGGCCAGAACAGGCATACCGCTGGCCTTCATGACGGCCTCCGCCTTCAAAAGCGAGTTTTCTTCAAACGTCGTGCCCGTCTCATCGACGTCCACGTGCAGCCCGTATTCCGATTCCAGCGCGATCTCAAAGCCGAGCTGGGACAAAATCGCGGAAAGCTCGACCAGCTTGTGCTGGTTCTGGCTGGCTAAGATCACCTTCATATCAGTGCCTCCGCAAAACTCTTCGCGTCGAAGGGCATCAGATCGTCGATCTGCTCGCCGACGCCGATGAACTTGACCGGGATATGCAGCGCCTGCGCGACCGCAATGACCACGCCGCCCTTGGCCGTGCCGTCCAGCTTCGTGAGAACCATGCCGGTAACGCCCGCACACTCCTGGAACTGCCTGGCCTGAAGCAGGCCGTTCTGGCCGGTCGTGCCGTCGAGGACGAGCAGGACCTCCTTGCTGGCGCCGGGAAGCTCACGGTCAAGAATGCGGGAGATCTTATTTAATTCGTTCATGAGGTTCTGCTTGTTGTGCAGGCGGCCTGCGGTGTCGCAGATGATGACGTCGCTGCCGCGCGCTCTTGCCGCCGCGATGGCGTCAAAAACGACGGAGGCGGGGTCCGCGCCCTCGTGCTGGCGGATGATGTCGCAGTGCGCACGCTCCGACCAGATCTCAAGCTGATCGGCTGCCGCGGCGCGGAACGTGTCGCCCGCGCACAGCAGGACCTTCTTGCCCTGATCGTGCAGCTGGTGGGCGAGTTTACCAATGGTGGTCGTCTTGCCGACGCCGTTGACGCCGATGACGAGAATGACCGACGGCTTTGTATCCAGCTTCAGGGCCGGATCGCCGACGTTCAGCATATCGGCGAGAATGCCGCGCAGGGCAAGCTTGGCCTCGTCGACGGTCTTGATGCGCTGCTCCTTCGCGGTCTGGCGCAGACGATCCATAACGGCCTCCGTCGTGTCCATACCGAGGTCAGAGACAATGAGGCTTTCCTCAAGATCGTCATAGAACTCGTCGTCCAGCTCACTGGCGGTAAAGACGCTGCTGATGGAACTGGCCGTCTTGCTCAGTCCCTGCTTGAGTTTTTCAAAAAATCCCATGTATTTGATATCCTTTCTGGATGATATTCCGGGTATTTGCGCAGTACCCTGTAGGGGCCGATGCCCACATCGGCCCGCTGGAAAGCTACAAATCTGCTGCGTTTTTATCAGTTCGTAACCCCCAGCTGTTTTGCAAGCTCGTCGAGGCTCAGGCGGAGGATCTTGGACACGCCCTGCTCCTGCATGGTGACGCCGTAGAGTACGTCGGCGGCCTCCATGGTGCCGCGGCGGTGGGTGATGACGATGAACTGGGTCTTGTCGCTGAGCGTGTGCAGATAATTTGCAAAACGCTCGACGTTGCGGTCATCCAGCGCGGCATCGATCTCGTCGAGCATACAGAACGGTGTGGGGCGTACCTTTAAGATGGCAAAATAGAGCGCGATGGCCACAAACGCCTTTTCGCCGCCGGAGAGAAGCGTGATGGTCTTGACCTGCTTTCCGGGCGGCTGGACGCGGATCTCAATGCCGCATTCGAGCGGCGCGGACTTGTCCTCCAGTATGAGCGAGGCTTTTCCTCCGCCAAACATTTCTTCGAACGTTTTGCCGAAATATTCATCAATACGGGCAAATTCCCGGACAAAAATTTCGGTCATTTCCGTCGTGATGGAGGCGACGATGTTTTCAAGCTCGGACTTCGCGTGCTGCACGTCGTCGCGCTGGGCGGCCAGATATTTATAGCGCTCGGACACGCGGGCGTATTCGTCGATCGCGCCGAGATTCGGCGTGCCGAGGGCAGAAATTTTCCGGCGCACCTCGGTAATGCGCTTGTTGGCTGCCGTGAGATTTTCAATCTCGACAGTTTCCTTTTCTGCCGTACCGGGGGTCAGCTCGTAGGAATCCCAGAGCTTATCGACGATCTGCTTTTCCTCAAGCTCGCTGGTGGCCTTTTTCTGTTCGAGACGGGCCGTTTCGCGTTCGAGCTGCAAAATGGACTGGTTTTTCTCCTGCGCCTGCTTTTCGGTCTGGCTGCGGCGGGCCTCGAGCTGGGCACGCTCGTCAACGGCCTCCTTCAGTGTCTGCCGGGCCAAATCAAGCTGTGTGCCGGAGGCCGTCAGGCCGTCCTCCTTCTCCTGAATCTGCCCTTCGAGCGCAGAGATCTGTAATTCGTATTCGTGGATCAGCCCTGTTTTCTGCGTCACGTCGCCCTGCATGGCCTCGCTGAGCGCCTGCAGCTGGGCGATGGTGTTCTCGGAGGCTGCGCGCGCCGTCTCGATGGAGGCCGCGTCCATGCGCAGGGCGGTGATCTGGTCCGTGAGCTGCTGCTGCTGCTCGGTCAGGGCGGTCTGCCTGCCGGTCAGCTCCGTCTCCCGCGCGTGCAGCGCGTCCTGCGCGGCAGTCTGCTGCTGCAGCTGGGCCTTGAGTGCCTGCAGCTTTCCCTCCTCGCCGCCGGTGCGGCTGGTCAGGTGGGCAAGCTCCTTTTCGATGTTTTCCAGATTTTCCGTGACCGCAGCGGCCAGAAGCTGCACCTGCTTGTGCTCCTCCGTGCGGCGCAGCACCTCGTCTTCCGCCTCGCGGAGCTGGCTGCGGACGGCAGTAAGCTCAAATTCGGTCTTCGCGGCGGAGGAAGCGGCCTCGGCCGTCTGCGCCTTGAGCGATTCAAGGCTTTGCGCGAGTGCGTTCCGTTCCTCGGCCAGCTTTGCAAGCGTGTTCGCGCGCGTCAGAACGCCCGCGCTCTTTGCGGCAGAGCCGCCGGTCATACTGCCGCCCGCGTTCATGACCTGCCCGTCGAGCGTGACAATGCGCACGCGGCTGCCGCAGGCACGCGCCATGCGCACGGCGTTATCCAGCGTGTCGCAGATCACGGTGCGGCCAAGGGCGTTTTCAATCACGGCGCGGTACCGCTCGTCGCATGAGACGAGGCCGGAGGCGACGGAGATAAAGCCCGGCTGGCGCTGGCAGACGGTATCCTGCAGGCTTTGCGGCTTGATCGCGGTGAGCGGAAGGAAGGTCGCGCGGCCGCCGTCGCGGCGCTTGAGCATCTGGATGGCGGTCTTGCCGTCCTCCTCGGAGGAGACGACAATGTTCTGCATGGCGGCGCCGAGCGCCGTCTCGATGGCGGTGGTATAGCGGTCTTCCACGCGGATGAGCTTGGAAACCGGGCCGTGGATGCCGCGAAGCTTTCCGGCTGCCGCGTCCTGCATGACAAGGCGGACGGCCTTGGAAAAGCCCTCGTATTCGCGCTCCATCTCACGGAGCATACGGATCTTCGAATCAAGCGTATCGAGCTGGACGCCGGCGGCGTTCAGCTGCCTTTGCAGGCCGTCGCGCTTGTCCTGACGCGCTTTCAGGCGAAGCTCATAGCCCGCGATGGTATTTTTTGCGCTCTGCGCGTCGTCCTGCGCCTGTTCAAGACTTTTTTTGCAGGTGAGCTGCTGCGCCGCGATCTGCTCCTGCCGGGCCTTTGCGGCAGTCCGGTCCTCCTCCAGCGTCTGTCTGCGGGCAAGGACCTCCTCCATGGAGGCCTCCATGGACGCGATCTGCGCAGTCACGGAGGCGCTCTGCGACTGCAAAAGCGCCTGCTGGGCACGGAGGGAAACGAGCTGCTGTCCGGCTTCGCCGGTCTGCTCTGCGAGAGCCTGCGCCTCCTGCTGAACGGCAGCAAGGGAGTCATTTGCAGCGGCCAGCGCGCGGGTATTTTCTTCGATCTTCTGCCGCTCGGCCTCGATCTGGCCCGCAATGCCGCCGCTTCGCGTCTGCTGATCCTGCAGCTCCTGCTGGATGCGGTCGATGTTCGTCTGGTGGTGCTGGATCTCCGCACGCAGGAGCGTAATTTCGTTCTGTGCCTGCTGGCGTTCGGCCTCCATCTGGCTGATGTGCTCGCGCTGCTGGTCGAGCTGAAGCGTCTGGTGGTTGTATTGCAGGCTGAGCTGCTCGGCCTTGCTGTAGAGCGCGGTCAGCTCGTCGTGCGCCTGTTCGAGGATGAAAGCGGCGGAGGCGTAATCCGTCTCGGCCTTGCGGGCGCTTTCGGCGATTTTTTTGAGATTTTCCAGCCAGACCGTGACCTCAAGACCCTTGAGTTCGGTGTGGAAGGTCAGATATTTCTGTGCTTTCTCCGCCTGCTCCCGCAGCGGGTCGACTTGAAGCTCCAGCTCGGAGATCTTATCGCCGATGCGCAGCAGATTGTCCTCGGTGTTGGCTAGACGGCGCTCTGTTTCCTCCTTGCGGTGGCGGAATTTGGAGATGCCTGCGGCCTCTTCAAAAATTTCACGCCGGTCGGTCGACTTGAGCGCAAGGATCTCGTCAATGCGGCCCTGTCCGATGTTGGAATAGCCCTCGCGGCCAAGGCCGGTGTCCATGAACAGCTCGTTGATGTCCTTGAGGCGGGCAAGCTGCTTATTTATATAGTATTCGCTCTCACCGGAGCGGAAATAGCGGCGGGTGATCATGACCTCGGGTGTCTCAATGCGAAGGCTGGCGTCGGAATTGTCAAGCACGAGCGTCGCCTCGGCGTAGCCGACGGCGGGGCGCTTGGCCGTGCCGCCGAAGATCACGTCCTCCATCTTCGCGCCGCGCAGCGCGCGGGTGCTTTGCTCGCCAAGCACCCAGCTGATGGCGTCGGAAATATTCGATTTTCCGCTGCCGTTCGGCCCGACGATGGCGGTGCAGTCGCTGCCGAACTGCAAAAGCGTCCTGTCCGGGAAGGACTTGAAGCCCTGGATCTCCAATGATTTCAGATACACGCGGATACCTCTCCAATTTATTCTATCTTGGTATTTTACCATTTTTCCATAGGAAATGCAATCCCGGAATCGCTTTTTGGCAAACAGCGCGGATCTGTACGCACCTGAGCGTCCCTTTGTGTCAAAGGGACGCCTTGGGCGCCGGTGTATCAAAGAAAAACCGGCAGCGCCGTTACAGGCGCTGCCGGGGGATCGTTTGCGGTTATGAGAACAGATAATGCTTGACCAGCTCCTGAAGCAGCTCGTCACGGTCGAGCTTGCAGATCAGGCTGCGGGCATTGTTGTAGTTGGTAATGTAGGTAGGATCCTCGGACAGGAGATAACCGACTATCTGATTGATGGGGTTATACCCTTTTTCGCTGAGGGCGCCATATACGGCGGTCAGAATGCTCTTCATTTCCTCACTACTGTCTTCCGGTACCACAAACTTGATGGTATTGTCATTCACGACGGTCAGCCTCCTTCTCTTGAGCTTGTGCCACTATCATAATATATTGTGCCCGGTTTGTAAATGCGTCCAACATTTCATTTGTGTTACATTTTGCCCGAAAGCACAAGATTTAGACAAAAAGCGGCAAACCGCGCAATTGGAGGCAAACGGCGCTTATTCGTAGATCGGATGCTTTCTGACAAGCTCCGCCACGGCGGCAAGCACGGCTTCACGGTTGGCTTCATAGTCCGTCGCGATCTTGTCGATGCAGTCGGCCACGACCGGCATATCCTCCGGCGTAAAGCCGCGCGTGGTGCACGCGGGCGTACCGATGCGCACGCCGCTGGTGACGCCGGGCTTCTGCGGGTCGTTCGGGATGGCATTTTTATTGACAGTGATGTGTACCTCGTCGAGCTTCGTCTGCAGGTCCTTGCCGGTGATGTTCTTTTTCCGCAGATCGGCAAGCATCAGATGGTTGTCTGTGCCGCCGGTCACGAGGTCGAAGCCGTGCGCCAGCAGCGCGTCAGCCAGTGCTTTCGCGTTTTTTACGACCATTTCCGCATAGGTTCTGAATTCCGGCTGCGCCGCCTCGCGCAGGCAGATGGCCTTGCCCGCGATCACGTGCATCAGCGGCCCGCCCTGCGTGCCAGGGAAGACGGCGCTGTTGAGCTTTTTGGCTAATTCCTCGTCGCGCGAGAGGATCATGCCGCCGCGCGGGCCGCGCAGCGTCTTATGCGTGGTGGTCGTGACGACGTCGGCATAGGGAACGGGGCTCATATGCTGCCCGCCTGCGACAAGACCCGCGATATGCGCCATGTCGACCATGAGCAGCGCGCCGTTTTTGTGCGCGATCTCGGCAAATGCCTTAAAATCAATGGCTCTGGGATAGGCGGACGCACCGGCCACAAGCAGCTTCGGCCGGTACCGGCGAACCATGTCCTCGACCTGATCATAGTCGATGCGGCCCGTCTCCGGGTCCACGCCGTAGCTGATGCTGTGATAGTATTTGCCGGAGAGATTGACGCGGGCGCCGTGCGTCAGATGGCCGCCGCTGGCAAGATCCATGCCCATGAGCGTATCGCCCGGCTGCAAGAGCGCGGCATAGACCTCCAGATTGGCCTGCGCGCCGGAGTGCGGCTGTACATTGGCATAGGCCGCGCCGAACAGCTTTTTCGCGCGCTCGATCGCGATCGTCTCCAGCACATCCACATAATCGCAGCCGCCGTAATAGCGCTTGCCGGGGTAGCCCTCGGCGTATTTGTTCGTCAGAACGGAGCCCATGGCCGCGATGACGGCGGGAGAGGCGATGTTCTCCGACGCGATCAATTCAATGTTCTGCTTCTGGCGCTGAAATTCGTTTTTGATGCAGGCCGCGACCTCGGGGTCCTGCGTCTGCAGATAGCTCATGCCGGTTTCGAGTACGTTTGCCATGACGATGTATCTCCTTATACAACGATAAAAATGAGCAGGCCGTCCCCGGTCTGCTCATTGTGGTGCCGTATTACAAAAGCTGTAGCTGCGGCTCTGTCCTTTTGCCTGAGAGATTCGGCTTGCACCTTGCACCTTCGGCACTCAATTCAATGAGTTCTCCAGAGATTCCTTCTGTTCTCAGTCCGCATACGCGTTCTGAGGACGATCAACGGATGTCCTGTATTTGATTGACGGCGTTATTATACACACCTCGCATACAAATGTCAACAGGGTGTACGCAGAAATTTCATTCCGACACCTTCGGCAGCTTTGCGATGCTTGCGGCAAGCTGCTCGTCGGTCGGGATAATATCGGTCATTTCATGATCGTTGAACTTCTGATACGCAACGAGATCGAAGTAGCCAGTGCCGGTCAGTCCGAAGACAATGGTCTTCTCCTCCCCTGTTTCCTTGCACTTAAGCGCTTCGTCGATGGCGGCGCGGATGGCGTGGCTGGATTCCGGCGCGGGGAGAATGCCCTCGGTGCGGGCGAAATACTCCGCTGCTTCAAATACACTCGTCTGCTCGACGCTGCGGGCCTCCATCAGGCCGTCGTGGTACAGCCGCGAGAGGATCGGGCTCATGCCGTGGTAGCGCAGGCCGCCCGCGTGGTTGGCCGACGGGATGAAGCCGCTTCCAAGCGTGTACATTTTTGCCAGCGGGCAGACCATGCCGGTATCGCAGAAGTCATAGGCAAACACGCCGCGCGTAAAGCTGGGGCAGGAGGCGGGTTCGACGGCGATGAAGCGGTAATCCTTTTCGCCGCGCAGCTTTTCGCCCATAAACGGAGCGATCAGACCGCCGAGGTTCGAGCCGCCGCCGGCGCAGCCGATGATGATATCGGGCGTAATGCCGTATTTATCGAGCGCGATCTTCGTTTCCAGACCGATAACCGACTGATGGAGCAAGACCTGATTCAGGACGCTGCCGAGCACATAGCGGTAGCCGGGCGTGGTCGTGGCGACCTCGACGGCCTCGCTGATAGCGCAGCCGAGAGAACCGGTCGTGTCGGGGTCCTTCGCGAGAATGGCGCGGCCGACATTCGTGGTGTTCGATGGGCTGGGCGTGACGCTTGCGCCATAGGTGCGCATGACCTCGCGGCGGAAGGGCTTCTGCTCATACGAGCACTTGACCATGAAGACCTTCAGATCAAGCCCCAGATACGCGCAGGCCATGGAAAGGGCCGTGCCCCACTGACCGGCGCCCGTCTCGGTCGTAACGCCCTTGAGTCCCTGCTTTTTGGCGTAATACGCCTGCGCGATGGCAGAGTTCAGCTTGTGGCTGCCGGAGGTGTTGTTGCCCTCGAATTTGTAATAGATCTTCGCCGGGGTTCCGAGCTTTTCCTCGAGGCAGTACGCGCGCACCAGCGGCGACGGACGGTACATCTTGTAGAAATCGCGGATCTCCTGCGGGATGGGGATATACGGCGTGTCGTTGTCCAGCTCCTGCTCGATCAGCTCGTCACAGAAAACGGGGCGCAGATCGTCAAAGCCCATGGGCTTGCCGGTGCCGGGGTTCACGAGAGGCGCGGGCTTGTTTTTCATGTCCGCGCGGACATTGTACCAATTCTGGGGCATCTCAGACTCAGACAGATAGATCTTGTAAGGAATGTTTTCGGTTTTCATAGTTGTTTCTCCTTTCGCGTTTTGGCTTTCTCCGGGAAAAGGGAAACAAAAAAGACCTTCATCCACAGAGAAAACCGGTTATCGGTTTGATCTCTTGGGACAAAAGTCTGAAAAACTTCTGCGGTGCCACCCAAATTGACAATTGCTTGTCCGCTCATGACGCGCCTGCACGCATCCTCCCCTGTAACGGTGGGACTCCGTCAGCGCCTACTTGCCTTCGCGTTCAGCCTGCCCTCCGCAGTCCATTCGGCAAACGTCTTTCTGCTGCACTCGCACCACCCGGCAGCTCTCTGGGAGAAATCCTGTCTGCTTACTCGTCTGCATCAACGGTTTCATCTTGCGACGGAGTATACGCCTGAAATTCGCGTTTGTCAAGTGTTTTTTTCGGTAAAGCGAAAAAAATTTTCGGGCCGCAGGACGCTTGCAAAGACCGTGCAGATGTGATATAAAGGCGATAATCTGCAAAAAACGAGGTACTTTCCATGCAAAGCTCCTGCCGCCGGACGATCCTTGGCTGCTATGTCGGCTATATCGTGCAGGCCATCGTCAATAACTTTGTTCCGCTGCTGTTCGTCATGTTCGAGCGGACGTACCAGATCCCGCTTTCGAAGATCACGCTGCTCATCACGATCAATTTCTGCATTCAGCTCGGCATTGATCTGCTCTCGGCGTGGTTTCTGGATCGCATCGGTTACCGCGCGGCCATTTTGCTGTCGCATATTGCCTCGGCTGCCGGTCTCGTGCTGCTGACCATTCTTCCGGATGCGCTGCCGGATGCGTTTACGGGGCTTCTGATCGCCGTCGTGATCTACGCCGTCGGCGGCGGGCTGCTGGAGGTCATTGTCAGCCCGGTGATGGAATCCTGCCCCACGCAGAATAAGGAACAGCACATGAGCCTGCTCCATTCGTTCTATTGCTGGGGTCATATGGGCGTCGTGCTGCTGTCGACGGCATTTTTCGCGCTGTTCGGAATTGGAAACTGGAAGCTCCTTGCGCTTTTATGGGCGCTCGTTCCGGTCGTAAACGCGGTCTTCTTCGGGGGTGCGCCGCTCTATCCGATGCAGGCCGAGGGTGCGCAGGCGCTATCGCTGCGCACGCTCGTCAAAAGCCGTGTATTCTGGCTCTTTATGGTGATGATGCTCTGCGCAGGCGCGTCGGAGCAGGCCGTAAGCCAGTGGTCGTCCGCCTTTGCCGAGCAGGGACTGGGCGTATCGAAGACTGTGGGCGATCTGGCAGGGCCGATGGCGTTCGCGGCCATGATGGGCGTTTCCCGGCTGATTTTCGGGAAGTACGGCGAGAAGCTGAATCTGAACCGCTATATGGCCGTCTGCGCGGCGCTGTGCGTCGGGGCGTATCTGTGCATCGTGTTCGTGCCGTCTCCGGTTCTGAGCCTGCTTGGCTGCGCCGTGTGCGGCTTCTCGGTCGGCATTTTCTGGCCCGGAACGTTCAGCCGCGCATCCGCCTCCATCCGGGGAGGCGGAACGCAGATGTTCGCGCTGCTGGCGCTGGCGGGTGATCTTGGCTGCGCGGGAGGCCCGACGCTTGCGGGCCTCGTCTCGGACGCCTGCGGCGGAGCGCTCCGCGCAGGCATCCTCGCCGCCATCATTTTCCCGCTTCTGATGCTGCTCTGTATGCTTCTGGTGCGAAGCAGCGCGGCGCTTAAATCAGATCCAGAAAATCCTCCAGCATCCGGGTCAGCTCCTTCCGGGTCAGCTCGTCGGCAACATGGAGCTTCCCGTCCTTTTCTGTGAGAAGGTCGGCGGCATAGGCCCAGCGGACGGCGTCCGCCGCGTCCTCGCTGATCTCGTCTGCGTCTTCAAACTGCGTCAGATCGACCTCCTGCCCGGCTTCGGTGTCCAGACCGAGCTGGCGGGCCATCTGGTAAAGCGTCTTTGCCGCCTCCTGTTTTGTGATGGGCGCGTCGGGGTCATAGGTCAGCAGCGCAGCCTCCGTGCTCTGCGGCTCCGCCTGCGTCCAGCGGGCGGAAAGCGTCGTATCGCCGGTCAGATGCAGCGGCGCTTCCGCGTCGACGCAGTCCCCTTCTTCGGTGTACCAGCCGTCAAACGTCATGTTTTCACGCTCCGGAGCCTGCACATTCAGTTCGTGCAGGCTTTTTCCCTGCTCTGCTTCCAGCGTGACAGGTTCGCTTCCTTCGCCGGGATCGAGCGTCAGCGTATAAACGGCCTCCTGAAGCGTCAGCTCGGTGAAGCCGTTTTCACGTGCGGTGCTGATGGTCAGAGTAAGATCGTCGCTTGTAAAGTTCTCCGAGAAATCGTCTGCGTAGCCGGTCAGGATCGTCTGCTCCGCCGCTCCGCTGACGCCGATGTGCGCCTGCTTGTCAAGGCCCAGATCGCCGATCTTGAGTGCAGCAGTTTCATCCAGCCAGAGGTTATCCTGCGCATCCTGCGCGCGGTTGCCGGTGATGCTGGTCGTGCCGCTCAGCTCGAGCGTACCGGCGCAGTACACGCCGCCGCCCAGGATCTGCTTTTCGGAGGCCTTCATTTCGCCCGTCAGGCGGTTGCCCGCGATGACGCAGCTGTCCAGCACGGCGGAGGCGTGCTCCGCAACGACAACACCTGCGCCATAGCGGCCCGCGTTGTCGATGATGTTCACGTTTGTCAGATAAAGCTCGTTATAATCGCCCACGCTGATCGCGCCTGCTGTTGCGCCGGTGATCCGGCCACCGGCAAGCGCGTTCTTTTCGCTTGCCGCGATATAGGCCTCCTGCCAGGCATAGCTGCCGTCGTCAAAGACAAGCGCGCCGTCTTCGTCGACGTAATAATTGCTGGAGCTGTCCGCTCCGTTGCAGTCGGTGATGGTAAGGACAGACGGCTCCGCGTCCTTATCGCTCACGGCGACGAAGATGATGCAGCCCTCAGCGCCATCCGCCAGACGGAGCGTGTGGCCGTTCAGGCAGAGCGTGACCTGCGCGCCGTTTTTGGGCACGCAGAGCGGCTCTTCAAGAGCCAGATCATCCGTCAGATAATAGCAGCCGGATTCCAGCTTTCCGCCGGTCACGGTCAGCGGCGCAAAGGACGGCTCTTCGCAGCTGTCCTCGCGGTTTGCGGCGTGGATGTGGTTCTGTTCGCCGTCCTCCGCGGGTGCTTCTTCCGCCTCGGAAGCGGTATCCGCTTCTTCGGCGGGAGCGGCGGGTTCCTCCGCCGGAGTATCCTCTTCGGCGGGTTCCTCTGCGGCAGGCTCGGCAGCCGCCTCTTCCCCGGCGGCCTCATCCGCCTTCTGCGCGTCCGCCGCGACAGCGCAGACGCTCCAAACAGCCAGCACCAGCGCAAGCACTAGCAGCAGACTGATCCATCTCTTTTGCATTTCGGTTCCTCCTCATATTGCGGAGCAGATTATGTATACCGAAAGAGTAGCATATTTTTCTTGCTTTTTCAACGTTTTTCTCATGTTTTAAGCAAATATTAACCTTTTTCCGCGTGAATCACAACATATAGTGCTGATTTTGTATCCGTGCACAGCATCTGGGTCAAGGAATCTTCAGAATTCTTCATGCTTCGCCGTCTTGCAAAGCCGGAAGCCGTCTGATAGTATAGAGTCAGAAAAAAGGAGGGCCTGCCTATGCGTCGGGGAACGAAAAAGTGCATCCTGCTGCTGCTTGCGATCCTGCTGCTCTGTCTTCTCACCTGGCGGCTGACGCCGCACACGTTCGAGGAAATGACGGCTTCTGACCGGGATGAGATCACCAGCTTCGCCGGAGTCGTGTCGCTCAGCGGAGTTCGGGACGGCAGGGCGTACACGGAAAGCTATGCGCTGCAAAACGTGACGCCGGAGGACACGGCGTTTGAAGGTGTTCTTATGCTTCTGAACTCGACCCGCTACCGGGAGGATTTCCGCAATCTCCTGCCGTGGCCCATCGAGTCGGTCAGCGCCGGCAGAGCCTACGACGGCCGGGGCGTTTCGCTCATGCTGGTCTGGGGGCCATCCGAAGACGAGTGCTGCAGCCTCAGCCTTTCCGGCAGGCAGATCGCCGTCAGCCGGCCGCATCACGACGGCTTCCTGATCTACCATCCGGAGAATCCCAAGCTTCTGAATTGGCTTGCCATCTATCTGGCAAACAACGGCGAAAAGGGCTGAACATACATCCGGAGGCTCCCCTTGTCAGGACATGACAGGGAGAGCCTTTTCGAGGGTGCTATCGGAAAAATACGCGCACGCTCAGTGCGGCCATGCAGAAGCCGGTCAGGTCGGCGATCAGGGCTGCCGGGAGCGCATAGCGCGTTTTTTTGACGCCTGCCGTGCCAAAATAGACGCTGATGGTGTAGAACGTCGTTTCGGTCGAACCGAGCATGACCGCTGCCGTCCGGCCGATCTGGGAATCGACCCCGTATTCCCGCATCAGATCTGTCCCGACGGCCAGCGCCGCGCTGCCGCTGAGAGGCCGGATAAGTACCAGCGGCGCGACCTCCGGCGGGATGCCAAGCAGGCGGAAGACCGGCGCGAAAACGGGCGTGAGCAGCGCAAAAAAGCCGCTCTCCCGCAGCATCGTCACCGCCGTCAGCATCAGCACCAGCGTGGGGGTCAGCGAGAGCATCAGCCGCAGCCCGTCCTGTGCACCGGTCAGCATTCCGCCGTAAACATCCTGCTTTTTTGCGATCTCTGCCGCACCCGCCAGCAGCAAAAGC
>ERZ773192.2188-NODE-2188-length-17182-cov-3.142757_pt1 | contig 17182 bp, 10 predicted proteins | sample MGYA00581010_ERZ773192 | MGnify/ENA primary metagenome ERZ773192 (study PRJEB29015, sample SAMEA2737741) | human gut metagenome | biome: human gut; feature: human-associated habitat; material: faeces | place: China | collected 2012 ...
CCTCATCCATGTGCATGGTGGCCGAAGGGGTCAAGACCACGCAGGCCGTGCACCGGCTGGCGCAGCGCCTCGGCGTGGACATGCCCGTGACCGGCACGATGTACAGCGTCTTGTATGAGGGGTTCGCGCCCCGCGAAGCTGTACAGGCCCTCATGGGCAGGCAGTTGAAGGAAGAATAGACGAGTAGAGTTGAGTGGGTGCGGTTTGTTTTTACCGTTGAGCGGTGGATGGGTGTTTCGTCCCGTCCGCCGTATTTTTAGATCGGGGTGGAGGCATGGGAAAAGAGTCTTGATGCGAAATGCCGTCTATTTGGTATATATTGACCATATGTATTCTCTTTATGCTTCGCTGTGCTCACATGTGGTGCATAAAACATCAGTTAACAGTATTTCTTATAACGTGTATAGCATGAAGAGATATTGTTGGATCGGTTGTGATGTTGCCTGTCGCGTTAAAGCCTGACGTCTGTTGCATCAGCATAAGAGCGCATATGGATAGCAATACTCTTCACAGGACGTTCTATATATATGAACTGTACGATGTGATTCTGTAATGCATTGTCTCGAATTTTGCTTGTTCAGAAGTGCACTACAAGAACTCTATTGGTAGATTTTTTTGAAGGAGATATTTTTATGATAAGATGAATACTTTTTTAAAAGATGTTTTTCTTCTTTATAATACGCCAATATAATGCTTTTATTTCATGCATCCATGACAAGGAGTTTCTTGTTTATCGGATCTTACCCTTTTCAGTGCCTTCTCATCATGTGATTGAAGCGTCGACAATACGGCCTTTTGTTGAAAGTTTGTCCTTTATTGCGTTTGGTTGTCGTGTTTTTGCTTTGCGGTTGCTTTATGGTGACTTGTTCGCGTCCTCGGTGCTCAGGGGGCTGCCGGAACGTCCGGCGGCTTCTTGAATGAAGCGATTTTTTAACCGCATTCTGGGGGGCAATGGAAGAGATGAACTACTTGGAAATTGCCAACAGCACGATGATGTGGATCGCTGCGGGGTTGGCGGTGGCTGTAGTGCTGGTTCAAGCCTTCATTTTCAGCAAAAAGTCCTACTCCACGAGCCTTGAAATGGGCCTGACCCGCGAGCAGATGAACGGTGCAAGAGCAACGCCATCACCGCCCTCGGCCCTTCTCTGGCCGTGCTCAGTGCGATGATCGCCCTGCTGGTTTCCTTGGGCGGGCCCAGTGCGTGGATGCGGCTGTCGTTCATCGGCTCGGCCATGTACGAGATGATGGCGGCCGGTTTCGGCACGCAGGCCGTGGGCGTTACCCTCGGCAAGGACCCCATGACCGGCATCGCTTTCGCCAATGCCGTATGGACCATGACCCTCGGGGCGCTTGGCTGGATCGTTTTCGCTACCGTCAGCGCGGACAAGATGGAGAAGGTGCAGAACAAATTTTCCGGCAACGACACCAAGCTCATGGGCGTCATCGCTTCCGGGGCCATTCTGGCTGCGTTTGGTTCCTTCAGCGCGGGGCACCTCATCTTCGCCCTGTTCGGCGGCATGCTGGTCGCCGTGATCTGGCCCTAGGCGTTCCGCGTGTAATCCCGTCCCTGCAGCATCCGACAAGAAGGACGCTTTATGAGCAACAATCATGTCATATACGAAAAAGAATATCTGCCCTTCATCATCAAGTGGGGACGCATCACCAACTGGACGGCGCTGGTCCTCTGTTTCTCCCCCGCCCTTGTGCTCGCCGTCGGGTTCGGGCTGATGCCGCCGTTTTCGGCTATTCCGAGCGGCTTCTTGGTCGTCACGAGCGCTCTGGTCCGTGGAGCCCATTTCCTATTTTCCGATCATCGGCGTGGTCGAGACATACATGGCCTTCGTCTCCGGCAACATCAGCAACCTCCGCATCCCCGCGTAATGCCCGCGAAAAGGTGGATGGGGGCCTGGGACGGACAGGGGCAGCATTGTCGCCACGCTGGGCATGGCCGTTTCCATCATCGTCAAGGTCATCATCCTCGCCCTCTACCTGCTCCTTGCCATCGGCGTGCGCAAAGGCATTATCCCCGGTTTCGCCTCGACGCTTATCGCTGTTTTCGCAAGCATCGCCATCGCGATCTTTTTCTATAAGAAGAACATCATCAAGTAAGGAGCCTGGATATGAGCAAAGGTATGATACTCGAATGGATAGACGCCAACCACAAGCCTTTTGATGATTTGGCTCTTGCCCACTGAAATAACCCGGAACTCGCTTATAAAGAATATGAGGCCATTCGCCTCCAGATGGATTTCTTGAGGGAACGGGGGGCGTCGTTACCCAGAAAGAGGGCATGCCCACCGCTTTTATGGCTGAATGGGGACCGGGGGCCTGTGATAGGCATCCTCGGCGAGTACGACGCGCTGGGCGGTCTGTCTCAGGCCGTTTCCGCCGCCAAGGAGCCGCTCCGTGAGGGCGAGCCCGGACATGGCTGCGGCCACAACCTCTTGGGCGTGTACAGCATGCTGGCGGCCTGTGCCGTCAAGGAAACCCTTGCCGCCGAAGGAAAAAGCGGTACGGTGCGCTACTACGGCTGCACTGCGGAAGAACAGCTTACGGGCAAGGCCGAGATGGCCAAGCTCGGCTACTTTGACGGGACGGACGTGTCCATCACCTGGCATCCTTGGGATGTCAGCACTGTTACCCACAGTACCATGACCGCGCTGTTCTCCGCGGAATTCCATTTCACAGGCCGCTCCGCCCATGCCGGGACTTCGCCGGAGGCCGGACACAGCGCCCTCGACGCGGTGGAGCTGATGAACGTCGGGGCCAACTATCTCCGGGAACACATGGTGGATCAGGACAGGCTGCACTATATGTTACTACCAACGGGGGCAGGAGCCCAATATCGTTCCCGCCGAGGCCGAGTTTTGGTGCTTCGGGCGTTCGCCGAGTAGTGAGGAATTGCAGTCTCTTTGGAAGCTCCTCAATAAAATAGCCCAAGGCGCGGCCCTGATGACGGAAACAGAAGTCAGTGAGCTGCTCGGCGGCTGTTACAACACGCTTCAAAACAAGGTCTGAATCGGGTGCTCGACGCGAACCTGAGAGCATTCGCCGGAACCATTCCTTTTGATGAAAGCGAACTGGCCTTTGCCGCCGAACTCCAGCAAACCCTGCCCCCGGCGCAAGTTGCGGCGGCGCTAGCGAGGGTCGTGGGCCTCTCGGAGTCGGATCAGGTTCTCGCCTCGACTCCGCTGCCCTGCTTTGATTCCGGGACATTCATCATGGGATCGAGCGACGTGGGTGACGTGGCGAACATCATGCCCACATCCATGCTGTGGGGCTGCGCATGGCCGGTAGACGTCGCCGCCCACACATGGCAGGCCGTGGCCAGCACGGGAAGTTCCATAGGCCTCAAAGGTTCCGTTTAGGCAGCCAAGGCCATGGCCGGAACCGTGTACGATCTGGCGAGCGATACATCCCTGATTGACGAAGCGAAGAAAGAATTTACGGCAAAGCGGGGCGGCAAGGCGTATTGCCCTGTTGAAGATTTGCTGGCCTAGGGTGGCAGGAAGGATGGACGTTGGCTCAGTGCAACTTCCCTAGTTGCCTGAGCCAACGTCTATTTTTGCCTATGCGCTAACTGAGTAAATCAAGCTTTTCTTCCTCGGACAAATGAGCTCTTCAGCATACCTTTTCTGAGGTCCAATCTTCCTTCGAAATCAAGTTAGAGGCTGTCCTAACTAAGTCTCATTGAAGCCAAATCAAACAAGCCGCAATCATAACCGATGCCTTAAAGGCAATAGAAAGTTTGTCGTACCGAGTTAAGACACGGCGAAACTTTTTGAGTTTTTCAAAAAACCATTCAACAAGATGTTGTTCTTTACACCCATGTCGGCCATGATCTCGCTGTTCCAAGCATTGTGCTTTAGGAGGGATGACCACCTCTAAGGTCGTTTGCTGGAACAATGTCGTTAGCATTCCCTGCTGTTAGCAGAATGCGTAACAGATTGCCCACAGCATCAACAACGGCGTGAACCTTGGTTGTCGTCCACCTTTACTCTGTCCAATATCTTGTTTGAAGAGATCCCTTTTGCGCCAAAACCGTGTTGGTGCAGCTTGATAAAAGAAGTATCGATAATAATGACTTCAGGATCGGTATTAATTGAAAGCAGTTTGAGAATGTCGTCCCACAAGATGTCATTGAACATCAATCGATCATCTTTGCGTTTTCGACCTCGCGTTTTCATACGGGCCTTTCCAACATAGGACCGATTATAGCCCATTTTTTTGGGATATATCGTGCCTGCTCATAAAAAAAGAACAATTATCTGATGAAAGTCTAGGGGCAAGACTCGTTATTTCCAATGGGGTGAAAACAGGGTATGCTGGGGAATGAGATATCTATGCGTACCTTGTTTTATCTTTCTGAGAGCCAGTTGGAGCGTCTCAAACCGTTCTTTTCCCGTTCCCATGGTGTACCCATGTCGATGACCAACGCGTCGTCAGCAGTATCATCTATGTTCAGGCATGGACTTCAGTAGAAGGATGCCCCTGAAGAATACGGGCCGCCCAAGACACTGTACAAATGGAGGGAGTGACACGGCTTGGTTGTGGGGGGGTGAAAGCTAGGGGATAACGCTCTACCCCCCCTTTGGAAAACCAAAAATGAAGCGTTTCCTTTCGACAAAACACTGTATAAGTGGCGGCATCTCATCGAAAATAAGTTAAGCAAGTTGAAGGGTTGTCCGCGTATCACAACCCGATATGACTGCTGTGCCCATATTTTTCTCAGCTATCTGCCTGGCCGCCACTGTTATCTCCTATCTCAATTAATGAGTCTTGTCCCTAGACATAGGGCACAACATTAAAAATATTTTGAAACGACCTCTATTACGATAGAGTATCCAGTAAAAATAGTGCTGCGTAGAATAGCCATCAGCGGGCCATAAAATTATTCTGAAGCTCCAAAATTTGAGGGCTTACATATGGCGAAAAGGTAGAAAACTGCAATAGCAGATGGAAAGAAGATAAGTGAATACGAAGAAGCTAACTCTTCATAGTATACGGCATCTGAGAACTTTTATTTTTTGAAAACACAAAGTTTCGTAAAGAAAAAACCGACAATAGGGTTAATAATACAATAGAGCAGGAAGGTCACAGTAGACGGCAAAACAAAAAAATCACCTACAGCCCCAAATCCATAGCTGAGAAGGAGCATTCCGAAAAACATGCGGAGAAAACGTCTGAATGTTGGTCGTGTTTTGAAAGTGTAGTGAGCATTCATGATAAAACTGAATACAACAGCAACGGTAAAAGCGCATGAATTGCCAACAGCCTGACTTGTTCCAAAGGAGATGGCAAGCGAAAAAAACAAAAAATGGATTCCTGTATTGAGAATTCCGATCAACCCATACGAAAAAAAATTCGATATGTTTTTATTTCTGAAGATTATCACGAGTTTTCTTTGTTTTTTTTATAATATATGTAGGTCTTCCCTTTATTTCTGTATAAATACGTCCGATATACTCACCAAGTACACCTATAGAAATTAGCTGTATTCCTCCTAAAAAAAGCAATGTGGTGATAAGTGATGCATAGCCTGGAATATCTATCCCAAATATAAATGTTTTAATAACGATATAGATACCATATATTAATGTACACCCTGAAATTATCATTCCCAGGAACATCCAAATACGTAGAGGAACAACACTGAAATCAAGGATACCATTCGTTGCAAGAGAAAGTAGTTTCAGAAAAGAAAATTTGCTCGTACCAGCTATTCTTTCTTTGACATCATAACGAATTGTTGCTGTTCGAAAACCTACCCAGGCATAGAGTCCCTTCATAAATCGACGTTTTTCAGGTAAAGCACACAGCGCTTCGACGACTTCTCGCGACATGAGACGAAAATCTCCGGCATCGCGAGGCATGTCACAGTCGCTGATAATATTTTCGATGTGATAAAAAAATGTTGTCGCTTTTTTGTATAACCAGCTTTCTGTTTCTCGAGAATTTCGAAGAGCAATGACAACATCGACATCGCCCTTATTGTATCTATCGATCAGATCAAAAATAATATGAGGTGGATGCTGCAAGTCCGCATCAATAGGAATAACCATATCCCCGTTAGATACTTGAAACCCTGCGGTTAGTGCCGCTTCCTTTCCAAAGTTTCTGGAAAACTCTAATACTGTGACTCTATTGTCAGAAGATGCTAGTCTATTAAGCAGTTCTGAACTGGCATCAGAACTTCCATCATTCACAAATATAAACTCATAATTATATATTGAATAATTATTACAAACAGTCTGTAACTCGTTAAAAAATAATTGTAAGCATGCACTTTCATTGAAGCATGGAATAATTATAGAAATAGTTTTGTTCATATTGTTTCCTAATTAAATATATTATACTTCTGTTAGGTGCCCACAGCTACACAATCATATCCCATAAATTAGGTTGAACTTTATAATAAGTATAAATATAAAATAGAGTACTAATAGAATTAAAACATTAATTTTTTAAAGGTAATATCCACATAATGGAACGTATTGCAGTATTCAATTGAGGGAATATACTTGTTGTATCAGTTTGTCTATTAATTATAAATGGTGTCCAAATTTTTTTATATTTATGGCCTTTTTAGATATATAAAATTATTTATTGTAATCCTTGTATATTGCATTGCTTTTCACTGGCTTGTTTGTAGAGGTTATTAAATTCTGGTCTTATTTTTTTCTTTGAATCTTTAAAAACACGTTCTACAAAACGGCAATAGGCATCATGTATATCTGATTCATATTTTTTATTGTAAATAAATTTTGTAAAATAAGCATCAAGTATTACATATTCTTCATCATGCCATTTTGATACTAATGGAATTTCCATGGGGCTTAACTGGACAATAGAGCGATTATCTAAATCGTTAATTAAATCTTTTTTTGTTTCAATTAACCCTTCATCAATAGTTTTAACAATATCATTACCTGTTCTATATGTATTTTTTTGACCAGTTACGCTACTACCTTCAGGTTGTGAATAAAGTGCAAAAAATACTTTTGTTGTATAGTAATGCCAATATGAAACATTTCTAAGATGTGGACGCTCATATGAATCAATCGAGCGAAGAAAAGATTTTACAGAAATATTATTTTTTTCCAAATCTTCCATAAAAAGTGAATAAGGTCTGGTGATTATTTTTAGTGACACATGTGTGTCCTGATCAAGTCGTGAAGTATTTATTAGCATAAGCATAGATGCTATGGTGGCAGTTGTAAGTAACAGATAGTGAAACAGTTCTTGTAAGAATTGTTTTGAGTTGATTTTAAAAGTTATATCATAAATATATCCAGCGTAAGCGATAAAAGATAGCACATATGAAGGGGAAAAATAATATTTTGCATTGAGATTTAAAATGAAAAATGAACATGCATACCCTATACTGCTTAACAAAATTATATCATGGATTTTAATAAAACAGAGTTTGTCTTTTGTTTTTAAATAGCCTATTAACCTTATTAATAAGATTAGCATGTTTAAAATGAGATAATAAGAGAATGATAGCACATATTTAATATTGTCAAAAAGTGTAAATGCGGATATCCCGGATGCATAATTTTTTCCTGGTGTATATGTACACAATACATACGCGATGATAAATATTATACAGTTTAAAAAAAGTAATGCATAGAATATTTTTTCTTTTCGTGTACAGGTTTTCCAGTTTAAAAGTCCTTTTAGGAATAATATCGGTAGAAAAATAATAAAACCAGGCTCCTTCATATATGTGAGTGTATATGCGCATAAAATAGAAAATAAATAATATATAGTATAATCTTTTTGTAATGCGAGCAAATAAAATATAAAAAACAAAATTACTAAAAAAATTAGACTTACATCAGGAAAAATAGTGTGTGATAACGTAGGAATCAACCCAACTGTTTTATCTCCAAGAATAATAAAAATGGGAAAAAGGCAAAGACTAATGGTTTTGTTTGAAATCATCGACATTAAGTATAACATACCTATAAAAATGATTACTATTTTTAAAGATTGTATATAATAAACAGCTGACATAATATATTGTATAGACCATGGAGCTCTAACAATTGGAAAAAATTCAATACCTGTAAGAAGATCAAAACGACTTGGGTAATATTTTAAAATAGGAACTTGTGGGATAAGTATTTTAAAAATTTGTTCGTGCTGATCTGAAAAAAAGAAATAAGGATATTCAAGTATTCTGCAAATAAATGATATACAGTATATTAATACTCCAGCACAAATAAAAAAAAGTAGTATTAGCTTGATATATTTTTTTATATTAACCATAAATAAATTCATTTGGTACCTCAAAGAGTCTATTGTTTTACAAAGAAGAATTTTTATTGTGTATAATAGAAGAATGGAAGAATGTTAAAACTACTCCTTCGAGAGTTGAGGTAAAGTCGGTAAAACTTAACAGATAAGTGATTGGTTTCGGTATGCTCTTTTAATCTTCTTTTCGAGGCGCATCACTTCGGATTAATATCTATGCCCTAATAGCACTTTTATTAAGTATAACTAGATCTGGATGTTCACTATAAAATTGAAAATATTTATTAATAAGTTCTTGCTGTGTAATTTCTTCCCCTCCCAGATGAAAAACAAATGGATCGTCAAATGTCAATCCCAAGCTTTCAACAACACTAGGGAGAATGGGGAATGTCGTCGATGTAAATAATTCCTGGATATTGTAATTATTATGCCTTAACGGGAGAAGATCGTTCTCGACGTCGAGTAGATTAAAAATCTGATCGGCAATATGTAGAAGTAGAGCATTGGTGGGATGATTCAATGTCCAGAACAGCCGTTGCTCGCGAAAATGGCTACGTATGAAAGATTCTGTTCGAATATCAAGCGACATTTCTCTTCGTTTCAGTTCTTCAAGACCATCCATCGCTGCGGCCAGGCTGCCGATAGATACAGTAGGTTCAGAAAATCGAAGTATCGTATCCTCTACCGACAAACCTTCGATGAAAGATTTGAAGATAATTCTGCTATGATAATCAAATTGTTCAGTAAAATGACTACCGTCAGGATTCCGCAGGTAAAAAAGCTCTGGATTATAACCATTCCAGTAAGTCGGCGATACAGAGAGGCGGACGGCGTGTTGTGGGAGAAGGGATTTTAATGTTTCTGACCCTACACCGAGGTTATTTCTGTAAGACTCTTGAACGGGATGAAAAAGAAAAACATCTGTTGTAGCTAATTCGCTATGTAATATCGCTACTGTTTCTGGGGTGATTTCAAAGACCCCGGGGAAAACCTTCCAGGTAAACGCATTAGTAAAGTGGGTGGAATGTGAAAAGAGTTCAAGCAGACCGTTGGCTTGACAATTTCCGACGAAAAGCAGTTTTTTTTTGAATCTGTTGCCGCTAGACAATCTTCTCACAAAGTTGATTTCTGCAACAGCGATCAGATCGCATGTGTGCAACATGAAGCCTAGGCTGCGAATGTCAGAGCCTTGACCACATTTCTGTGGAGAGGCAAGTGGCTCTTTACTACGTAGGACAATGGTAAGGAAAGGGCCTTCACTAATAAAGATGTGCCGTGCAACAGGAATCGTCAACTCGGTGGTGTCATAAATATCTATATTTCGCATCTCTCGCCCGTTGATAACGACGCTCAGCGTTCGTTGCTGTGAACTACCAAGGTAAGGCGTGAGACGCAGTTTCAGTGTATAGTTCTGAGGCAACGTTCTAATGGTGAAGGATGCCTCCTGTTTTGCAGTCCATGCACCGTTTGACTCCAACTCATGCCAACCTTTCAGGTCAATGACGTGTTTGGCTCCGGGAACAAATGCTAATTCCTGTTTATGAGGTTTTCCGTAGGCATATTCTTTCCAATTCTTTCCAATTCCAGGTACTTTTTGCACAAGAGGGAAACATGAGGGAATAAAGGTGCCATCTGTGACGCTTGAGCTGGTCCATGCTGCCATTGCTACTTTTTGCACGGAAGGATCAATGTGAGACATGAGTGCATGGAATAATTTTTCTGGCACATTATGGCTGTTGAACATCTCCTTACACTCTTCATATGGTAAGGGAAAATGTGCGCTGAAGAGCTTATGGAGAATGTGGATCGATTCCTCTTCTCCTGTGAGTTGTACTTGGGTGTCAGACATTCCTCCATACCGGTATGCTGTAAAAATATAAGGGACTTCAACGGCCTTAGAGCCTCCAAGAATCAGTCTAAGAACAAGATCGTAATCTGCGGCACTCCGGTAGTTCTCATTGAAACGATATCTCATGAGTATTTCGCGCCGGGTAAACATAGCTTGGTGGCTCAGAGGCATTCTGACATAAAAACTCCCCATGGCTTGGGGTAGAACACCAATGTAGGTGTCATTTTTTAAATAAAAACAGCCAGAATAGGAGAAATCAGCTTTTGATAGTTCCAGTGCATGTATAGACATCGAAATCGCATAGTCAGAATTCCAGTAATCATCAGAGTTGAGATAGGCGACATATTTTCCAGAGGCGTGGTCAATGGCTTTGTTCATGGCATTGTAGATGCCGCTATCTTTTTCAGAAAAATAGGTAATCCAACCTTTGCGTTTGTATTCTTCGAGTAATTCAAGAGTGCCGTCATCAGATGCGCCATCAATGATGAGGTGTTCGATCTCTCCGGCATAACATTGTCGATGTACTGATTCTATACATTGGCGTAGATAGGATTCCCTTCCATTTCTGATAACATTTAAGGTCACAGTGGCTACGGTTATTTTAGGAGAAAACAATGCTCTTGTTTCTTGCATCTTAGTAACCATGATGTCTGTACAGCGCTTCCAAGAGAAGAGTTTTGCACGTTGAATACCTTTGGCAGATAGAGCCTCCCGAATGTCATGATTATAATAAAGTTCTGAAAAGGCGAGAATGTGTTGGTCAAGAGATTCAGGATCGATCATGATACCAGCATCACCGACAACTTCGGGGAGTGAAGTCGTATTGCTAGTGATGATAGGGGTATTACACTGCATAGCTTCGAGTGGAGGTAAACCAAAGCCTTCATAATGGGATGTATAGACAAAGAATACAGCGCCACTATACAAGGGAGATAGATCTTTGTCATCAATATAGCCGATGCGGATAATTTTATCCCTATATTGTGTATACTCTGGGAGTTCATTTATTAATAGCTCGTCAAATCCTTTCCATGGGGTTCCGGCCAGAACATAGACAAGATCGTCAATATTGTTCTGATTAATAAATTGAATAAAGGCTTTTATTGTCATGATGAGATTCTTTCTTGGCTCAAGTGAACATACAGAAAGAATATACGACATGTTTTTAGGAATAGAATATTTTTTTCGTATGTCGTGGACTTTTTCCTGCTCCTTGCAGGGGGAAAAGAGTTCACTGGCCGCCAGTGGAGTAACGGTGATTTTTTGACTATCAATGTGTGAAATGTATTTTATGTAATCCTGTCTGGTATATTCAGAATTTGCAAAAAAAAAGTCTGTCGGCAGAAGCTGCTCGAGCATTTTTTTGAACTCTGTCTGGCTATTATTTGTAAACCATTCTGGATGAATATATGGCATCAGATCATGTAGGAATAGGTAGCAAGTTATCCATGTACAATTTCGTATATAAGTTGGTACAGGACCGAATATGTTCAGGTAACAGTCGATAAAAGACAGATCTGAATCTTCATCAAGAATAGGACGTTTAAAATCGAGACCAGTAGCTTTTTTAAAATGGTGGCTCAGGAGTTCTTTTTGATTTTTATCGCAATAAAGAAAGAGTTGAATGTCATCTCGCTTGGCAAGTTGTTGAAAAGCATTCCATGCGACAAAGTAGACACCAGTACGAGAAGCTCCGGGGAAGATTCCAATAGCCAGAAGGGTGGCATCAAAGAGCAAATTTAACTTAGCTGTTTTTTTTTCTTCTTGTATCCAGTCGATAATTTTTGTTTTTTCCACGCGCCAGTGTTCGTAACCATTCAGTATATAATCTCTGCTGGCCCGCTGGATTTCCCGAATTTGCTCTTCGGTGTATTCTAGAGAAGTGATGGCATCCGGCTGGAATAAAAAACCCGTCTTCCCGTGTTCGATGTATTCATTCATTGTAGGGTGGTCGGCGGCGACGACACAGCGCCCGCGGGCCATGGCCTCGAGAAAGCTCATCCCAATGCCTTCATATACGCGGGGGGCAATATAGAACGCGGCAGCATCCATAGCTCGGTACATATCCATTTTCGTGGGAAACCACTCTGAAAATGTAATTTTTTCGCGTAAATATGGTTCAGGTGCAACAAACTGTTGAGTAGGATCTGGTGCGTTATGGATGTGGATATGGTCAAGCGTGGTCTTTTCAAAAAGCTGGGAAACAGTGTTGACGTTAATGGCATTTAGGCGCTGCCACAGGAAGGCAGAGTGAAGATCTCCTTCATCTGTTTCTGCAACAGGTTCTGGAAAATACTGGATATAACGAGAGTCTAGGCCTAGTGCGAGTAGTTCTTCGTGGAGTGTGCGGCTGAAATTAATAATCCGAAAGTCACTGTATTCTTGCCAGATTGGATCTGTTCTTCGAGGGGCACCGTCGAACATGGGGAAAAAGACGCCGTTTTGGAATTGTAGATTGGCGTTTAGTATCTGTCTTGGGGGCAGAACTTGCCAAAGAATGACGACATCAAAGGTTTTCTGCTTTAATTCTCTATAAATATCAATATCATCTTTGTAGGGATCAAACGAGAATACTGTAACGTCATACTGTGTGCCCAAAAGCTGTTGTATAAAAATGGAAGAACTGGTCTTCTCATGATAAGAATGGTCAATGAATAGCAGGGAAGGCATATCTAATTTCCTCCAATAGCAAAAAATATCGAGTTTACATACAATGACTATTACAGCAATCGGATATGACTCAAAAAAATTCCCAGTTTTCGGGGATCTTCGCCCATACCTAGCTCTTTAGGAGAAAGCAGCATTTCTTCAATCTCCAATTCAATACGCAGCTCCCCAGTACCGACAATTTCGGTGGGAAGGGAGACTGAAATTAACAGTGAACCGTTTACAGAGAATACTCCGCACAGGCTTCCATTGACAGATAGGTGTACTGTTCGGGCAAGAAAAGTTGAACAAGCCAGTTCCAGCATTTTTGCCCCGGGAGTGGTAAACAATGTGAACGAACTTCGATTTTTCGCGGACCAAGAGCCTTGTCCTTCGCAGGGTCGCCACCCGGAGAGATTAAAGGCGGTAGATTGACCAACGATAGAAGTGAAAGAGTCATTGAGTGTTCTTACAGGGGCAAACGGCGACAACTTTATATGGGACAGGTATATCCCGAGAATTCTAGTATCTTCACTGTGCCCTAGTTCTTTCGGCGAAAGTAAAGTTTCTTCAATCTTCAGTTCAATACGCAGCTCCCCGCTATCAACAACTTCAGCGGGGAGAAAAACCGACATCAAGTGTGAACCGCTTACACTGAATACTCCGCACGAGCTTCCATTGACAGATAAGTGTACTGTTCGAGAGAGAAAAGTCAAACAGGTTAATTCCAGGATTTTTGTCCCGGGAGTGGTAAACAATGTGAATGAGCTCTGATTTCTCGCGGACCAACAGCCTTGCCCTTCGAAGGGCCACCATCCGGAGAGGTTAAAGAAGAATTGATCGTTGAATGAACAATCGAGTTTTTCAATTGATGTAAGTGGGGTAAGTTTGATATTCGATAAGAAAACCCCAAGCATCCTGGCATCGTCATCAATCCCTAGTTGTTTCGGAGAGAGTAATGGTTTTTCCATGTCTAGTTCGATACGCAGCTCACCCTCTTTTATTCTATCCGGCGTCAGGCGGAGACAGATTTCTTCAGAAGTAGTTAAGTACAAGGAAGCTGTTATGTTGCTATTCACAGTGATATGCAAGAGAGACCCTGGCATTGCGTCCGCCAGATAAGGAGTCAGAGAAAGAATGAGTAGCTGCTCTTCTGGGCGTACAGCTAGAGTGAGTGAACTTTTTTGTTCCGCTGACCACACGCCATCGGGTTCTACGAGATTCCAACCCGACGCTTCGAGAGTGCAGCGTCTCAACCTAGAGGGGGCGGGGAGCAGATGTTTCCAGCTCATGAAGGTCTGAAAGCTGTTCCAGTGCTGGCTGTCACAGCTAGGTGTATGTTCCAATCGTTGTATTAGTGGAGTCTGTTTCGATGAAGCTTTCGTGGATATGGTTGTAACTTCTTTGCGGGACAGCTGCGTGACGTCGAGTCCTAACCCGGTGAGTGTAGTGTAAGTATGTTCATCGAAGGCAATGTAGAGTGCATTTCTCCAGATAAAGCAGTCTTCCTCGCGAACACCGTTAACTGGTGCATCTACAAGTACAAAAACTGTACGATGGCTATGCAGATCGGCCAAAGCTTCTGGAGCAGGGAACATATCGAAAACAACTATGAAGTCGAACAATGTATCACGGAAGGGCAGTAGTTCTTCGGAGATCTCTGTGGGGGGCATTCCGTTTAGAGTACAGGAAATCACATTGAACGCAGTACGGAATATCGATTTCATGTGCTGAGAGAGACTATTATCTGAAGATAAACTAATATGTTCCACGAACAACATAGTTCGTTTTTTTCTAGGGTGACCAGTTCTTGGATTGATGGCTTTTGCCCCTCGGCGGCTGTGGAGCGTATCGAAATAGACCGCCCGAAGTTGTTCGGCTGCACGCTCCCAAGTGAAATTTGTGCGGACATATTCGGAAAGAGCGGTTGTCTTTGGTTGCTCCAAAGCCGCAAGAATAGCTCTACGGATATTTTCAGGGCATTGTGGATCACAGTAAGTAACGAAACCGCCGAAATATTCCACTGTGCAGCCACCTGAAGTTATAATAAGACGGCAGCCTGCGGCGGCAGCTTCCAGTGCGGCAAGGCCCGGCGTCTCCAGCGTAGAGGTAAGGGCAAAAGCATCAGCCGCTGCATAAGCGGATCGGTGTAGAGTCCCTGCATGTTCAAGAGTCCCAACGAAGTGTACGGTTTGATCCGCTTCAGCATGGCAGAGGCTGGCATATTCCACCTCGCGTTCCTGTCCGGCGAGTACTAGGTGAAGCCCTGTACCCCGCAGAGCACGGATGAGATTCAGCTGGTTCTTGCGACGTTCAATATTGCCTACACACAGAATAAATGGCTCATCAAGTGAAAAACGTTCGCGGAACAATCTCGGATCGATCGGTTCGAAAAAAATCTCCTCCACACCGTTGACAATGGGCGTGAACAGTCGAGAATCCAGCAAGAACTGTTTTTGCAGTAACGTACATTCTGCCTTTGAGTTGGGAAGAATGTGATCGGCACAGTCGAGAATACGCTTGATTTCTTCGACAGGGTAGAGTTCTGGTTGATCTAGCCAGATGATCGGAGAAACAACAAGCGGCAGATGTCTATTGTGCCGAGTATACCATGGTATGTTCCAGCTTCCACCCATCACGGAAAAGCAATGAACGATATCTGCCTCGTCAAACTGGGGCCGCCATGGATTGTAACGTAAGACTCGGATTCCCTGTTTTTTCAGATGCTCTTCATAGCGAAGTAGCTGAATCTCACCACCACCGGGGCAGTCAAAAGCTGCCTGCCAAGTGCTGAACAGCACAGTGAGCGGCTTCTTTTTTCGGCGCGGGCGTCGTAGAGGGAGTCGTGAAAGTAACATTTCAGTGCTTTGTTTCCAAGTCAGCATTCGGATAGCGGAGGTGTTTGGGGTCATGCCCTTTGCATTGAGAGATAGCCAGTTGCGGACGGTTTTTGCTAGGTCTGCTGCATTACCCTCAAAATACAGAGCATGATCTTCCGCAATTTCTCGAAATACGGGGATATCCCGAAGAATAACGTTTTTGTGGTGATGAGCAGCCTCGACGACAGCGAGTCCGAAACCTTCTACTTCCGAAGCCATGATTACCGCATCTGCGGCTTCATACAATCGATTAAGATATGCGTCATTTGCGTTGTGGAACCAGAAGAACCGTTTTTCTTTCAGAGGGTGTTCACGCAGCCGGTTACAGAAGGCATCCATTTTCCACCCCTGTTTACCGACAAAAACAAGGTTGATATTTTCTCCTTCTGACCAAAGCTGTTCAAATGCCTCAAGTGCTAGGGCGTAGCCTTTGCGGGGTTCAATTGTACTTACCATGAGAAAGGTAGGGGCAGTATGAAGTTGCTTCAATGTTGTTTCAGCATCATGGGGGAGTCCGCTAGAAGGTTGAAGCGTTTTGATTTCACTACCTAGGTGAAACCATGAAACGTCAAGTGCTACTAACCGTTCGGGAGCATTTCGGTGTAGCCAGAGATTAAGTTCATCTGCCACAAAACGAGAAATGCATATGGCACCATCGCAATATGTGAGCATCCGCAGCCAATTTTCGAAAATATCTTTGGGAACAGCGCTATACTGTGGATGCGTGACAGGGATCAGATCATAAACAATCGTATAGATAGTAACACCTGTATTATGCATGATGCTGAGCTGATTACTCTGCTGGCTATTGGGATCAAGGCAGTTCAGATCAAGGCGCAGAAAAAAATCGCCCGGGTTGAAGGTAATAGGAGTATCGCTTTTCAGGGTATCATCCCACAGCCATTTCAGCCACATGTAATTATGGGCATGATAGAATACTCCCTCATCAAAAGAAAAGTAGACAGGCCGTACAACAAACCCCACCGGCGGTTTGCGGAGCATCTCACTAAGTACGCAGCGCACAACACGCTGAATGCCGGTTTTCATATCATTGATAGCAACATTTGTGATATCGACGAACAGCTGGCGGATGTTTTCATAACGAGAATCGGAGCGCGGCACTGCAGTGAGCGGAGGGATGGTTTCGGTAGGCAAAACAGGAAAACTTTTTGTTGCAACACTCATCTCCAAAGCTGAGAGGGTGCGCCTAGCGATGCTGTCCCATGAAAAACTCCGCTGACACTCCTCACAATGTTTGCGAAGCTGACACATAAAATCGGTGTTGCTCACGACCCGTGCTATAAGCGTGGATAGTGCCATCGGGTCGGTTGGGTCAAAACGCGCCTCAGGCCAAGTCATGACTTCGGGCAGGGATGTTCCGTTCGCGACAATGGATGGTGCCCCGCAACGCATAGCTTCGAGCACAGGGAGACCGAAGCCTTCTTCTTGCGAGGGAAAGACAAAGAGCTCACAGATCGAATAGAGGGAGACTAGGGTGTGGTCATCAATTCTGCCGGTAAAGATCACCCGATCCTCAGCGGGAGTCAGC
>ERZ773192.2195-NODE-2195-length-17160-cov-17.011283_pt1 | contig 17160 bp, 27 predicted proteins | sample MGYA00581010_ERZ773192 | MGnify/ENA primary metagenome ERZ773192 (study PRJEB29015, sample SAMEA2737741) | human gut metagenome | biome: human gut; feature: human-associated habitat; material: faeces | place: China | collected 2012 ...
ATATTTTTTCAAAAACAGCTTATTTATATCTTGACTCTTTATAGTTAGTCTTTCAAGTATTTCAATCACGTTCAAAATTCACCTACCTACCAGATTTCACACTAATTATACCAAAAGGCACTTACAAAATGTAAGTGCCTTTAACTTCATCTAACCATTGCTAATTTATTAAACAACTCGTTTTCATCTTTAAAGTGGGCAATAAGTGTTTCTTTATCTGATGTTATTCTCATTACATCCTCTATGCAGCTTGTGCTATCCTGTCCACCAAATAAGAATATCTTTTTACCTTTTTCATCTTCTTTTACTATAATTACTCTTACCATTATGCCGCACCGCCTTTCAGTGCCGCGAATTTGTTTATAAAATATTGTTGTCCTTTGCCTGTAACTTTTACTGTTTTCGATACTGTCACATGTCCATCACTGTGCGTAATTGCAGTTTCTTTTATTTTGAATAGGCCTAACTCCATAGCGTACTGCGTTGGACTGTTATAGTCTGCTCCTTTACGCTTGATAAGATAACCATTATCCCTCAGCCATTGAAATAATCGTTTCTGCCCTATAGGATGCCCATTTTGCTTAATAAGTTTGGCCATATCCCCTATAAGTATCGTATTATCACTGGCGCTTACTGCATCAGCAAATACTACTTTAGGTCTTGCTTCAGCAATTTCTTTCTTCTGCATGGTATTTTCAAGTGTAAGAGTTTCGATTCTATTATTGGCAATCACTAACGCTCTGGCCATAACCTTTTCCGGGCTGTTCCACTCCCTTTCTACTTCGAGAAAGTAATGCCTTGCCTGTTTACCTTTTTCATTACGGGCAAGCATACACAACTCTTTTGCCATGTCCAGTTTCATGATGTGGTCTGTGCTTGGTCGTCCACCAGTACTTTCAGACATTTTTGTCCAAAAGTCCCTATTTTCATCAAAGCCATACTGTAACATACGTTCAAACCATTTCATGTATGGTGTTTCAACACCTAAAAACATATGAAGTACTCTTCCACTTACAATCTGCTCTTGATTATTATTTACTTGTATTTTTATAAGTTCGTTCATAGTTATTCTCCTTTCCTTGAAAGAAGATCCCTACTATGATAAACTATTTCATAGAGGGTAACTCCTCGCTTTAGGACAGTCCTTTTTGCTTGGTAGGCGGTAGGGCTGTCTTTTTTATTTCCCCTCTAAAGATCTTATTCCTATTCTGATAGCTTCAGCTTTATCAACGTTATTTTTTTGACAATATACTTGTAAAATTTCTAAGCATTTATTATCCAATCTAACTGTGATTCTTTCGGTCATAGAATTATCTTTTGGGGGCCTTCCTGTTCGTGGACTCACTTTTTTCACCTCACTTATTGTCTGCCAATAAATTAATTATATTTTATGTCTGCCAATAAGTCAATATAATAAATAAATTTCTTACTATAACTTTATTATGAAGCTAATTAGTATATCAGATTATTTATTCTTTGAAGATTTTTCCTTGATATATCTTTCTGAAATACACTCCCTAATCTTATATTTGTTATAAACAGACATAATCCAAAAAATTATCACAAAAGAAACTAACTCTAAAATCAAAAATATACCACCATCTTTGCCAATACAATACGATATTAAACCTGTAAGAACAGCTGAAAATATAGCAAGTATTGATGGAGCAGTTTTAGCAAGTACATTTTCTTTGTACAAAGTGTCTAAATCGTATTCTTTAAATAGTATATCTATTTCCATGTAGTATTTTTCTTTTTGATTTTTACTAAAACACATAATATATCACCTCTTCCTATGATAAATTATTATAAAAATAACACATCTTTATACTTTTCTAATAAATTTTTAAAATCTTTATCTTCAGTATCTAAAATATGCATATTTAACTCTAAAACAACATATGAAAAAATATATCTTTCAGATAAGGTTAATGCCATTTTCAAATTATCTAATGCTAATATTTTCATATCTTTACACTTCATTCCATCGATATATTTTAAAACCAAATAGAACCTTGCAAAATAGTTAAAAGCTCTTGCTGTTATAACATTATCCGCCAGCTCCTTCATATCTAAAGTGTAAAAATTTTTAAACTTTAATTTTGCCAAATCTCTCCACAAAATTATCCCATTAGAATTTTTAACAAAAATTTTTCCTAATATTTCATAAAATACTCTAAGAGTAACTTCCTCTACTTCTTGGCAATCAGGATCATACAACAAAGAATTTGTTTTAGTATCTATTTTAAATTTAGGTACCACAAATTGTATATTATCCCCTATTGGCTCCCATCGTTCTAATAATTTTATAAAAGTTTCTAACTCTTTTTGAGCCTCTGAAAGATTTTTCTCTTCTTCCATAATCTTACGTTGCTGATCCAATGCCTCAGCACTTCTCTTCATTTCTTCACGAGTCTGAGCTAATTCCTCCTTTTGCATAAAATACCCTTTAAGTAGTAAAAAGAATGCTGCTATCGTTAGAAATGGCGTCATTGTTCCGGCAAGGAAGTCAGCAGTTGAACCAACATTATCAACATTCATAACTCCATTCATGAAATATGGATACGGTAATACATATAGAACCATTACAATGATAGGCATTAATAATGCTATAGCAAAGGAAATCATAGCTGTTACTACTAAATTATTCTTTATTATTTTCATATTTTTCCTTTCTACCAAAAATAATTTTTTCTACTTCATCCCAGTTAAAATTTCTTCTAGGTTGGTATAATTTATGTTCACATTTTATACACTGCTCACTTACTTCTGCAATTTTACTATTATCATCCCTCATTATTTTTTTTAATATGTTGCCATTTTCTACTTCAAAGTGGGCTGAAGAACTCCCTTCAAATCCACTTCTCAAACGTTTCTCTGTGTATGAGAAATATTTAATAGTATGTTTTTCTAAAAATCTATCAAAATATTGTTTTCTAATAAAAATTGAACCAATAATAAAATCTTTGTAATAAGAACTTTTATTATTATTACATAGTACTACAACTTCATTCTCATTATTTCTCCATGACATATCAGAATATTCAATATGTAAATCAAAAAAATTAATTATATCAGCTGGTGGCAAAATTAAATGTGTTTCATCAATGATATCTGTTTCACTATTTAAAAGTTTACCTTTTTTACATAACCAAGGTTTATTAATACAATATCGATATTCTTCTAAACAACCCTCGTACAATTCTAATTCAATAGTCAAATAACGTGCATTCCCGTCATTAGTAATAAACACATCATCTGAAGAACAAGAATATATAAAGTAAATGTCTTCCCATTGCTTAAATTTTTTTTTCTTTTCATACAGTTTTATTTGACCTGCCAGCATTATCCATTCAGTGTTATTCAAAGTCACTGGTGTTAAAACGTTTAATAAATTTTGTCCGCTTAACTCTAAATTTTCAACCCAATTTTGATCCTTTTCCATAGAAAAATCAATTTTTTCAATAATACAATCATTAAGTTTTTCTATACGCTCATTATAAACTGGTATTGGTGCAGTTATACACGTTTTTTCATCATATCGTAAAGGATCATATACCTCATAACCTATCATATTTTGTTCAGTATTAAATGAACTAAATTGATTCGTATAATAATTGCACATCAAGCTTCCATATAGATAACCAACAGCTATATCCATAAATTTTCTAAATTTTGAATTTTGATAATATCCATACTGAACATTAAATATCGTGTATTTTTCTTCAAATAATGTGTATATTTCCTTGAAAACAGATTCAAGAGAACTTAATATGGAATAAATATCCAATGTCATTCTTGCATTGATTTTAAAAATATTCTTAATAATATAATTTTCAAAATCCATGGAACCACGACATTCACCATGCTTAACACAAGCAAATTTTTCATTTAAATAACAATTAAGTTTAAAAATAATTCTTTTATCAATTGCAATAAATTTGGTATATACTTCTATCCTCTCTTTATATAGATATTTAAATGGTAGCCATTCTTTATCTTCAAGTTCTGTTTTCATCAAAATAGAGTCAAAAACTTTTGATATATTTCTTTTTCTGGGAAAATATAAATTTCTTCTACTCCAATGTATATATGAATATTCTTTGTTTAGATATTGAGATATTCTTTTTATACTATTAGCACTCAGATAACTATGACTTTTTATTAATTTATTAAAAAACTCACAAATTTGATAATTTTGTTTTAAACAACTAGATAATATATAGATTATTGACTCCTTTATATACGGATCTATAACCTTAAAATAACTCGAAATTAATATTGAACAATATCCACTGTCTTTTTTTATAATCTCATACAATAATTTTGTTGCTAAACATCTAACATCTTGATTTGATGCAGAACTACACCATAAGGCAAAGTAAAATGCTTCTTTATTTCTCTCCTTATCACTATCTTGCAGTAAGGTTAGATACAAAATACTTTTCAACCGTAATTTAACATTCGATAAATTTTGACCACTTAATATTTCAGTTAATTCTCTTAATTGAGCTGTTTTATTATAGAGAAAATAATCGTTTAAATAATTAATACAATTAAAAGGTTTATTAATATAACCTCCAAAAAATTTGATTAATTCAGAACTATTTTGAGGACAAAACACTTCTACAAACTTTTTAATATGGTCATCTGTCTTAAAAACAACTTTTAAAATAGTTTCGTGCTGCAAATCAGCAATTAGACCAGTTCTCTCTAATATGTCATATATCATATTATAATCATCGGAATACTTATCAAATATAATTAAAATTAACGGCTCATTAGCACCATAAAATATAGATTTTTTCTTTTCAATTAAATTAACTATTTCATCTATAGATTTATCCTTAAAATTATCAAATAAAGATCTCGCAATTAAAAAGTCAGTCAGATACTCAGAAGAAAAGGAACAAATATTTTCGTTATCATATACTGTAAAATTGAACATTCCCATAGATTTAATAACATCAAAAAAATCTTTATTTTGAACAATAGATAGAACTCTATTTATTTTGATGTATTTTTTCTCTGTTAAATACATCTCTTCCGCAATTTTTTTTATATCCAGCCAATAACTATAAACATTAAAATTGGGTCCTTTATTTATTCCATACTTTCTTAATGATTCTTTTACATAAGATTCCAGAATATATGTTATAGAAGCAGTACTATTTATTCTATCTTCTTTTATTTTCTTATTATCTAAAATAACTCTAAGCATATTTAAAAATAATGGATTCCTAGAATATAATATATCCTCATATTTGTATAAATCTGGAATTTTATAATATACTAACATATCAAAAGCTGATTCAAACGACACACCCTGAAATAAATAACAGAATTCAGCTAGATTTTTAAAATCTTCAACAATTTTTTCATCCATAGAATATGATCTATATGTTAGAACAATACGTATATTTTTATAACTTCTTAACGATTTTATTAAATCCAATAATTCAACCTGTTCCCCTTGTTCTAATTCATTTATAGCGTCAAAAATAAACACAAACTTATCAGAATGTGCTTTTATAATTTCTTCAATATCTATATCAGATACATTTTTCTGTATTTTGCCATATACACATAGGTGAGGAATATTTTTTTCTGATAAACTCTGCTCTAACAAATAAATAAAATAACTTTTACCTATACCAGCTTCCCCTTCAATAATACAAAATCTCTGTTTCTTTATAGCCTCATCAACTTCTAAAAAATTATACCCAATCCAGTTTTTATCTTTATTTTTAATTCTATCTATAGAATCTTTTAATTTATTAATATAATCTTTATCATTATTGCATCTAAAAAAATCATATTCATTAATCAATGCTTCTAATCTCATTATTTCATTTACTGTATTATCATTATATCGTCGCATAGAAATACTTGGTAATTCGCCACTCAATATATTCAACAGATTATTATCTTCCCATTTAAAAGAAAAATCTTCTTTTATAAGGTTATTCATTCTTTTTCTATTTTTATCATTTAATTCAATAAAATTCATAATCAAGCTCCCTATCTTTCATCTTTATAAATAATTATATCAAACCAAAAGTAAAAAGGCACTTGCTAACGCAAGTGCCTTTTATTCACTTTCTTTTCTTAACTTCGAGCCTTCTAACACCATCAATACCAAATAACAATGCTGTTATTTGCTCCAAAGCCATATTAATATCGTATTTTACTTGCCTATCACTAATAAAATGCTTTTGAGCAAGTTCCTCATATAACTCAGTTTTAGTTTTATTTCCTTGTAATGGCTTAATATACATGGTATTTATAATATCCCAGCGTCGCTCGTTCTCAGGCTTTCCACTGCGATAACAGTAGGCCTCATATATACCAAGCATTTCATCAATGTGCCTTATTACAATTTCAGTCCTTAATGCACTTTTAGCTATACTCTCAATTGCTATTTCTCCACGTCCTGGACCGGCAGACTGCCACATGGAATCCATTATCTCAATAGCTGTCAACTCCGCTTCATCTAAACGCGTAAGCTCAAACACAGCATTTTCAGCATGCTCTTTGAATAATCTATAATGCTCCAACAAAAGCTTTGTATTATAAAGTCTTTTATCAAACAAACTGTCCTGTTCTTTGGCATTATCGCTTCTCATCTTGGCATATATTTTTTCAGCTGTAAGTTTAGCAGTTTTTTCAATAATTTGCTCAATTTCTCCTGATTGTTGTATCATTATTTGTCTGCCCCCTTTGCGAAAACTGATATAAATTGATATAATATTAAAGCGAAAATCAGTTTAGGGCTTGCCTTAGGAGCAGGCTCTTTTTTTATTACTACTTCGTTTTTCTAGCTTTCATCTTCTCACCAGAAATCGGTTCATAGCCATACTTTTTAAAAGTCTGCCTATAATTCTGTCTAGCAAAAATATTTTTCTTCATACATTTATTTTTCATAATACGCACCCACATTCTTAAAATTATATAAATACACCAATTACCACAGTCAATACATTTGCCATTCGGCAAACACAAATTCTCTTGACTGCTATGAAATCGAATATTTGAAAGAGCCTCAACCTTTGCCATAATTCAACATCCTATATTGTCCAAAAACTTAATTTTTCCACCTACAGCCGGTATTCTAAACTTTTGGATATCTTTCTCAGAAACAGATATTTTACCGAATATCTGCTTCATGTTCAGCCAATATTCAAATGGAATTCTGTAAAACCTTTCCAGCCCAAATGACAATAAAACAAAAGTTATAGCTCCCATTTCCATATGCTCTTTCAGATAATCTATCTGCCATTCTTCTAATCGGCTGCGCGGCATAATCTTTGTATCAGTATGCTTTGCTTCAAAACATACAGCCTTACCACCAGCCAACGTGCCTTTATAGTCAACACCGGACTTCTTTGCAAAGCACGCAACAAATCTTCCAAGCGATAGAGGTTTTATAACTTTCATCGGCTCACTTTGCTTTTCAATTTTTGCTACCTTCTCAGAAAGGTACCAGTCACAGCTGGCGCTTATCATCTTTTCAAACAGCTCACCGGCTGCCCTATTCTTTTTACCTTTAATTGCATTATTCATCAGAACGGTATCTCCTCATCAAAAGGTACTGCGCTACCAAATGATTCCATATTGCTTCCTTGTCCTGCATAAGAAGTACTAGTACCACTTGGATAGTTAGCAGAAGTCTCTTCTTTCTTTTCACAGAACTCAAATACACTTGCTATAATTTCCGTTATCCATTTTTTTGAGCCGTCTTTTGCATCATAACTGCGAACCTGCAGACGACCTTCAACAAGAACTTTTTGTCCCTTGTGTACTCCATTGCCAAGTAGTTCAGCCGGCTTTCCCCAAAGCACACAATTTATAAAATCTGCCTCTCTTTGACCATCTTGATTAGTAAAAGGTCTATCAACAGCAAGTGTAAATTGTGCTACTACTTTACCGGTCTGGGTGTAGCGGACCTCCGGATCCCGTACTAAACGGCCTAACAAAATTATTTTATTAAACACTTTCTTTTCTCTCTTTCCATCTTTTTTTAGAGTGTAATGACATATGCTCTTGTTTTGTCATTACCATTAAATTTTCTTTTCTATTGTCGTTTCGTTTGCCGTTTATATGATGGACACACTCATTATCTTTTAACCATCTTCCTAACAAACATTCAGCAACTAAAACATGCTCAAGTATATATCCATCTCGTGTACTTTTAGGATGATCAGGAAAATAAATTGCTATATACCCATCACTTCTAAGTTTTTTGAACCCAATTCCACCTTTGATATGTGCTTTTCTAATTTTTTCTTTAGTTTCCTCGCCAAGTTTTTTACCCTTATGCGTTTTGCTTATAATTTCACAAACTTTTTTGCAGTGCTTCTTTCCCAACATACCTTGGTGTTGTGGTCTTGTTGGTATATTATTTATTTTTATCTCTTTATGAATTTTTCCAACAGAAAATCCCATAACAGTAGCAATTTCCTGCATAGACTTTAAATCACTTAAATATAATTCTCTCAACTTATCAACATCAATAACTTTATTCATACTATGCCCCCAGCTCTTTCAAATATTCTTGAATTTTTGCTTGCTGCGCAGCCTCCTGCTGTTTCGCAGCCTCTTTAGCAGCAACATACTTCTGACAGACACGTGCTGTAGCCGTAACAAAAAAGCGTCCTTCCTCGAAATCAAGGCCTAATTTATGGCCATTCATATAACACTTTTCCCATCCAGTACAATTATTGCAATGCTGTTCATTAACGTGTTGCATGCCAATCAACATAAGATTCTTCACAACATCATCTTCCTTAATGCCAGGAAACATTAGCTTCGCTTCACGAATCAGCATTTTTTTATTAGCTTGAAGAACGTCTGGAGGCTTATCACCTACTACGCTGGGAAAATCAAAATTATAAATGCCATTGCGTAGTCGTGCGCTTGTCCAATGAGCTAAAATTCTATTGCGGTAGCGGTCATCTTCCTCAAACTTATCTCCGAAGCTTCTCCACTCGGCGTTAGCTTTCTGTTGAGCCTCGTAAGCGGCAGCTTCTCGTGCCTTTTTGATAATCCCGTCTGCTTCATCAATACCCTGTCCCACGATAGACATATCCAAAACCTTGTGATAATCCTTTATCCTAAGGCTTTGTTTAACTGCTAACAGCCATCTTTCCCTATCCATAACAGGAACACCGGCTCTTAGCTCTGGCTTTGGCACCAAAATATCAAGCCAAACCTCAGCAAGCTGTTGTACCTGCCTCCGCTGCTCTTCAATACAAGCTTTGCGAATTGTTGCAGCATCCGTTCCTTCCGGAAACGAATCAGCAATCTCTTTAATCCGTTCTGCATACGGCAACTTTTTGCCGTTACTCATCAAGATTTTTATGCCATCAAGCACATCCTGCTTTGAAATCCATTCTCGGCTCATAACATCACCTGTCAAAAATTTCATCCGGAGTAATTACCGGTATCTGAGATACATGTTTCGGCTTTTTTTGATTTTCAGTATTTTCATCATAGCCTTTCTTCCAGTCCCCGTTATCCAGTACGGTCTGCAGCCATTTCCATGTATTTTTATGTTTTATCCCCTTACTCTGGGCATATTTCACAGCACCGATAAATGCTTTCTCTCCAAACTCACAAATCAAAGCGTTTATCATTTCAGCTTCTTTGACACTGAAAAAAGGGTGAATGGCAGATGTAAAACAATCCACACAACGATTGACGCTGCCAGCGGGTCCGTCCGTTGTACTTCCTTTTTCTTCATCACCAGGTCCTCCAGCAGTCAAGGAAAGATCATCGTAGCTGCAAGCGGGTCCTACAACCTTACTTCCTAGTAATATATCAGTCGTAAACGCAAAATCTGTATTATATATATTATTTATATATATAATTATTATTTTGTTTATATATATCTAAATCTAAAGTAGTTACTACATACCCGGAATTAGTCCCAAATACGGGAGTATTTCCAGTACTATTTTCTGAATTAGTCCCAAATATGGTACTAATATCAATCTTGTTCGTCAGATTATTCCCAAATACGGTACTATTTATAATGCTATTTTCTGAATTAGTCCCAAATACGGGAGTATTTCCTTCAGCCTTTTTTCCATCCGAATACAATAGAAATAATCTGTAGTGAGCTGGCCGCCCACGATAACCACGTTCGTAATCTATCAATTTGTGTTCGACCAGCTCTTTGCGGCAGATTGATAATTCATTTTTCCCAAGCCCTGTTATGGCTATCAAACAATCAGACGGCACCGTAAAATGCTCTTGCCAGCCACTCATATTTGCATAGTTCATAATTGCAAAATACAGCAACATAGCTTTAGGAGAAATGATGTTCAGTTGCCGCCAACGCCAAAAGCCATTGAGTTGGGAGATATAGTTCATGATTATTTATCTATCGCATCATCTTTGAACATATCATCCGATAAAGGAAGATTCTCGGCATCAACAAATGCTTCTGACGCTTCATCAGCACTTGCTTCTTGTACTTGCAGGTTATCTGATTCAACATCACTTTGAGCAGCCTTACGGCTATTCAACAGTTCACTAATAGCTTTATGCGCTAATTCATATGACGGAGTATCAAGCATTTTTCCTAACATTTCATCGTCTAATAACTCAATGTCGGTAAATCCCGTTCTTCTTCTGACAAAGCAATGACCATCTTCTGTCAACCTTACAAATTTATTTTCTGTTATGTCTGCACCGCTTTCAGCCCATTCTTTGATTTGTTGTCCAACATCTGGTGTTAAGCGGTCTATAAAATCATTAAATAAACCTGTACGGTCTTTTGATGCTATAGCAAGATGTTTTTCAACAGAAATATCAAACACAATAGTAAACTCATATTCAACACCTTCACGCTGAATAGGAGCTAAGCCAACTTTTACAGGCGTCTTTTTACCGGTGCCATCATCCTGCATTTCGTACGCAGTCTTACTTCTCATGCAAGTAATAATATGCATCTTGCTGTGTAAAATAGTGTCAACAAGCCTATTATGTTCTGGAGTAACATCACGCCATGCAGTAAAACTATTTTTACTTCTGCTGGCAGCAGCTTTCTTATCAACCATTTCCAAGATACCGCCTTGTCCGGACCATGCATGTGAAAAACTATCTATAATCAGTACATCGTACCCAAGACTTTCGGCCTCCTGTATGGCTTCGATATATTTTTTAGGAGTAAACGGCGGATCAACTGGACAAACATCATACTTGTACAAATGAGAGTACATCTCCCCGCTACCATTTTCTGTATCAATCATGGCAACTTTATTGCCTAATCCTTTTGCCAACAGCAGAGAAGAATATGTTTTGCCGCTGCCGGAAACACCACATAAAGCAATTTTCAAATAGGCTTTTCGCCTTTCAGCTCTTCTAAACATAAATAAACCTCCTAAGCTCGTTCCAGCTTTTCTTCAAGTACATCCTTGATAAAATCTATAGCTGACATATCATCTAAGCAGCTCTTGCAGACGTTTTTAAAAGGAGAGGTATATACTTCATCGCTCTCTCTGATTTCCTGCCCGCAGCAGTCACACCATGCTTTGACAGGGCGCCTATCTTCCGGCGGTGTTAAATAATCTTTTTCAGCTCTTTTGTAGCTCATATCATAATTTCTCCTTAATCTTGACTGTGAAAGTATCATCACGTTCATTTACAGTAACACCACGAACAATTTCACCATCTGCTGTTACCAAGCGATTGTTATCAATTTGGCAGGTCTTTTTCATCTCTCCCCAATCGACAGTTTCCTTAATTTTTACAAATTCCGGCACGGATTCTTTTGCAAAGGCCAAAAGCTCTTCATCATTTTTGACAAATTCCGGTGATTGTTTCTTAAAGCTCAAACTGCCGGATGGTAAAGTAACAGTTTTCTTTTTGCTACCCTGTAATTGCTCCATAGCAAAAGGCTTTAGAAGTTCTGTAAAATACTCAATGCTTCCATTTTCTTCGCTATTAACTTTTGCAAGGTATTCATCCAGTTTTGCCTTTTCAGATTCAACGAACGCTAAAGCATCAGCTTTATGTTTTTGGTGCCATGCAATACGTTTCAGACACCATTCGGCAGAACTGATATCCCTTACAGTAAATTTTTCTTTTTCAGCCATTTCAGCTGGTTGAGAATAATCCATATATTCCTCATCAAAACTTTTTGCAGTGTTATCCATTTTCTCGCTCCTTAAAAATTCTCAATAAATCATTTAGTTCAATCTCAATTTTTGCAGCCTTTTCTTCTGTCATATCATCAGAGGATAAATAACGCAGCTTATCAAGCCGAAGCTCCATAATCTCCTTTAAATCTTGTAAAGTATATCTTTGAGTGTTAACCATTTTTGCCACCATTAAAATACTTTCGCTCACACCGCGGGCATACATACCGCCGTTTATTCTTTACGCGCTTTGATACAATCCATCGCAGTCCACAAACACGGCAAACTTTATGGTAGGTTTTCATTTAGCGGCACCACAATACAGCTTTTTATCAGCATAGCTTTTAGGTGTTATGCCGGCACGCGGTATCAGATATCCTTTTCCTCGGAGTTCATCATTGAGCTGTTTAATAATTGCATAGGCTCGGCTGCGGCCCACAAAACAAATCCTCATAATATCGTTGACGTTATAGTAAGAAGCGGATGCACTTTCTACTTCATTAGTCACTTGAAGCACCTCCCCTTGATGTGATATAATATCTTTGGTTATAGAAAAGGGCCTCAACCTTTTCCCTGTACAATTAACCAACCGAAGTCGTCAATGTTACCGCATTGGCGATTTCTTTTTTTGTGAGCAAATTAGGATTTAAGCTTACCCATAACTCAATATCTGATATAGCCTGCTTGACCTCGCGAATGTTCTTCAGAACGCTTGCGAGGTCTTTTTCTTCGCTGCAATCCACTCTGTCATCAGCCGCAACAGACAGGAGCTTACTTAATGCAGTATTCAGCTGCGTTACAGAAGCATACAAACCGCAGGCCGAACGTGCCAGGCTAACTTCCCTATATTCGGGAACGGCTAAAGCTTTACCAATAGGACAGGCATTCATGCAGTACCAGTGCAGCAGCCTAAATTTCAGCAAACCGTATGCTTCGGCCAAACGCAGGAACATTATCGGATGTGCATTTTCCGGACAGGAAATAATCTTGCTGACGGTCGTTCTATGCATAGCAGCCCTGTCGCTGACGCAAATTTGCGACATATGACTATCTGCCAGTATATCTTTCAACATCATCTCCACCTCCTTTCGCTGATACAATAAACTCATTATTGCTTAGTGGTTACGGTGTAATATCTAACCTTAACCACGTCTCCTGGTTGTAACTGCCTGCCATCGGCAAAGAGTTCTGCATTGTCCTCACGGATTCTCCATTGAAACTCTCCAAAGTGGTCAGTACGTTCTTCTTTGCCGAAATACTGGCCGGCAACATACCAAAGTGTATCGCCTTCTCTTACGACATATTCAGCAGTATTTTGCTGATAACTTTTACCAAAATATCCGGAGCAAAAAGCTGCAACGGCAATAACCAATGCAAGTTTAATCATCAGCTTCGCAGTCTTCATTTTCATTAACTCCTTCTTTTACAAAGTACTCAACAGAGACATTAAGATATGCAGCGATTTTAACTAACTTTTCTAATTTGGGCTTACTCCTGCCTTTCTTCCAATCGCTAAAAGTTGATTGACCAATGCCAGTATCTTTACTGACACGATAAGCTGTTATGTTCTTACTTTTCAAAAGCACTTCAAACCTTTTATATGACACCTTCTCACCTCCGATATGCATTTGAGTTTTACTTCTAAAATCATATATAATTTAGATAAATATGATTGGAGGTAATAACTATGAATTTTGATGATAATCGTCCTAAAAATCGTGACTTCTACTTAACCCAGCAAGATTCAGACTCAAGTAAAATATTTTATATTTATGAAAAATGCGACTTTTGCGACGGCAAAGGGAAAACCTACAATTTTAGTGAGACCCATATCTGTCGCAAATGCAACGGTACGGGTAAAAGTCGTGTTCCATATATAAGACAATGCAACCATGACCCTTTTTACTGTCCAGAAGGCGGAATATGCGAAAAATGTGAGTACATTGAAAGAAAAATTGATTTAACCGAAATCTTCATTGACTCTGATATAAATGCCGGTAAGTAAATTTATATCTCTCGCCATCTTTTACTGCTCAATTCTTCTAATTTGCTAATATACTCTGCCCATTCTTTTTGTGTCATGGGTTTATCACCAATATACCCAAGAATATACATATGATTTATACCGGAAGGTTCTATAGCTAATAAAATGTAATTTTTATCAGCTAAAACATCATTAACCACATCCCAGAGGCAATTCCGAATCATATATAATCCCCTTACTTTACGAAGCTCTTCTACAGTTGGTGTAACAGGAATCAACACATCACGCAGTATCTCTTTTTCAGGGTAATAGCCATAAATACAACCATATTTTGATTCTAAATCCTTAATATATGGATACCATTCTTTTAAACCCTTTGGATTATTTCCGATATAACCAACTAAAACTGCCCACCAACCATTTCCATCTGGATTTATAGATAATAGAATATAATCCTTATCAGCTAAGATTTTACGAACTAAGCTCCATGACTTGCGATAAAATCTATATACAGCTTTTACTTTACAAAGTTTTACTGTATTAGGATAAATACGAGTAGGAATATCTTTACTAAAAATTTTGTGTTTAGTCATTGCGCTCTTCCTTTATTACCTTTTTGGTAATATTATTTCTAAAAAAAATGCTGATTGGTACATTATAAAACTGTGCCAACATTTCTAAATGCTCTAATTTCAACTTAGTTTTACCACTTTCTATATCCATATAGCCTTTGCCAGTTTTATAATTTATACCATCTGCTACTTCTTGCATGGTATATCCTTTATATTCGCGTAACATTTTAATAATTTTCAATGCATTATTAGTAATATCCATTTTTTTCACCTCCTATAATATAATTACCGAATTGGTAATTATATTATATATTACCGTTTTGGTAATTGCAACCATTTTTTTACCTTTTCGGTATTTTTTAGGTATTTTTTTTACCATTTTGGTAAAATCTATTTAGAAAAGTATTGAGAGGTTTTTTATATGTTAGGTAACAAATTAAGATTACTTCGAGAGCAAAAAGACTATACTCAAGGTTATGTAGCTGATACTTTGGGTATTAGTCGAGTTAATTATAATCGTTATGAAAAAAATGAACGTGAACCCGACTATAGTACATTAAAAAAGATTGCTGATTTTTTTAATGTTACTACAGATGAATTACTTGGCAGAACTGTTCAACAAAACGGAGTCACACAAAACAAAAAAATCCCCAAGGATTTAAAAAAAATCCTTGAGGAAGAAGAAGTAACTTTGAACGGACGCATGGTATCCGAAGAGGAAAAAGAACAGATGTTGCGTGTACTGGAAGCCCTTTATTGGGACGCCAAAGATAAGAATAAGAGGAAATAAGAATGCCCCGTCAAGTTGGTCGTATCAAAGAAAACATAATAAATTTATTGAATCTCAATTGTCCGATTAATACGCCTATTCTTTTAGGACAGTCTAATATAGAGCACATGAAAAAATTACACTCATACGATTACGATATTTATTCTGATGAGCTTATCAATATTTTAGATAACCCTGACTACGTTGGTCTGATGAAAGACGGTTCCATTGAATATGTAAAAGAATTTAAAACAGATAATGACTTTGTAAAAGTTTCTGTTCGTATTGCATTATCCGGCAACTACTTTGCCAGAACATTATATACTTTAAATAATAAACGAGTACAAGAATATATAGCCAAAGGTACATTAAAAAAGGTTTGACGTTAATATTTCTGTTTGTTATAATGTAGTTACAGAAAATAAGTATAAGAGGATAGAACGGGCAGCTATCGCCGGATGACTTTGGTCTGATTAGGAGATGTGGGAATGTCGCCCCACCTATACTTATTGAATCGGGAAGTCCCGAACTACATTGTAAAATGTGGTTCGGGACTTTTATTTTTTCCTAAAAACTAAAAATAAAGTGTGTTGATATTATGGCTTATAACATCCCTCTGCGGATAAAAAACTTAATATTCAAAGCAGGCTCTGACAACCCTTATGACATTGCCGCCTATCTTAATATAACTGTCTACCCCACGCCACTTATCGGTCATACAAATGGTTTTTGGCGGCGTGTGCTGCGGCGCAAATACATTGTTGTGAATAGCAACCTGTTTGAATGGCAGCAAAAAGCTGTTATCGGACATAAATTGGGACATATAATTTTGCACCCCAAATACCAGTATTTCTGTTTAGACAGCCGTACCTATTTTTGCAGCCGCAGACATGAAGATGAAGCAGATGCTTTTTCGACAGAACTTTTAAAGCAGGCTTGCCCTGATATAGATAGTAATTTTGTTGATTTATTTTTAAAGGAAGGCTGGAAGTAATCATTAAGTGTACCCCGCTTTTCTAAAATACATTATTTTTTGACAAAGACAAAAACGTCTTTGTCAAAATCCAGCTTTAAAGATACAAAGAAGAAATAAACAATCTAAAATTCAACCATTTTAATATAAAAATTAAAAATGGAATTCTATACGTAGAAAAATATAAATTATAAAGGAACCAATATTATGATAACTATAAAAAATCTTAATCAACCTAAATCCGTTCCTGCAGTATTTGACACTGAGACAGAATTCATTAAATATACTATTGATGAAGCTACCTGGTCCTCCCTACCTACCGGCGAAATTCCAACCATGGTGAAATGGGGATTCACCAAAGTAATTGATGATACTGTTTCTAACGAATACGGAAAAACAGAAGATATCTATCATTGGGAAGCTGATCTTGATACTTGCACTAAATTTTGGAACGAAACTATTAGCGGGTGGACCTTAACCATAAATTAAAATTAGGAGGTTATATCATGGCATACTTTAAACTAATTTCTGGTAATATTGCTGCAGACAGTAAATTAACATCAGTATTTAATGCATATTCTCTTTACCATTCTACTGGTATTTTCTCCACTGAAGATTATAAAATAATGGAAAATTTAGTAACCTTGACTCAAATAACGGAAGAAAATCAGAACCACCCGTATAACGGGTGGTTTGCTCTGCGGCTAGAAGCCTTTTTA
>ERZ773192.2197-NODE-2197-length-17142-cov-21.856909_pt1 | contig 17142 bp, 15 predicted proteins | sample MGYA00581010_ERZ773192 | MGnify/ENA primary metagenome ERZ773192 (study PRJEB29015, sample SAMEA2737741) | human gut metagenome | biome: human gut; feature: human-associated habitat; material: faeces | place: China | collected 2012 ...
CAGGCAAATGGTTAGTTATCAAACAAATATTTTATACAAGAAAAGGAGAAAGAATTATGAAATTTGTATGTCAGGTATGTGGTTATGTTTATGAAGGTGAAGCAGCTCCGGAGGTATGTCCGATCTGTAAGGCTCCCGCTTCCAAGTTTACTGTAGTGAATGAAAACGAGAAGACATGGGCTGCAGAACATGTGGTAGGTGTTGCCAAGGGTGCCCCTGAAGACATCATCAAGGATCTCCGTGCTAACTTTGAAGGTGAGTGCTCCGAAGTTGGAATGTATCTCGCTATGGCAAGAGTAGCTCACAGGGAAGGCTATCCTGAAATCGGTCTTTACTGGGAGAAGGCAGCTTTTGAGGAAGCTGAGCATGCATCTAAGTTTGCTGAGCTCCTTGGAGAAGTTGTTACCGATTCCACCAAGAAGAACCTCGAAATGAGAATAGAGGCTGAGAACGGTGCTACCGCTGGTAAGTTCGATCTTGCCAAGCGTGCTAAAGCCCTGAACCTTGACGCAATCCATGATACCGTTCATGAGATGGCACGCGACGAGGCAAGACATGGTAAAGCATTTGAGGGTCTTCTTAAGAGATACTTTGGCTAAGCTGTAAGCCATGCAAAATGCAAAAATAACGTCCTGCAAGTTTACTTGCAAGGACGTTTATTTTTGACATTTTATACGGCGACAACCGTCCATTCATAGATGCGAAGCATCTATGAATGAGCATGGCTTATATATTTCCTGTATTTTTCTAAAAAAAACGTTGATTTCCTGATTCAATTAGGATATTCTGATAATAGAAAAGGCATTACCGGTAACGGTTGCCCTTGTGTTGGTAAAAAATAAACCGCAACTTGGGAGAAGGGCGGTTTATTTTTTTGCTATCTTGTAAACAAGACCTATGATCGCAACAATAAGTAATCCAAACTGAATCAACGTATCATATGTAACCATAGCGCATCCCTCCTTTCTCTCGATTGGAGAGCAACCGCCAGCCGTATCGTGTAATACCTTTTCCTGTCATCTATTATTTCAATTTATCGGTATTTTGTCAACATAAAACGCAAAATCATTTTTAATAAATAGAAGCTATGAAAAAACTACCATTTATCCTTTTAAATTTTCTGATCATCCTGTACGTCAACTTCATCTCCCTTTATCTGGAGATTTTTTATCATGTCCGGGGTACCGGTGCCGTATCCGGCATGGTCCTCTTTGATTTCAGTCTTCTTTTTAACCTGCTGCTTGCAGTCTTTCTGCTGGCTAATATCTGGATCAAAACAAAGAAGACCCCAACGAAGACCATTTATCTTCTGCACAGCGGCAGCCACCAGCTTGTCCTGTTTCTGACTTCCCTGTGTACATCCCTTGTTCTTACCCTGTGTATTTTCCCCGGGCTGTACAGGGCAAACCAGTCTGCCAGAGATATCAAAACCACTGCCATATTGGGAATCATCAGTCTGATCCATATCATTCTGGCAGAAACAATCCTCTTCTGGAATGGCATGATCCGCATTTTTGTTTCCTCGACCCAGCTTGGCATCAAACGGCGGATTCTGTCTGTGATCTGTGCCTGGATCCCTGGTCTGAACATTTACTACCTGACGAAAATGATACACATTACTTCACTGGAAGCTGAGCAGGAGACAGAAAAATGGGAACTGAACCAGGCCAGAAAAGAAAGCAGAGTCTGTGAAACCAAATATCCCATTCTTATGGTACACGGTGTTTTCTTCCGGGATTTCCGGTATCTGAACTACTGGGGCAGAATCGCTCCGGAACTGATCCGGAACGGTGCCTGTGTTTATTTCGGCAACCAGCAGTCTGCCGCTTCTGTGGAGGAATGTGGCCGTGAGCTTGCAGAACGGATCCAGCAGGTCTGCAAGGAAACTGGCTGTGAAAAGATAAATATTATCGCCCATTCCAAGGGCGGTCTTGACAGCCGCAGTGCCATCACACACTTTGGGGCAGCCCCTTATGTCGCTTCACTGACGACGATCAATACACCACACAGAGGCTGTCTGTTTGCAGACTATCTTCTTTCCCGTATTCCGGAAAAGACAAGAAATACGGTAGCCAGAACTTACAACAGCACACTGAAAAAGCTCGGCGACCATGATCCCGATTTTCTGTGTGCCGTAACAGACCTGACTGCCTCTGCCTGTGAAGCCTTTAACCGGAAAACACCAGATATGCCGGATGTTCTTTATGAAAGCGTCATGTCTTATTGCAAAAAGGCAAAAAGCGGAAAGTTCCCCTTAAATATGAGCTACCCGCTGGTAAAACATTTTGATGGAATTAACGACGGTCTGGTTTCTGTAGATTCTGCCAGATGGGGCAGTCATTTCACTCTGATCGAGCCTGCCGGCAGACGGGGTGTTTCCCACGGAGACATGATCGATCTTTACCGGGAAAATATTTCCGGCTTTGATGTAAGGGAATTTTACTGTCAGATCGCCGAAAATCTGAAACGCAGGAGTCTGTAACCCCTGCGCTTCTTGTTCTCTTATTTCTTTCTGAAATTTTTTTCTCCGGTATTTTTTTTGAAATTTATACTTAAATTGTTCCTGTAATGACCAGTGTAGATACACCCGGACTGATACTCCATACTCCCGTTTCTGCATCCTGTACAAAAGATGCCGCAGGTACAGTAACCTGACCGGCTACAGTTGCAAAGGTTCCTGTCGCTTCGTTATAGGTATAGCCTGCCGGACTGCTGAAGGCTGTTCCGTTAAAGGAAACAGCAAGATTACTGAGAATCGGATCAAACTGATCCGTCACAATCACACCGGTTGCCTCTTCTGCCGCAACATTACCTATATTCTGGATCAGGAAGGTATAGGTCAGTGTTCCGTTCTCTGTCACCGGAACCGGGCTCACTGATTTGGTGATCATCAATACAGGAGCACTTTCTGCCTGAATCGTTTCCTCCGCCTGAACAGCAGTAATACCATTTCCTGAAACCGTAACGGTATTCACAACGGAAGACTCTACAGAAAGCGGCGCATAGCGATTGACAGCTGCTTCATAGATCAGAGTGATATTTCCATTGGCCGGAATGGTAAGACCTGCTACCACAAGCGGAGGTCCTGCCGTAACAGCAGGTGTTGCCTGTACCACGCCATTCACATAGTACTTGGCTGTCCCGGCGATATAGGTAAGAGGCACCAGTGTATTCCCTCCAAAGGTATATGCTCCCAGATTGTCTGTTACAGTAATCCCCGTAAAGGGCACCGTGCCGGCATTTACTATACTGACAATATATGTCACACTGTCATTTTGTCCATAGGTATTCCTTACTGCAGTTTTGGTCACTGACAGTACCTCCAGAATTTCTCCTACTGCAATATTGGAATTGCTGACGGCATCTCCATAACGGATCTGCGCCTGATTCGTAAAACGTGCCATATAATATACTATCCTTTCTTTCGATCTGGTATAGTATATTATATGGCACGTTTTGTATTTGTTTCGGCAAATACCGTCGGTTTTCACCTATATCTTCTTTAATCCTCCAGCGGCTGCGGATCAGATACGCTTACCCTGTGATCATACCATACACCCTTTTTCCCGATCAGCGCCAGATCAAATTCCTTATCCAGACTTGTTACCGGTACATCAAATCCGTAAACCTCTTCTGTGGTTCCATCACTGTAGGTAACAGTATCTGTCGTAGGCTCAAGAAGCTTTGCTCCGCTCTTCTTTGCATCCTCTGCCTTGCCTACAAAAAGATTTACGATATTCTTGGATGGCATGCTGACGTGAAGTATCATTTCTCCATTCTCTACAGTAAGAAGGCCTCTTCCGTCATATGCTTCATTTGCATGGAACATACTGCTGTCTGTATTGAACTCAGCCATATAGTCGCCATCGGATACAGAGGCAGCAGAGGCCTTAGCCTCTGCTGTAACTACATCACCAAGTGAATCAATTGCTGCTTTGGTATGATCTACATAGATCTGCTGAATTGCTTCAATCTCACCAAGACCTGCGATCTGTGTATCGATCTTTTCGAATGCTCCGGAAGCCTCAAACATGCTCTTCCAAGAATCATCATCATCGCCTGCCATATCATTATTGGCATGGTCACCGGCAACTACCATAAGAGGTCTTAATACCACCTTGGTATATCCGGCATTCTTTACACTCTCAATGACAGCTTCGCATGCTGTCTCTTCCGGCTCACCCTCTACCGTTCCGATAAATACATTTTCATAGCCAAGATCTGCCATCTGAGCAGCCATCTGGCTGTAGCTTACCTTTGCAGTATGAGAAGTACCATGTCCCATGAATACGAAAGCAGTTCCGTCTTCCTTTGCTGTCTTCAGAGAATCAAAGCCTGCCGTCTTAACTGCTTCTGCCGTAATGGCCTCAGCAACCTTTGCCTTGTCTTCATTTACTACAGATGCATCACTTCCAACCTCACCAAGAAGAGGCTCTGCGATCACAAGATTTTCAAACTTGTCTTTGTAATTCTCTGCAGCTTCTGTCAGTTCATCATATTCAGCACCATGCATTAAGTGAGTGGGCTGGATCACCAGATTCTTAACACCATTGTCTACTGCACGCTCAAGTGCCTGCTCCATATTGTCGATCTTCTCACCATCTCTTGCCTGTACATGGTTGATAATGATCTGTGCTGTAAATGCTCTTCTGACTGACCAGTCAGGATAAGCTGCCTGCAATGCCTTTTCTACACCACCAATATCAGCTGCTCTGCTGTCATTAAAGGAAGTACCAAAGCTTACAACAAGAAGCTCATTCTCTCCGATGCCATCTTCATTCAGTGGATCGTCCTTGGATGCATCTCCGGTATCCCTTCCGAAATAATCAGGATCCGCATTTTCACCTTCTACCAGCTCCTTCTGCGCATCTGTCAGTGCATCCCAGCCAGCCTTTGCTGCCTCACACTGTGCATCTGTTTCATCTGTTCTCTCCTGGACGTAGATCGCATCAATCAGTGCGGCTACCGCATCTGCTGCTGCCTGATCATCCACTCCCTCTGTTGCGTCCGCTTCTTCTGCTGCAGGCTCTTCTGTCGCTGCCGCCTCCTCTGCCTGTGCACCTTCTGCTGTTTCGCTGCTGCTTCCGCATCCGGCAAAAAGAGAAATGCACATTGCCCCTGCCAGAAGCAGGGCTAATGTCTTCTTTTTCATACTCTTTCTCCTCCTGTATGATTTTTATTTTCATAGAAAATAATGGGATAAAAAATCCGTCAGGAAATCCTGACGGAGTCATTGTACGCAAACAAATCCATCTGCAATTGTCTTCTGACAATACAGACAGCATCTGACAGTACGACCAATACCTCGTGATCCGGAATCTCTTCCTGTACCAATAACTGGCAGGTTTCCTGGCTCAAAGATCCTCATCCGGCCACCACCTTCCCAATGCTTCTCACATCAGTGGCAATCTTTCTCGATGACCGCACTCCCTTCTCACAGTGACGAGATCGCACAGGACTTACACCTGTTTCCCTTTTAACCCTTGTGAACCGGATCCTTCTGCAGTCATGCATCCGATCCCTATAACATTCACGCCGGCACCAATTACCTTTCCTATGAAACTGGTATCTATACTATCATGCTGCCTGTATTTTTGCAACATTTCATCCAAATCCACCACAAAAACTCAAAAATGTAGTAAAATGCAATTAAGAAATTTCCATCCGGAGGTAATATCATGCCTGTACTCTCAAATCATTATACATCGCGCAGACAAATGTCCGAATCCCTTGTGACCGCTGCCTTTCTTTCTGTATCCGGCGGTCTTCAGGATGCCTATACCTATATTTCACGCGGAAAGGTATTTGCCAATGCCCAGACAGGCAATATCGTCCTGCTAAGCCAGCATATCTGTGACGGGGATTTCCGCTCTGTTATGCACTACCTGGTTCCTCTTGTGTTCTTTGCCCTTGGCGTTGCAGCTGCAGAGCTGATCCGCCAAAAATACCAGCTTGCCAGACGCATCCACTGGCGGCAGCTGGTTTTGATCATAGAGATCCTTCTTCTGTTTCTTGTGGGATTCCTGCCTGAGGCATGGAACCTCATTGCAAATGCTATGGTATCCTTTGCCTGTGCTATGCAGGTACAGGCTTTTCGTAAGGTCAACAGCTATGCCTTTGCCAGCACTATGTGTATCGGAAATATCCGCAGCGGTATGGAATCCCTGTGCGCCTATCATAAGACTCATAACAGGAAGACCCTGTTCAAATCCTTCCACTATTTCGGTGTGATCCTTCTATTTGCCCTTGGTGCAGGACTTGGCAGCCGCTTTATCCTGTTATTTGGCATGAAGACAATCTGGCTATCCTGTCTTCTGCTTCTTGTAAGCTTCTCTCTGATGTTCATCAGGGAAGAGATTGACGAACACCCTGAACTGAAGCAGGAAGAGCAGGCCATTCAGAATGATCTGCATGATATCCGTAAGGAAGCTGCTGAAATAGCTCATATTTTAGAGAACGATGACCCTAAATAATCGCCTTTTCTTTATTTTGGAAAGGGATTTCCTCACAGGCTCGTAATACCTTCCAGAAAATCTGCCACAGACCCCTCTACATATGGTAGTAACAATGCAGAACGGTTGATAAAGAGATTGCTTTGGACGATAAAATAGAGCAAGTGATGTATTATTTTAAAGCCCCTTTTTGCTGCTCGTGTTGTGCAATAGCCTGTCGGATTAAATACAGGACTTCTCCGTTAATGGATCGACCTTCATATTCTGCAAGGCTCTTTAATTTTTTATGCGTTTCAAAATCAATTCTTAATCCTAAATATTTTTCTTTTTCCATAGAAAATAAAACTCCTATCAGAACTTAATATAAGTACATTTTAAGTTCTGAATGTGATATAATGTCAAAAAGTGGACTTATTTTAAGTACATATAATTTGATGGGTGTTTATGTGTCTGCAATCTATAATGAGAAACACAATTATAAGGAGGCAGACAAAATGGAACGTTATGGGTATATCAGAGTATCTGCAAAAGATCAGAATCCGGAAAGGCAATTTCTTGCAATGCAGGAACAACATATTAAGAAAAAGAATATTTATCTGGATAAAATTTCAGTGAAAAGTTTTGTGCGGCCACAGTATTTGCAACTATTGAAACGGTTAAAGAAAGGTGACATCGTCATTATCAAAAGCATGGACTGGTTGGGGAGAAACTACGAAGAAATCCTGGAACAATGGCGGAAAATCACGAAAGAAATCGGAGCGGATATTCAGGTGATAGATATGCCCCTGTTGAATACGAACACAGCGCATGGAGATCTGACAGGGGTATTCATTGCAGATCTGGTGCTCCAGATCTTAGCATATGTGGCAGAAACGGAAAGGGCATTTATCAGACAGAGACAGGCAGAGGGGATCGCAGCGGCTCAAAGGAGAGGAATCCAGTTCGGTTGTAAGAAAAAGAATGTGCCGGAGAATTTTGAAAAGTATTATCAACTGTGATGTGAGGACAAGATATCTTTACGCAAAGCAGCGGCAGACTTACAGATGAATTATTCTACTTTTTATCGAAGGTGTATGGATCTAAAAGAAGGAGAGAAAAATAAGGAAAATTCTTCCAAATTGTAGACTTTTTGAAACACCTTAGATATTGCAGTGGCTTTGTAGTATGCAAAGAAACTGGTGAGACAAACAAAAAGTAGACAATGAGGAAATACGAAAAGAACAGGCTTAAAGAAATATGAATATGCGGATGTGGAGCATTTTACCTCTAAAGCTGGATTGCGTTTTAGAAAATAATAAATAAAAGCTGGCACATTTTTCTCAAACTCGGAACAACAAGAAAGATACATATTGTAGATTACCCACAATTACAAAAAGGGAAAAATTATATTTTTGCCTGTAATCAGTTTTAAACGGACGGTATCAATGCGTTGTTTGCGCATGTTTGCTGATAACGCCAATCGTCTAAACCAATTAAATATGTTATAAGCAAGAGCGTGTACCTGAAGCCTGTTTGCATTTACGATTCTGGTATGACTGCTTACGGAAGCAAAATCAAAACCGGATTTACTTTCTTTGATGAAGTTTTCCATCAGCCCTCGCTTGCAGTAAAATTTGATAAGATACCCTGGTGAGGAATCCATGTTTGTGACGATAAAGGTATACATGTAAACCATTTGGTTTTCTGGCTTCTCAACCTTGCACACAACGCGTCTTTCATAAGGCCATGGACCAGCTTTGTACATGAATTCACCGTAAACCACAGCGTAGTCTACCTTGTTATTTTGAGTCCGACTGGTAAGTGCATCTGCAAGAAACGACGCTTTTTCACGGAGAATCTTGTTTTCCTTCAGCCGGATAACATAGCTTGTTCCGTTTTCCTCACACTGCTTATAGAGATCAGGAGTTGCAAAACCACTATCGCCGCGAAGCAGGAGATGGATGGTTGGATAATCATTCAGGTACTCGTCGAGAATCGGCTGCAGGAAATCGGTTACACCGGTACAGGAATAAGCCGCTCCATCACGGAGTTGGATTTTTATCAGATCACCAGTGATTCCGTCATAACAGACGAGCGGATGGTAGCCATTACTCCGATAATGGAAGTTAAATGCCCTGCCTTCCTGTTTGCCGTATGCTGCGAGGAGCGTGGAATCCAGATCCAGGATCACTGCCTGAGGCATCTGGATGCTGTAGATCCTTTTTCTAAGTATCTGGCTGATTTCCTGGAACTGTTTTAAAGTGTCTTCATCCATGCGGTTAAAGAATCTTGATACTGTTGGCTGAGATGCTAATGCGGATTTTTCAAGTACAGCTTTAAAAACAGGATCATTGGTCAGTTCATCCGAAGCATCATCTTCGAAGTAACCGGCCATGATCATATATATCATCTGGAGAAGGTTATCCCTGTCCGTATGATATCGAAACACTGCAGAATCATTGGTCTTAAATGAACGGTTTAAAATCCGTTCAATGCCAAGTCTGCTTATGAACTCTTTGATGAGGAGTAAGCCTGCATCGGAGGATAAGTCGCCTCCATCAAAATTTATTTTAATTTGCCTATTGCTTTGAAGTGAAAAGGTGTTTACAATACTCATAAAGGGCTCCTTTGTTTGGGATTGTTAAGACTTTGAACACCTTAATTTTACCACAAATGGATGCTCTTTTTTCATTCACTTGATAGGTGAAAAGCAATATTCAGTTAAAACGTAGTAACTATGCGGATTTCAAGCACTTTCATGGCACAGCTGTGAATAATTCAGGTTAATTTATGGATAAAGAAAAAGCAGATATGATTATTTATACGACAGAGGATGGTCTGACGAAAGTTGAAACTACTTTTGATGGTGATACAGTTTGGTTGTCTATTGATCAGATGGCAGAATTGTTTCAGAGAGATAAATCAACCATTTCCAGACATATAAAAAATATATTTACAGAAGGCGAATTACAGAGAGATTCAGTTGTTGCAAAATTTGCAACAACTGCTTCTGATGGAAAAGTTTACAATGTAGACTATTATAATCTTGATGTTATTATTTCTGTTGGCTATCGTGTAAAATCAAAACGAGGAACACAGTTTAGAATCTGGGCAACCGGAATTTTAAAAGAATACATGAGAAAAGGTTTTGTACTTGATGATGATCGTTTGAAAAATCTAGGTGGCGGTGGATATTTCAAAGAATTGTTGGATAGAATTCGTGATATTCGTGCATCCGAGAAGGTATTTTATCGTCAGGTTCTGGAAATTTATGCAACGAGCATAGATTATGATCCGAAAGCGGAAATATCCATTGTATTTTTCAAAAAAGTGCAAAACAAAATTCATTACGCAATTCATGGACAAACTGCAGCAGAAGTAATTTATACCAGAGCCGATGCAGAAAAAGAATTTATGGGACTTACTACTTTTAAAGGCAATCAGCCAACCTTAAAGGAAGCTGTAGTTGCCAAGAATTATTTATCTGAAAAAGAATTGCGTGCAATGGGACAGCTGGTATCGGGATATCTTGATTTTGCAGAACGTCAGGCAGAACGAGAACAGGCTATGACAATGAGGGACTGGGCAGAACATTTAGATAGGATTCTGACAATGAGTGGTGAACAGCTTTTACAAGGAAACGGAAGTATATCGCACAAGCAGGCTGTTGATAAAGCAATGGATGAATATAAAAAATATAAAGCGCGAACACTAAGCACGGTGGAAGAAGATTACCTGAATTCAATAAAAATATTGGAGAAAAAAACAGAAAAAAAACAGTGAGAGCATCAGCGGAATTAGTGGTCTGGCATTTCCGGTGTATTATGAAGGTTTTGAAGGCGAAGTAATTCGGTTGCTCAATGAAAACACAGTCGAGACGGTTGTCTTGCTTTCCAAGGGAGAGGTCGACTCGAAAAAGATTCGGGTTGAGTTCTCTTTGGAAGATATGGATATGTCCGAATTTCAGGATGGGGCAACCTACACCCAGATCAAAGACTATGTGCTGGAGCATAGCGGGTTAAAGGTATCCAACCTATATATCTCACAAATTAAGCGAAAATGTGGGATTGAAGTTGGCAAAAATTACAATCTGCCGAAGTCCGAGGATTCCAGACAGCCACAGTGCCCGCCGGAAAAAGAGAAAGCAATCCGAGAAGCTATGAAATATTTTGGGATGATCTAACATCCAGCAAAATGGAGGTTTCTTATGGACAGATTGATTTCTTGTGAGTTCAACATGGATAATGCCTGTGTGGAGCTGAAATTTTTAGATGGCAGCATGATTGCTATTGATACCATCGCAGTGGAGAATGAGGTTACTGACAATATGTACCAGCGATCCGAATTGGACTGGCTGATTTACAATAAGCCGCTGGAATATGTACAGCTCGTGCTTGGCGGTGATTTGGAACAGTATGTTCAAGGCACGCCGGAACATCGGTTGATGGATTAACTGAATAACATAGTACAGCCCACCGGTCAGCAATGATCAGTGGGCTGTGTTTCGTTGTTGGCTAATGAGTTATTTCCATAAATTGCTGATAAGTAAGAATGTTGTCCTCACCTACCAAAGTTATCAAAAATGCTCTGAATGCGGTTTCTATTGGGACAGTGACAAAAAGGAACAGCCGCTTTTTAGGTCTTGAGCAACAGACATAGAAAAGATTTCGGTTTCGTTCATACGATGCCTCTTTACCCTTAGGAATAGAAGAGTGCCCTGTTATCATAGGTGCATAGGTTTCAAATTGGTACTGATTCCATCCCTTACTGATAACAAAAACAACGTTATCGTATTCTTCACCTTTTACGCCATGTTCTGTTGAAAACTGTGCATCTGGATATAGGAAATCCCTAACAGCAATAAATTGTGCATAATCCAGTTGCAAAAACTGTTGGATTGTAGCCTTCGACGCATACATTTTTTCCGGAGAATCCTTATAAAGTCGGTACCATCCATCCACTTTGGGTGGAATGGGTATCAATTGACTATGAACAATCGTCTCCAAAACATCGATAGCTTTTTGGGTGCGAACTTCAGCCAACTGGTCATGCAGATTTTTCCATTTGATCTTTTCGGATTTTTTGGTTATTGGGTACCGCTTAATTCCGAGCGTGTCAAAAAGTAATTGGGTATTCGAGGTATCAAGCGCTTGGTATATCGGTTCAACCGTATCAGCAAAGAAAATAAGAAAAGGATCTTCTTTATCACGCAACCCATCGTCAAGTATGTCCAAAAGTTGCTCGTAGCCTTGTTGGGACGCAAGGACTTTGTGCGTAATCATCAGCACTTTAAGGCCTTCGTCAGCAGGTGTGCTCTGTTCAATTTTTTCTCTGATATTGTTAAGCCTTGATCTCAATTCGTCCGCCGGTAATTCATTTTTGAAATTACGGTCTGTGCGACGAACGCCAGAAAAGTCATCACATGTAATTACTAAAACTTCGCCGTCAAATCCATCAATCGCTGATTTTTGCGGCAACTCAGGGCGAATATCATTCAGAAGTTGAACAATCCTTGGTGCAGATCTGAAATTTGATCCCTTTTTTATTACCTCGATTTTATCGTGTTCAATTTCTCCACAGGCTTTGTTTGCTTGATAGATGGTCTGCCAAGCGTCACCGAAAAAGCCGAACTGAGGACCAATATCTTTTGCTATAAAAAACTCAACAAAGCGATCAATAATAGGCTTATAGGAGTCCTGATATTCATCGATCAGTATCAAAGGGTATTTATCTGCAAATACACGGCGAAACTTAGCATTATCCAGTAGCAAGCAGAATAGTTTTAGAACGTCGTCGTGATACAGGTACTGAATACCATTTTCCTTGTATCGGTGTCCCAAAGTATACGCAACTTCTGTAACTTTATAAAAATCGTCCTCATCTGGAAGAAAATCGGAATTCGCTGTGACAGCATCAATCAAAACGCTCTGATACTGCTTGATGGCATTCCAAGCAAAAGAATGGATTGTGGAAGGAATAATAAATGAATCTTTTGAAAGTCGCTCTGCAATCACATCTACTGCCGCATTTGTATAGGTAATACAGACTACATTTTGTTTTTTTCGGCTGTAATCAGACCATTTATTTGCCTGTATCCATTCAATAGTCCGATTCAGAGAGTAAGTCTTGCCAGAGCCTGCACCTGCTTCGACACGAAAACTGCGTCTGGATTTAAGCGTTTCAACAATCTTCTCGTCAACCTTATCAGCCTCAGCTTTTGCAAGGTTGTAGTTTGTACCGGTATACTCTCCGTCCATGAACTGGCACCTCCTTACTCCAGAACCCTTTGGTCATTCAACCATTTTAATCCGGACTTTATGTAATCAGGAATACAATAGTCGGAGCATTTGTATATCAAATCGAGCGCAAAATCTGTTTTGCTTTTGCCTGTGAATTCAAGTTTCTTCTCGCTTGTTCTCTTACCTAAATTATAATGCTTTCGATTGACATTACGAATTGCCTCTTCCAGAGAGTGTCCACATAATCCATTTTCGTTAGTTTGGAACTCGATATGGCATTTTCCTTTGGTTTTGTCATCTGATGTCATCGCAATGATATCCGAAAGGGCAATTTTTGAAGTATCATCGTCAGGAAGGCCTTTATTTCTACGAACCCACCATTTTATAGTTTCGTTTGATGTTGTTTCTCCCTGGCTAACCACTACCGACTTTTTTACGATCTTTCCGCCTTTCCCTTTTCGATCCGCTACTGAATCCAGATCAGTAAGAATTAGACATGGCGCTCCTAAAAAATCGATAAAAGGAATAAACTTGTGTGCATAGGCTCCACCGATTTCAATTACCGCATAGTACTGTGCAGATAATGGATACTTGCAGGCACCAAATATTCCGGAAGATTCACATTTCCCAATCATGTCTGGTAACAGCAAACGCTCAGATGCACCTTCAACGAAAATTGCTTTATCTGCGAAGAACAGATCGCATCTCGTCAAAGTCAAATACTTCCGGATAAAATCCACATTATCGGGGTTAGCTTCTGCAAAGGTATTCAAGTTTTTATAAATAACACCGGTATTAGACTTTTGCGCATACCGAACTTTTGCAAACTCCATAGTATTAGCTATATGAGCGGAATGCGAGGTTAGGAAAGTTTGAATTTTCACGTCAGAGAGCTTGTCAAGAAACTTTTCCAAATACGCAGCGAAAGCCGTCTGCATTTGTGGATGCATGTGAGATTCAGGCTCCTCAATAAAGAGAAGCGGCACACATGCAACACCACGTTTCTCAATATCCTTGGCAAATGCAGCAAGGAGGAACTCCATTTTGATCAGATTTTTGTATCCAAGGCCATTGTGAGAACTCGGCAAACTTTCGTTTGCTGTGCCGGATATATAAGATAGCTTAGTCTGATTCTTGATCTGATCGTCGATGCTGAGTTGCGTTGTAACTCCGAGCTTTAATTCCTCTATGTTGGGATAACCAAAGCCAATAGAATTGTTTACAACAGAACTTAGAATTTCATTACTCTGCTTTTGAACATCTTTATTGGTTTTTTCCACTATTGAGCGTAACCGTTTTATTTCTTCAGCAACATCTGGATCCAGTTCTGCTTCGCTCATATCAAAGAAGCTGGATATTAACGATCCAAGAGAACTATTATGTGCGTCATCTTCACCAAGAACTCGTTCAGCAGGAATTGCATGGAATGGGAACAGATCATGTAATTCCTTTTGGCTTTTTACCTGTTTGTCGTCCGGATTGTTCGGATTGATGGCATATACGGTTAGTCCAAACAATTTGCCGAAATTATCGGCAAGCACTTTATGAGCATCTTCGCTTGGCGAAAAGGCGCCATCCCTATAATAGTTGCTTTCTAAGAGTGTCCACAAGGTTTTTTCGTCGCTTTTTAGGCGATACTCTGCACGAATTAGAGCAGTTGTTGTGTCCACATCGACATCAATGATAAATGGCGACAAAGCTCCTAAGTTATCATCCGGATCATCCAACGAATAGTCCACCAGAAACTCTATGGAGATAATTTTAATTTGTTTACAAAGGTCTTCATAAGTGAGCTTTTTCTCCATAAACAGAGCAATTTTTGTATAGAAATCTTCTCGCCTTAATAGTGGGTAGTCATCGAAAGATACGGTTTCTCCATCCAGTACCTTTCCAATGCACGAAAAGCAGGATGTTTTGGCTGTGTTGTTTCTACCCACAATTAAAGTTGTCCTGGGATCAACTTCTAATTCGGCATCAATAAGCAATCTGTAGTTTTTAATTTTTATCTTTGATAATTGCATATTGCCTCCGTTTTTATCTGTAGTAAGCTGTCAATCGCTTGTAGCTATCGTATCGGTTTTTTCTTTTGAATCAAGATACGCTAAATACTGCTTATACTTCCGGCTCATCAGATTTTTGACGTACTGTTCCATATATTCGTAATCAAGAGCGCCGTCATCGGTAACAGGCAGCATGATTCTGGTATTAGCCATGCGTTCTGCGTTAAATTTATACAGATAGCCAAACTTACTTTTCTGTTGCAGAATGGCAACCTTCATAAACAGCAGTACAAACGCATTGTCCTCATGGTGCTTCAAGTGGAACCGCTTAACGTCATCAGAGAAAATGCACTCATACGGATGATAAAAACCAATGACCATACCATTTCCGTTGTAGTTTACGCCAAGTACGTTGCTATCCAAAGAAGCATTTTTATCACTTACAAAACGTGATATACCATTGCTGTTATCCAGTGCTCCGATGAAAGGCCTGTCCCCTGGAGCCGAATCTGAAGCTACAAGTCGTTTCCCAGGCAAAATATTGAATATGTCAGAGATTAAAAACGCTTCCCAATTTTTCTGACTAATTGATGGTATTTTAATGTGCTTCCCCAACTTAGCAATGCATTCTTCAGCATATGTACGATACTTTTCCTGTAAAGCTTTACGCTTCTGCTGGGTATACTCTGTCATATACTTGTAATCTGGTTCACCCTCAGCATTTACGGGTAACATTGTTTTCGTACTTAACAACCTACGGCCGGTCCAACTGTGCCCATGCGAGAAAATTGCTTTGTTTGAACTGAGACATCTTGCAATAAAAACACCATTATCCTCTGACAGTTCCGAATTATAACCACTCGATGTTTTACCGCTCATACCTATAAAATCCATAGGAATGTAATGAGCGAGACCCGCAGCGCCATCTCCCAATTGGACAAAAACTATAGCGTTCCCATCGGATACCCATTCTGGATGTTCCTTTGAACTGCACATAGAAGCAAAACCATTATTTGTTTTTGCTGCTGCAATATATGGAACGTCATCACCTTTCACTAGTTGTCCTGTTGTTTTTCCTTTAGTTGCTTTAATTTCACTAAATATATTCTCAACTGTAAACGCTATCCATTCCTTTTCATCAATCTTCACCATGGTTACAGCCACCTCCAAACAAATACTCTCTGTTCTGCATAACCATAGAAAATTCGAATGATAAATAGTCACCAATCGCTTTTTCAAAATCTGCATCTGTTGGAATTTCATCATTGAAGTAATAAAAAGAGTGTAGCCATTCATCTTCGGGTTTCACGGTAGATCCTACGCAAAACTTTGACGGTGCTTCAATCCGACCAGTCCAAACATCCAATAAATGCTGACGCTTGTCCTTAGCCGAATCGCCCTCAACAAGGCCAACGTGAGCACGTACTTCATATCCATCATCTCGGAAATCAATGAATTTACAAACTTTGTCATCTGGGTGAGGCTCATGGGCGGTAAAGACTGCGATAACAGGGTTAGTGCCTACGCCATAAAAGGTAGTTGTATTACAGGTAATAACGCCTTCCAATGTATGGTGCTTCATAATATTTTCTTTGAATGACTGTTCATCCTTTGTTTTGCCGGTCATAGAAGATTGTGGGACAATCACTGCTGCTTTTGCCCCTTCTGTGAGGGAAGCCAGCAGATGCTCTACAAACGACAGTTCATACTGAGAAGGATCCTCTTTACTACCTTGGGAGTACGGAGGGTTCATCATGCCGACTGTAGCACCTTTAAGCTGTACTTGTGCTGGATTCTGGCGAAGGAAATCTTCACACTTGATATTACTGTTGCCGTCATCACGGAGGATCATATTGGTAGCAGCAATAGCAAACATATTACTTTGGAGTTCAAACCCGTGCAACTGCTTCTTCTTAATGTTCTTTCGCCTGTTCTGATCAGTACCTGCCTTTTCAAGCATGTGATGCATCGCTGCAACAAGGAATCCTGCGGTACCACAACAGGGATCAAGTACAATGTCTGTAGCCTGAATATCCAGAAGGTCACAGAACAGGTCACAGATATGGCGAGGCGTGAGAACAATTCCCAGCGTCTGACCATCACCGCCGGAGTAGCTCATAAATTCGCCATAGAATCTTCCAATGAAATCCTCGCTGGAACTGCGGTATTTAATGTTGTCAAAGACATTCTTCTTCAAAAACTCAGTATAGAATTTCAGTGGGGTTTTGCCTAGCTTGGCATCAACTTCGTTCAAACGAGCACTTGTGCGGATGATAGAGAACTCGCTCATCAGCTTGTCACGCTTTGCATCAGGGCCAATATTGGATGCTTTAAGGCGACGCTTAATGGCATCATAAATCAACTGACCATCAGTGGTGGTTTCATCACCGAGCAAATCATCGGGTTTGAAAAACTTATCATCCAGTGCCAGAAGAATACCGGAGACCACCAAAGGCTTGTCCTGATCCTTCA
>ERZ773192.2208-NODE-2208-length-17062-cov-9.157817_pt1 | contig 17062 bp, 16 predicted proteins | sample MGYA00581010_ERZ773192 | MGnify/ENA primary metagenome ERZ773192 (study PRJEB29015, sample SAMEA2737741) | human gut metagenome | biome: human gut; feature: human-associated habitat; material: faeces | place: China | collected 2012 ...
ATAGTGGGCTTTACCGACCGAAGCCTTTAAAGCCGCCCATGCCGCCAAGGTTGCCCAGGCCGCGCATGAAACCTTTGGGATTGCGCTTGACCTTTTTCATCATCTTCTGCATCATGTCGTACTGCTTCAGCAGCTTGTTGACATCCTCGACCGTCAGGCCGCAGCCTGCGGCGATGCGGCGCTTGCGCTTGGGGTTGATGATGGAAGGTTTGGCGCGTTCTTCGGGGGTCATCGAGTAGATGATGGCCTCGATGTGGGGCAGGGCCTTTTCGTCCAGAGCATCAGCGTCGATCTGATTGCCGCCGGGCATCATGGCCAGCAGAGCCGAAGCTCCGCCCATCTTTTTGATCTGTTTGAACTGGGCCAGCAGGTCGTTCATGTCAAACTTGTTTTCCATCAGGCGCTTGGCAGCGTCCTCAGCTTCCTTGTCAGACTGAACGCTCTGCGCCTTTTCGATCAGGGAGAGCACATCGCCCATGCCCAGGATTCGGCTGGACATACGGGACGGATAGAACGGCTCGAGGTCCTCCAGCTTTTCGCCGGTGCCCTGGAAGTAGATGGGCTTGCCAGTGACAGCCAGGACAGAAAGCGCTGCGCCGCCGCGGGTGTCGCCGTCGGTCTTGGTCAGGATGACACCGGTGATGCCGATCTTCTCGTTGAAGGTCTTGGCCACATTGACGGCCTCCTGGCCGGACATGGCATCCACGACCAGCAACGTTTCGTCGACTTCGACATGCTGCTTGATGCGGACCAGCTCGTCCATCAGGGCATCGTCAATCTGCAGACGGCCTGCGGTATCAAGGATCACGATGTCATTGCCGTGGTCCCTGGCATAAGCCATGGCCTTTTCGGCGATGAGCTCGGGCTTTTCGGTGCCCATCGAGAAGACGGGCACGTTGACCTGCTCACCAACGATCTTCAACTGCTCGATAGCGGCGGGACGGTAGACGTCACAGGCGACCAGTAACGGGCGGCGGCCCTGGCTGCGGTAGTACCGGCCCAGCTTGGCGGCGTGGGTGGTTTTACCGTTACCTTGCAGGCCGCACATCATCAGCACGGTCTGGCCTTTGTTTTTGATGCGCAGATACTGGGGCTCATCGCCGCCCATCAACTTGGTCAGTTCCTCGTTGACGATCTTGACGACCTGCTGGGCGGGGGTCAGGCTTTCCATGACCTCCTGCCCCATGGCACGCTCAGAGACCTGAGCGCAGAAGTCTTTGGCAACTTTGTAGTTGACATCGGCTTCCAGCAGCGCCATGCGGACTTCGCGCATGGCAGCTTTGATGTCCGCCTCGGTGAGTTTGCCTTTGCCGCGCAGTTTTTTGAATACGCCATTCAGGCGATCCGTTAAAGACTCAAACGCCATCTGGTTCCTCCTGCGCGTCGAGACGCTCTATGATCTTCAGCATTTCGTCGGTATCCGTGCGGATGCGCGGTACCGGGTTGAACAGCCCCGAATTGCAGCATCGGATCTCCATGACCAGCTGGTGCAGCCGGGCGAGGTCTTCCTGCATCTGTGCGTGGCGGCGGGCGTTACCCAGCTGCGCTTCCAGCTCATCCAGGGCAGCTTCGCCATGCTTGATGGCGTCCCGCACACCCTGGCGGGTAATGCCGAAATTCTCGGCAATCTCGGCAAGGGAAAGATCCTCGTCATAATATTCGGTAAGGATGGCACGCTGCTTTTCGGTAAGGGCCGGGCCGTAGAAGTCCAGCAGCACCGAATACGCCAGGTTTTTCTGCGGTTTTCCCGCCATGACCTGTGCCCTCCTTTGCTGTGCTTGCACTGTGTAAAGCGTTTTTCTTTACATCAGCCTATGAATTATAACAGTTGGGAACGCGGAAGTCAAGAGGTTTTGCGGATTTTTTTACACATTCAGGTAATTTTGCGATAGATTTTTGCCGATTCAGGCAACTTCTTTGTATAAAAATATTTATGCCCGAAAGGATGCAAAATGGCAGGAAGTATGCTATAATTAAATTCACTTTGTCGAAAGGAGTATTTTGTTCATGCCGATCCTGCGCAGTTACTATCAGGATGTATACCGTTCCCCTGTTGTGCGGCTGGACGGATACTCCGGCCGCCACGGGCTGACATCCAGCATTTTGGCGTATCTGGACTTTGGCGGCGCTACCGGAACCTCCAAAGATGGCCTGGCTGAGACGATGCTGGCCTTTGCTACCGAGCGCGGCGCTTTGCAGCCCGGTATGCCGGTGGTGGAAGCCAGTTCCGGCAGCTTTGGCGCGGCGCTGGCGGTAAGCTGTGCCACCACGGGGCACCCCTGCATTTTGGTAGTGCCCAGCAACCTGCCTATTGCCCGCCGCCAGCGGCTGCAGGAACTGGGCGCGAAAATCGTGGTGTGCAGCAGCGGCGGCCGCCGGGTGATGGATCGCATCGCCCAGGAGACAGCCGAGCGCTACCACGGCTACTTTACCCACTACTTTGCCAACGATGACAACCCGGAGTATCACCGCCGGGTGACCGGGCCGCAGATCTTGAAGGCCGCCGGGGACAGCATTGACGCCATCGTCATCGGTGTGGGCAGCGGCGGCACCGTGACCGGCGTGGCCGAGTACATCAAGGCGTGGAACAGCATGATCCGCATTGTGGCGGTGGAGCCTGCCGAGGGCGCCGCCATTTCGGGCGGGTTCATCGGCCAGCACGGCATTGCGGGCATTGGCCCCGGCTTTGTGCCGGAAAACTACAACCCCTATGTGGTGGATACGGTGCTGACCGTGACCACCGCCGATGCGGAGCGGGCCTCGAAGGAAGTGCTGCTGTGCGACGGCATCCCCGCCTGCACCAGCGGCGGCGCGACCCTGGCCGCGGCCGTACAGTTGATGGAGATGGGCAAGGCCAAGCGCCCCTTGTGTATATTTGCCGGGCGGAGGATGTACGAATAAGCCCAACCTCTTGTAATAACTTTGCAATCCATGTAAAATTCGCGTCGAAAGCCGTATCCTGTATGGGCAGGATACGGCTTTTATGCTATACTAATATAAAAAAAGACATGGCAAGGAGGAAAAGCGATGAAACGGATACTTTGTGCAGCTATGATACTGATTTTGACGGGATGTGCAACAAAACCGGCAGATCCTACGGATATAGTAAGTACACCTGCGGCCACGCAGACGCCAGAAGCGGCGGTGATGCCTGCACCGGAAGCGACCAAAACACCTGCTGCATCCGAACCTGAAGCAACGGAAACACCTACGGCAGAGAGCACCAGCTATACCGCAATCATGCTGCCAATGCGCGACACCTACCCGCCTGTCATGCTGGCCGAGGATGATCTGGTTTCAGACGGATATTATACCATGTGCCAGGACGGCAAGTGGGGCCTGATGGAAAGCGACGGTTCCGTGCTGCTGCCCTGCCGTGCGGATAATCCTGTAAGGCGCTGTGCAAGCAGCACTTTGAAATGGCATTACGTCGTAAGCGCCAGCAGCGAGGATTGGAAGACCTATAACGATACGCTGGCCGCAGCCAATGCCGGGACGCTTTGCAGCGGTGAGCATGACGGTCTGCTTTTGGCCTGGACCTATGATATTGACAGCGGCAAAGTCTGCAAAAGCGCCGGCATGATGGGCGATGACGAGCCATTGACCGACACAGATAAAATATACGGCGAGTATCTCCCCTGCCAGCGCTGCGTATGGGCGGATGGTGATGGAGACCCCGGTTATTATGAAACGGCCGAGGGCGGCGGTTATGTGTTTGCCAATGCGGACGGTGAACTGCTGAACGATACCGTCTACGAGGATGCTGGGTGCTTCTATGACCAGAACCTGGCCCCTGTGAAGCTGAACGGCAAATGGGGTTACATCAACTTACAGGGCGAGTTGGTAACGGCTACGGTATACGAGCCTGTGTATGGCAATGATTACGCCAACAACTACGCGCTGCGGTATGCCTCGCCGCTGCTGAACGGCTACGCGGCTGTCTGCCGGGATGGCAAGTGGGGCGTAATTAGTTCCGCCAGGAACGAGTACATCCCCTGTGAGTACGAGTATGCCGCCTGGAACGGGCATGTGCTGTGGCTGAAGCAGAACGGCAAATGGCAGAGCCAACGCATCCCCGGTGTGCCTAAGGACTGGACAGACACGAAGATGAACATCTGGACCTACCCGAAAGAGCTGAAAGCCACCGACCATTACTGGCGCGTTACCTCGGATGTGGGGCTGAACATGCGCGTAGGTCCGGGGACCAACTACAATAAATGGCAGTTGGTGCCCGCGCATACCTGCCTGCAGGACTTGGGCCATAACGAGGATAACACCTGGATACTGAGCAAATATGCCGGGTGGTATGGCTGGGGAAGCCTGGAATACCTGGAAGAAGAAACGCAATAAGGAAAAGACGTTTCCTTATAAATAAAAGAAAGCAGGGAGTGAAAGCGATGAAACGGATAGTTTGTGCTGTCATAGCGCTGTTGCTGACAGGGTGTGCTGCTGGGCAAGTATGGCCCAGTGTGCCTGTTACGGATGGTCAGCCTGCGGCTCCCCCCGAAACCGCCGCCACGGCGGAGACAGCCGAAAGTGCTGCCGCCCCTGCGCCGACTACTGCTCCGCCGCAGGGGCTTGTGCCGACGGATGCGGATGTGCTGGATTATGATGATATCCGGCTCATTGCCTACGAGCGTGCCTTTCAACCGTACCCGGAGACCGACTATTACACGATGTGCAAAGACGGCCTGTGGGGCCTGATGCGCAGCGATGGTACCGAGGTACTGCCCTGCCGCGCACCGCAGCCGTTGGTTGAATGTTTTATTGAGGGCCGCCGCTGGCACGGTTATCAGGATAATTTACCTTGGGATGAGATGCTAGCCGAAGAAAAGCGGATCAACGTTTTGCTGCGGGAAAGCGGCGACGGCATGCTCTGCGCGGCCCACGATGGCGGCACCTATCTGGAGTTTGTCTACCTGACGGATTACAAAGTATATACATACAGCGGCTCAATGGGCCCGGGAGAATTGGCCGCGCCGACAGACGAAGACATGCTGCTGTACAGCGGCCGGGTGGACGGCTATGTGCCGGTCCAGACCGGCGTAACGGAAGACGAGGGCGACGACCACGTCAGTATTATCAGCGATGGACAATACATTTACCGCCGCCGCAATGGCAGTGCGGCAAACATCTACCACTACACTCTTGCCGACTACTTTTTTGATGCCACGCTTGCCCCCGCAGAGCGGGACGGCAAGTGGGTGTACCTGGGCACGATGGGCGAGGAAGTGACGCCGGTTTGTTACGATAGTGTATATTATACCAACACTTCTGGGGATGGCTCCTTCCTTTTCCGGCGTGCCGCACCGCTGCTGAACGGCTATACCCCCGTGAGCCGCAGCGGAAAATTCGGCCTGCTGGATCGCGCAGGGGCAGAATATGTCCCCTGCACGTATGATGGCCTTGTCTGGGACGGTGGCACCGCCTGGGTCAAGCTGGACGACGGATGGCACCAGTACACGATTCCCGGTGTGACGAAGCCTGATCCTCTGGACGACCTGCCGGAGGACATCACCGCGCCCGACACGCGCACCTTCTCCTATGCCCGCGTTATCACCGAGGGCGGCCGCCTGAACCTGCGCGCCGGACCAGGCACAGAGTATGATATTGTGGGAAAGATCCCGGAGTACACTTCCCTGCGCATCTACGGTTCTTCCAATACGGCCCCCGCCTGGGTGCTGGTGCAGTATCAGGGCCAGTTTGGCTGGACCAACCTGGATTATCTGGAACGAAGCTATTAAATGACAGCCCCGGACGGATGCAGCGCCCGGGGCTGTTTTGCTATTTCCGCTGTTGATAGGTATGGCATAGCATATCCTGCGGCCTTTTCACATAGGATTTGACAGAAAATCTCTATGTGGGGAGGGCAAGCTATGAAAGGTGACCCAGAAGAACGCGCCATAGCGGTGGGGCGTTACATTGTCGGTACCGGCGCCACGGTGCGGGCGGCTGCGGTGGTGTTTGGCGTAAGCAAAAGCACCATCTGGAAAGACCAGGCCCGCCTGCGCCGCACAAGCCCCGGCCTTTGGGCCGAGGTGCAGGCCGTGGTGCAGAAAAACAAGGCTGAGCGCCACCTGCGGGGCGGCGAGGCCACCCGCCTGAAATATTTGCACAAATAACTTGCGTGGTGCCAAGCATCACAGTATAATATTTGTAAAGAAATCCATACAAAAGGACGTGAACACTGTGAAACGAGAGGATTATATCAGCTGGGACGAATACTTTATGGGCATTGCCATGCTTTCGGCCATGCGCTCGAAGGATAACAACAGCCAGGTCGGCGCCTGCATCGTCAGTCCGGAGAACAAGATCCTGTCCTTGGGCTACAACGGCATGCCCATCGGCTGCAACGATGACGACATGCCCTGGGAGCGCGAGGGCGAGGACCTGGAGACCAAGTATATGTACGTCTGCCACTCCGAGCTGAACGCCATCCTGAACAGCCCCAACCACGACCTGAAAGGGGCGCGGATGTACGTGACGCTGTTCCCCTGCAACGAATGCGCCAAGGCCATCATCCAGAGCGGTATCAAGGAACTGATCTACCTTTCGGACAAATACCATGATACCCATGCCAGCATCGCCAGCCGCCGCATGTTCAATATGACCGGCGTAAAATACCGGGCCTATGAGCCGACGGGCCGCAAAATTGAGCTGGAAGTATAAAAGGAGCAAAGAGGATATGAACACCATTATCATTGGCATCGCCGGTGGTACCGGCAGCGGCAAAACGACCCTGACCGAACGCCTGCGCGACCACTTCGGCATAGACGAGGTCAGCGTCATCAACCATGACAGCTACTACAAGCGCCATGACGAACTGCCCTACGAGGAGCGCTGCAAGCTGAACTACGACCACCCGGACAGCTTCGACACCCCGCTGATGGTGGCCCACCTGCGTGAACTGCGCGCCGGCCACCCGGTGCAGGTGCCCGTGTATGACTACACCATCCACAACCGCAGCAACGAGACTGTGCTGGTGCGCCCCGCGCCGGTCATCATCGTGGAAGGTATCTTGATCTTTGACTCCCCTGAGTTGTGCGATCTGATGGATATGAAGTGGATACCGATGCCGACGTGCGTATTTTGCGCCGCATCGTGCGCGACGTTAAGGAGCGCGGCCGCACACTGGACAGCGTGGTGACCCAGTACTTGACCACCGTAAAGCCGATGCACGAGCAGTTTGTGGAGCCCAGCAAGCGCAAGGCGGACCTGATTGTGCCCGAAGGCGGCCAGAACACAGTGGCGCTGGAGCTGCTTATCAAATGGGTAGACAACCACCTGCGGGCAGAGGGAGAAAGCCGCCAGTGATATTGACGAAATCATTTACATCATTTGCAAAATAAGAAGAGGAAGCCGGACGGTGTGGTTCGGCTTCCTCTTTTTTGTGATTTACAATGACTTGCAAAATAAAGTTATACGATTTGTGCGGCAGCATCCAGCAGGGCGACCCGGAAACTGGCCGGGCCGTGGGCCTGGGGTTCTGCTGCGGCGGCACAGGCTTTCCAAAATTCGGCGGCCTGTACGGTGGCCTGTAAGGGGGCTTGCGGCTGCACAGCGGCAAAAGCACCGCAGAGTACCGTTAGCATGCAGCCCGCACCGGTGACACGGCGCATCAGGTCGCTGCCGCCGGAGACAGTGTGCAGGGCGGTGCCGTCGGTGACGAGATCCTCGGCCCCGGAGAGCACCACGACTGTGCCCAGCTTTTGCGCCAGCGCTTTGGCGCAGGCGGCGGCATCGATGGGGACGGTCAGGCTGTCCACGCCGTGCTCAGCGGCAGAAAGGCCCAATAGAGCGGCAGCCTCGCCGTAGTTGGCCCGCAGGATGGCGGGGTGAACTTCTTGCAAAAGCTGGCGGATATTCTCCAGCCGCCAGGGGCTGGCCCCTACACCGACTGGGTCCAGCACTACCGGGATACCGCGGCGGTTGGCGGCAGCACCGGCCAGCCGGGCAGCAGTGAATTTGGCTTCGTCGGGGGTGCCGGTGTTCAGCACTACGGCACTGGCCAGCACGGCGATGTCGGCCATCTCCTGGAGGGCCTGAGCCATGATGGGGCTGGCACCGACGGCCAGGGCCAGGTTGGCGCAATCGTTGGCGGTGACTAGGTTGGAGATACAGTGCAGCAGCGGCTTGCGGGCGCGGATGGCTGCAAGGGCTTCGGATCGGGTCATGGGTTCACCTGTTTGAGCGGGCAAGGCTTGCCTGCATTTTTTTGAGGGTGCTGTTCTTTTCCAGCGCGATCAGCACCACGCCGGCGATGATGGAACCACCGACAGTGGAGACGAGGAACGGGACGATGTAGGCGTAGAAAGCAATGTCACCGGCGGCTTTGCCCATCAGGAACACAGCCACAGGCCAGGCCAGCAGGCCGCCGATGATGCCGGTGCCGAAAACTTCACCGCAAAGCGTGGCCAGCAGGTTCTTGGTTTTATGGTAGACGATGCCGCACAACAATGCGCCGCACATGCTGCCAGGGAAAGCCATCAGGCTGCCCAGACCCAGCAGGTTGCGCAGCAGGCTTGCCACAAAGGCCACAGCCACGCCGTACCAGGGACCAAGCAGCACGGCACACAGCACATTGACCATGTGCTGCACCGGCGCGCATTTGCTGCCGAATACGGGGAACGAGAACATGCTGCCGACAACGGCCACGGCGCACAGTACGCCAGCCAGGGCAAGTTTTTTGGTGTTGGATTTCATTTTGGAGCTCCTTTTTTCTTTTGTACCATAACGAAAAAAAGCGGAAGGACTGCCGCCAGAAATACGCCAGCCGCCCGCACGGGCACAATAAGCCCCTTACAAAAAGGGCTTATCGTTCGGTCGAAGCTTGCTGGCTTCCTCTCACGCCGGAACACGGCTTCCCATCGCTGACGCTGCTCACGGCCCAGGGCGCTCCCCCTCGACCCGCGTTTCTGGAACGGTCAGATCCTTCCTTTCCCAAAAGCAAAAATAAAAGCAGGGTACCGATGGGCAACCCTGCAAAAAAGACGTTTGGTAAAGTCCTTCCTACGGTGGCATGATCCACATCAGGTCAAAGGGTCGAAATGCAATTTCCTCTCAGCCGGGTGTCCGGCTCCCCTGTTCTTTGTCTTGCATGATACACCTTTACAAAAAGTTTGTCAAGGGCTTGCTTTTTGGTCCGGCGCGGCGTATAGTGAAAATACATTGAACATAGGGGGAATCCATGATGAAAGTTTTGCCGCAGCAACTGCGTTTGTACGCCGTAACCGACAGCCGCCGCCTGCGGGGGCGCACCCTGCTGGATACGGTGGCCGCCGCGCTGGATGGCGGCGCGACCTTTGTACAGCTGCGGGAGAAGGAGCTTTCCCCTGCCGCTCTGCTGGAAGAAGCCCGCGCCCTGGCCAAATTATGCCACGCGCGGCATGTGCCCTTTGTGGTGGATGACAACGTGGAGGTGGCCCTGGCCGCCGGTGCCGACGGCGTGCATGTGGGCCAGAGCGATATGGCTGCCCGTCGTGCCCGCGCGCTGTTGGGCCCGGATAAAATTTTGGGTGTTTCGGCCCACAATGCCGCCGAAGCTTTGACAGCCCAGGCGGACGGTGCCGATTACCTGGGCTGCGGTGCGGCCTTTGTGACGGGCACCAAGCTGGATGCCCACCCGGTGACGGCCGAGACGATGCGTGCCGTGACGGCGGCGGTGAACATTCCAGTGGTGGCCATAGGCGGCATTGAGGAAAGCAACATTTTACAGCTGCAGGGCCGTGGTCTTGCAGGCGTGGCGGTGGTAAGCGCCATTTTTGCTGCCCAAGACCCCGAAGCTGCCAGCCGCCGGTTGTATGAGTTAAGCGGACAGTTATAATATTATAATTGGAAGACTTTGCCATCGCAATAAAATAAAACAGCTGGTCATTTGCCTTGTACAGGCAGACGGTCAGCTGTTATTTTATGCGGACACTTTATTGGGTGATAACGACGGCGTGGCAGCCCAGTTCCTCGTACCGCAGGGCGAAGGTATCGCGGCCGATCTCGGTGATCTCCTGCATGGGGTCGGCAAAGTAATAGTTGTCCTCGTCGTAGCCGGTAAGCACCAGACAATGAGAGTTGGAGTAAGGCCAGCTGCCATCGGCCAGTGTAAAGGTGTAATTATAAAGTGGTTCTGTAAAGGCGCGGGTGGCCCAAACCAGCACCGGCGTGCCCTGGGCCAGGTACATCTCCAGCCGGGCGGGTTCGGCGCCGGTAATGTCCAGCGCGCTGTAAGTGCTGCCTTGCTCATCCAGATAGGTGTTGACGGCAGTGGTGATGGCGCCGGGCAGGCAGTAGAAAGAAAGCTCATCGGCAGGGCTGCCCATGAATTCGACCTCTGGGTCGGCCTCCCAGTACGGGATGTGCATGGGCAGGCAGTTTTCGGCCAGGGTGACTTTATCGATGTCGAAGCCTAAGTAGTTCAGCACGATGGCAGCAGAGGTAATCTCACATCCGTTGGGGAGCTCCGGGTTTTGCAGGATGTTTTCTACGTTCAGCTGCACGGTGTTGGGCAGGAAAAAGGCATTTTCCGGCGTAGCCTGCAAGGCGGCGTAGGCAAGCCAAACTGGAATCGAAGTATCTGCCTGCGGCAGGACCAGGCCCATGGAGGAGTATTCCTGCGTAGCGGCGGTCTCTGAGGTGGCAAGGTCGACTACGGGGAGGGTGACGGTTGCGGCGCAGCTGCACAAAAGCAGGCAGGACGCCGCCGCTGCACCGGCAGCGAGTTTGTGCATGGTACTCCCCTTCTTTCGACGTTGTTTTATCATAACCTACATTACCTTACACCATATTTGTGATAATTGCAAGGAAGCGGGGAAAAGTTCTATGCAGGGGCGGGTTTGCGGGCCTATGCGTGCATCGGCCCCTACAATTTGCCGATGCATATAACATAAAAAGCCGACAGGCGAACCTGTCGGCTTTAAAAAACTATGAAATTGTTACCAGAGGTTCACAACTTCGTTGTACAGACCCTCGTAGCTCTTGGCGGAGTTGGACCAGCTGAAGTCGCACTCCATGGCGCGCTTGACCAGCACGGGCCAGCCGTCCTTCTGCCAATAGCCTTCCTTGGCGCGCCAGCAGGCCTCATACAGCTCATGGGCGTTGTAGTTGGCAAAGGTAAAGCCGTTGCCGTAGCCGTCGCCGGAGTCGTGGATAGAGTCCTTCAGGCCGCCGGTCTCGCGGATGACGGGGATCGTGCCGTAGCGGCAGGAGACCATCTGGGCCAGGCCGCAGGGCTCGGAGCGGGACGGCATCAGGAAGATGTCAGCACCGGCGTAGATCTGCTGTGCCAGCTTGGCGTTGAAGCCGATGTAGACACCGACGCGGCCCGGGTTGCGTGCGCACAGCTCGTTGAAGAAGTTCTCATACTGGGCCTCGCCGGAGCCGAGGATGACCAGCTCGATGCCCTGCTGCAGCAGACCCTCGGCGATGGCCTGAACCAGGTCAACGCCCTTGTGGCCAACCAGACGGGTGACCATGGCCATGACCGGGCTGCCATCCTTATGCAGGCCGAACTCGTCCTGCAGGGCCTCTTTACAAACAGCCTTGCCCTCCTGGAAGGTCTCGGCGTCGTAGTTTTTGGCAATGTCAGGGTCGGTGGCAGGGTTAAAGACATCGACGTCAATACCGTTCAGAATGCCGCACAGCTTATACTGCTTCTGGCGCAGCAAGCCGTCCAGACCGTGGCTGAACCACGGGTCGAGGATCTCCTGCGCGTAGGTCGGGCTGACGGTGGTGACCTTGTCTGCACACTCGATGGCGCCCTTCATGAAGTTGGCGCAACCGTCATACTCCACAACATGGGCGTCACGTGCGCCGATGCCGCAGGTATCCTCGAGAATATCCAGACCATACTTGCCCTGGTAGGCAATGTTGTGGATCGTGAACACCGTCTTGATGCGGCTGAACTTATCCAGATGGCGGTAGTACAGATTCAGGTAGACGGGCGTCAATGCGGTCTGCCAGTCATTGCAGTTGATGATGTCCGGCTCAAAGTCGGTGTAGAACAGCATCTCCAGAATGGCGCGGGAGAAGAACGCGAAACGCTCGCCGTCGTCATAGAAGCCGTACAGGCCGCTGCGCTTGAAGTAATACTCGTTGTCGATGAAGTAAAAGACAACGCCGTCGCGCTCGGCCTTGAACAGGCCGCAGTACTGGCTGCGCCAGCCCACGGGCACACTGAAGTTGGTGACATAGGTCAGCGTATCCTTAAATTTCAGGTCGCCGTACAGCGGCATAACGACGCGGGCGTCGATGCCGTCGCGGACCAGCGCCTTGGGCAGAGCGCCCGCAACATCGGCCAGGCCGCCGGACTTGGCAAAGGGTGCAGCCTCGCTGGCTGCGTACAGGATTTTCATAAGCACCTCCGTGCGAGTTTCACAAAATGAGGGCGAGGGAAAGTCTGGCTCTCCCCCGCCCTCTCATCAAAGTCGTCTCCGGGGAGAGGGAGTTCGACCTCTATGAGCGTTATGTCTCCCCTGTGTCAGCGTTTTGCTGGCGGGGGTATTTTATACGCTGTGGCCCTTGGCGACGAACACCGGGAAGGTGTCGGTGCCGGTCAGCTTCTTGTCCTCGGTGATGTGGACGTTCTTGTCGGTGACGACGTACTCCACATTACAGTTCGGCTCAACAACGGTATCCTGCATCAGGACGCAGTTCTTGACGACAGCGCCCTTCTTGATCTTGCAGCCGCGGAACAGCACGCTGTTCTCAACGGAGCCCTCGATGACGCAGCCGTCAGCCAGCAGGCTGTTCTTGACAGAGCTGCCCTCCAGGTAGCGGGTCGGGTTATCGTCACGAATCTTCGTGTAGATGGGCGCGGGTCCGAACAGGGCGTCCATGCTGCCGTCCTGGAGCAGACGCATATTCTCGTCGAAGTAGCTCTTCATGTCGGAGACGCGGGCGACATAGCCGTCGAACTGGTAGGCATGGACGTTCAGCAGCTTGAGGTTGCGGGCCAGGATGTCGCGCTCGAAGTAGACGAGGCCGCGGACGGAGGCATCGTGGATCAGGTGGATCAGGCTCTCGCGCTCAATGACATAGATGTTCATGGCGAGGTTCTGCTCACCGATGCGGTAGTCGTTGGACAGAATCTCAACAACGCGGTCATTGTCATCCAGACGGATGGTGTAGTTATCACTGCGGGCACCCTCGGGGATGGCGGCGCGGTTGTAAACCATCGTGACGTCAGCGCCGGACTTGACATGGGCATCGATCAGCTTATTGAAGTCGAAGTTCATGGCAATGTAGGAGTCAGACAGGATGACGTAGCGCTCCTTCTGCGCCTCGAGCCAGTTCAGGATGCTGTCCAGTGCGTCCACACGGCCGGAGTACAGCTTGACGCTGCGCTCGGCAAAGGGCGGGACGATATTCAGGCCGCCGCGCTTACGGGTCAGGTCCCACTCACGGCCTGCGCCCAGGTGATCCATCAGAGAGTGGTAGTTTTTACGCACGATGACGGACACGTTGTCGATGCCGGCGTTGGCCATGCTGGACAGCGTGAAGTCGATCAGGCGGTAACGTCCGCCGAACGGGATGGAGCCCATGGAGCGCTCCGCCACCAGTTCGGGAACGAGGTTATCATACGTATTGGCGAAAATGACGCCGAGAGCATTCACATTGCTGTTTACCATTGTTCCTCACCATCCTTTACATCGCTGGAGACCATTGCCTTGGGGCCAACCACTGCGCCCTTACCGATGACAACGCCGGAGCCGACGGTGGCGACATCGCCGGGCTCGGCAATGTTCAGGCCGCCCTCGGGCATAGCGCCGACGGTTGCGCCCTCCTCAATCGTGACGTTCTCGGCCACGATGCAGTGCTTGACGGACGCACCGGCCTTGATGACCGTGCCGCCCATAACGACGGCTGCTTCCACCGTAGCGCCCTTCTCAACGACTGCGCCGGGGAACAGGATGGAATTGTTGACCGTACCGTTGACCTTGCAGCCCTCGGAGATCATCGAGTTGGAGATGGTGGCGTCGCTGCCGATCTGCTGGCAGGGACGGCCCGTGTTGCGGGAGTAGATCTTCCAGTTCTCATCGAACAGGTTGATGCCGGAATGCTTCGGGTCCAGGACCTCCATGTTGGCCTGCCACAGGCTGGAGATCGTGCCGACGTCCTTCCAGTAGCCGCTGAAGTGGTACGCATACATACGGCGGCCATCCTTCAGCAGGTTGGGAATGACGTTCTTGCCAAAGTCGTTCTCGGAGTTGGGGTCGGCCTCGTCCTCGGTCAGGTACTTCTTCAGGATGTCCCAGTTGAAGATGTAGATGCCCATGGAAGCCAGGTTGGACTTGGGCTCCTTCGGCTTTTCCTGGAAGGCGTTGATGCGGTCATCCTCATCGGTGACCATCAGGCCAAAGCGGGATGCCTCGCTCCATGGCACCTCCATGACGGCGACGGAGAACTCTGCGTTCTTCTCCTTATGGAAGCGCAGGAAGTCAGAGTAATCCTGCTTGCAGATCTGGTCGCCGGACAGGATGATGACATACTTGGGGTCATAGCGGTCAATGAAGGACAGGTTCTGATAGATGGCGTTGGCCGTGCCCTTGTACCAGTCAGAGCCGGAAGCCTGCTGGTACGGCGGCAGAACGTGAACACCGCCGTGCAGGCGGTCAAGGTCCCACGGCTGGCCGTTGCCGATGTACTCGTTCAGGACGAGGGGCTGATACTGGGTCAGGATGCCCACCGTGTCAATGTCAGAATTGACACAGTTGGACAGCGGGAAGTCGATGATACGATACTTTCCGCCAAACGGAACTGCCGGCTTGGCGAGCTTCTGGGTCAGCGCGTACAGACGCGAGCCCTGGCCGCCTGCCAGGATCATTGCGATCATTTCTTTAGCCATAAGATTTCTCCCCTTAAAATTTCGGCAGAATGCCGTTTTTAACATATATCCAAAGACGGCTTACACCGTCGTTTTGGCCTTGGGCGGACGTCCGCGGCGCTTGGGAGCCGCCTCGGTCACGGCGTCTGCGGCAGGGGCCGCAGTCTTGGCAGTGGTTTTTGCCGTCTTTTTGGCGGCGGGCTTGGCGGGCTTTTCCGCTGCCTTGTCCTCCGCCTTGGCGGCGCGTGGCTTGCGGGCAGCGGGCACGCTCAGGTAGAGGGTGGACAGCGGCGGCAACGTCAGAGAAATATGCTGGTCGAAGCCGTGCATCGGGCCCTTCTTCGACTTGACCGTGCCGTTGGTCACGCCGGAGCCGCCGTACTTCTTATCGTCGGAGTTGAGGATCTCCTTGTAGCTGCCGGGGTTCGGCACGCCCATCTGGTACTCCTTGCGCAGCACCGGGTTGAAGTTGCATACGACAAGCACCATCTTGCCCGCAGCGTCGCGGCGCAGGAACGCGATGACGCTCTGCTTGCTGTCGTCGGGCACGATCCACTGGAAGCCCTCCCAGCTGTAATCGACCTGCCACAGGGCGGGCGTGTCACGGTAGAAGTGGTTCAGATCCCTGACGTAGCTTTGCAGCTCACGGTGCTTATCGTAGCCGAGCAGCATCCAGTCGAGCGGCTTCTTCTCGTCCCACTCGATAAACTGGCCGAAGTCCTGGCCCATAAAGAGCAGCTTTTTGCCGGGATGGGCCATCATGTAGCCGAAGAAGGTGCGCAGGTTCGAGAATTTTTCCTCATAATCGCCGGGCATCTTGTTCAGCAGGCTGCACTTGCCGTGGACGACCTCGTCGTGGCTGATGGGCAGCACGAAGTTCTCACTGAACGCATAGAAGAAGCTGAACGTGACCTTGCCGTGGTTGCCGGCGCGGAAGAGCGGGTCGGTTTTCATGTAGCTGAGCATGTCGTTCATCCAGCCCATGTTCCACTTGAAATTGAAGCCCAAGCCCCCGTCGGACGCGGGCTTTGTGACCAGCGGCCAGGCGGTGGATTCCTCGGCGATCATCATTTTATGCGGATAGCGGCCCAGGATAGCCGTGTTCAGCTTCTGCAGGAAGGCGATGGCCTCGAGATTTTCCTTGCCGCCGTTGACGTTCTGCTCCCACTCGCCGTCCTTGCGGTTGTAGTCGAGGTAGAGCATACTGGCGACAGCATCGACGCGCAGACCGTCCACATGATAGCGGTCCACCCAGAACATGGCGCTGGAGATCAGGAAGCTCTCGACCTCCTTCATGCCGTAGTTAAAGACCATCGTGCCCCATTCCTTGTGCTCACCGCGGCGGGGGTTGGGGTCCTCATAGCAGGGGGCGCCGTCGAACATGTACAGGCCGTAGCCATCCTTCGGGAAATGGGCCGGGACCCAGTCCAGAATGACGCCGATGCCCGCCTGATGCAGCTTGTCGACGAAGGCCATGAAGTCCTTCGGCGTGCCGTAGCGGCTTGTCGGGGCAAAATAGCCCGTGACCTGATAGCCCCAGCTGCCATCGAACGGATACTCGGTAATGGGCAGCAGTTCAACATGGGTGTAGCCCATATCTTTTATGTAGGGAATCAGCTCGTCGGCCAGCTCTGCGTAGTTGTACGGGGTGCCGTTCTCGGCATCCTTCATCTTCCAGCTGCCAGCCTGCATCTCGTAGATGGACATTGGGCTGTTGATGACATCCCGCTTGGCGGACTCTTTGGTCCAGTGGTCGTCACCCCAGGCGTAGCCCTCAATATCGTAGACCTTGCTGCCGTTGGAGGGACGGGTCTCGGTATGGAATGCGTAAGGGTCGGATTTGTAGATCAGTTCATCGGACGCGGTGGTGATGCAGTACTTATAAATATCATATTCCTTGATGCCCGGAATGAACAGTTCCCAGATGCCATCGGTCACTTTGTGCATCGTGTGTTCGCCGGGAACCCAGCTGTTGAAATCACCTACAACAGCAACTGCTTTTGCATGGGGCGCCCAGACACGGAAAACCGCGCCGGGGACACCGTCCTGCACTTCCAAATGCGCGCCAAAGTAGCGGTACGCCTCCTGATTGTTGCCCTGCTTGAACAGGTAAACGGGCAGATCAGAACTATTGGGCGCTTGCTTGCGTTGCTTCAACGTAATCTCCCCTTTTGGAACAGCCCTAAATGGACAGCCCCGAATATTTACTAACTCTATATTACCTGTTTCGTACATAAATTTCAAGGC
>ERZ773192.2210-NODE-2210-length-17044-cov-5.716758_pt1 | contig 17044 bp, 10 predicted proteins | sample MGYA00581010_ERZ773192 | MGnify/ENA primary metagenome ERZ773192 (study PRJEB29015, sample SAMEA2737741) | human gut metagenome | biome: human gut; feature: human-associated habitat; material: faeces | place: China | collected 2012 ...
CCGATAAAATAAGGCTTTGCGGACATTTAAGAAGATATAAAAAGATAGTCAAAAACACATATATAATTTAAACAAATACCTATTCAAATGTCAAATCTGACGCTCTTACAATTTTGCTATCAAATTTAATAATTCTTTCCGATTTACTACACCATTTAGTACACCATTTTCATATCAAACCACACCACTTTATGATACAATACACCACTTTACCGTTTTTCAAAATCTTGCAGAACACCAGTAAATACAAGGCTTTGAGAAGTTACATCAATTTATGAAAGAGCATTGTCAGAAATTCACATATTTTCCGTTATTTCAATCGAGAAACTCCCCTAAAAATGTACGAAAAACCGATCTCATAAAAATCCATATACAAACAGGGCCGCCACTAAGTGACAACCCTGTATTTTTCCGTACTGTTTACGGATGAAGCTTATTTTCTTTTGTTCCTTTTGAAAATTGTCAGAGCCGTTCCGCCTGCAGTCACGCCTGCAAGAACTACAAGTCCGATCAGCAGCGTTACGTTAAAATTATCTCCTGTCTGAACCGCTCCGCCTTTGTCCGGTTTCTCTGTATTCGGTTTCTTATCCGGATCTACCGGCTTCTTATCCTCTGACGGATCTGCTTTCACCGATACAGCTACGTCTGCCGACTGTCCGCCGTATGTTACTGTTACTTTCTTCGTATCCGCTGTCAGTTTTGTATTAAGACTCGGATTAAAGGAGAAATCTTTTGCCGTCTCCGGTCCGTATGCAACAACTTTTGTTGTTCCGTCTGACATCGTTACTGTAAGCACAAGTCCTTTCGGATCGAATTTCTCCCCTTCTTTGTACTCTGTCTTAGCAGGATTTGCTTTAATTTCAACTTTTTCTACCGTCGGTTTCTCCGGTTCTACCGGTCTTTCTTCCAAACCTTCAAATGCTGAAGTTAATACTTTCAGCGCTTCATCAATCTGAATCTGCTGTGCGGAAGAATCTGCAAATACTGTCTGTGCATCCGTCAGCGCTTTTGCAAATGCCGCATAAGAAGTGTCTGTGTACCCTTCTGCCGACGTATCTTTTACTTCATTGATTTTTGCTTCCAGGGCGCTTCTGTCAATCAGACCGTTTTCATTCTCGATTTCACCAAGTTTGAATTTTGCCTGTTTGATATAACATAAATCTGTTCTTACATTATAATTACCTGATTCAAATGCATTCTTAGAAAACTCTTCGTCAAAGTGTCCGTAAGAATCCATGATAAATGTTCCATCATCCAGAACTAAAATTCCCGCATATCCCGTATCACCGGATTTTGCATTCATTGCCCAGTCTTCTTCGATCAGTATACGGTATTCACCTTCGTTTTGCTCTAACAGGTCTTCATATGTTCCAACCCATGCAACCCAGTCGCCTGCCATCCAGTTGTTATCAAGCTTACCGTCTTTGTATACGATCTCACGGAATGTGATCAAAAGACGTCCGCTGATCGGATCATATACAGCTTTATGTCTTTCCCCTGCAAGCGAACCTTGCATTTCTTCCGGTTTACTCCATGTTTTTCCTTCATCATCAGAATAGAACATCACGGATAAGTTTGGTTTTTTATCACTTCTTGCCAGCGCCATGATCCGTTTTCCATCCGGTGAGCGGAACATTCCGACTTCACAGATTCCATATTTGCTTTCGATACTTCTATAATCAGCTAAATATCTTTCCGGCTCGCTCCACTGTTCATTTCCGTCTTCATCAAATGTCAGATAGCTCTTGAAGTTGACATAACCATAATCATGGAAAACACCCATCCATTTCTGAATGTAATTTCCCTGTTCATCTTTTAACTGCACAAGACTTGCCATTGCTACGATTGTATGTTTTTTCTCTGCTCCGTCAAAAGAAGGCCAGTGATTCTTATATTCTGTCCAAGTTTCTCCGTCATCATCAGAGTAGGCAGTATCCCATCCGCCTCTTTGTAAATCCCAGTTCGGACATGCTGAAATCAGCATAATTCTTTCTTTTCCATTACCCATATCCAATGTATATAAGGTAGGTGTTTCCTGACAAGTTGCAAACGATGCCGGAATATCTTTCTTCTCCGTCCAAGTCTCGCCTTCATCATCACTAATCTGCATAATAATCGGTCCATGACCGTGTCCTGTCGGATAAGCAGTAATCAGTCTGCCTGTCTTTGTCTGAACCATGTCCGGCTGTCCAAGATACTGTCTAGGTGTATTCGGAGCTTTTTCAATATCTTTCAGATATTTATCCGCCAATTCATACTGTGGAATCCTTGAATTTGCATACAATACTTTCTTACAGTTTACTGTAACTTTTTCCGTATATCCGCCGCCTGTTACAGTAATGACCGCTTTTCCTTTCTTGTTCGCCGTTACTAAACCGTCCTCATTTACACTTGCAATTTCCGGCTTGTTTGAGACATATGTAATCGTCTTATCTTCGGCGTCTGTTATCAAGTTTGTTGTAATCTGATACGTTTCTCCGATATTTACCGTTGGATTCGTATCCGCAATGTTTAATCCTTTTACTTTCATTGCGGAAAGTATTTCACTTTCATTCAATACACGGTTATAAACTTTCACTTCATCGATCAGACCTGTAAATCCAGTACCGCCGATCACATCCGCAGGTGTTTTAATAGGATTATTTTTTGTCCATGCATTGATATCACCGACTCTTGTACCGTTTACATACATGGCAAGACCCTGATCTTTATCCTGCACCCATGTAATATGATACCACTTGTCTTTCTCGAAATCATACTGATACGACAAGACGTCTCCGCCATTATTTCCTACACGGAATCCGGATACTCTGTCTGCCGCCATCTTCAATGAGAAGGAAAATGCTTTTGTGGAATCTTCCAATACAGAAATCTCTTTATTAAATTCTGACGTAGTCTTTACCCAATACGAAATCGTCCAGTCTTTGTCATTCAGATCGCCTGCCGTCTGCGTAATCACTGCACCTTTTCCGTCTTGTGTTACGTTCAGCGCTTTTCCTGATTTGCCGGCTTCGGTTGTGCAGGAAGCATCAAGAGTACCGTCACGTTTTCCCCATTCATCCTCTAACTTCTGTCCTTTCACATCGTCAAATGAATAGTAAGAAACCTGCGCTCCTTCTTCAACCTCAGCTTCTTTTACAACGATCGTAACAGAATCTTTCTTTTCTTCATTTTGGTTAGATGTCACCGTAATAACAGCGCGGCCTGATCCCTTCGCAGTTACCGCTCCGTCTTTCACAACTGCAACTGCCGGATTATCGGTCGACCATGTGACTGTGTTATTCAATACATTTTCCGGAAGGACTGTAACTTCAAGCTGAGTTGTACCTCCCTGCTGTAATTCAACCTCTTTCTCTCCGTTGATCGATACTGAGTCAACCTCGGTCACTCCCGCTTTCTTTAATGCGACATATTCTTCTGTCAGCTCGGCAATTTTTGTTTTGATCGTATTCATATCCGACGCAAGTTCTTGTTTTCCCGCATCTGTCAGATAATACGCGCTTGATGCATAAGTCGGTTTTACAGAATCCATCAAAGCATCCACTTTTGCCGCCATGCTCGGAACATCTGATTTCATTTTAATAAGTTTATTTACATCGCGTACACCTTCTGCCATTTTTTCAAAACGTGTACTTGATTTTGTAACTTTTGCTTCAGAATCATCCGGGAATACAAGGAAACAATCCCCGGCTTCAAATGCATTGTGAGTCGTGTCTTCCAATGGATTCTCAACCCATGAGTCATATGCCCAGCGAAGATATCCTTCTCCGCCTACGGAATAAGAATACATCATTGTCCAGTAGCTTTCTCCCGGCGCACTTAATGAAAAGTTACCCGGTTTATGACCTGTACATGTATAAATAGTTGTACGAAGTCCCGCATCTTCACGAGCCTGTCTTATTTCTTCAAACTGCTGAGGATGGGCCTTTACCGCGATAGAACCTACATTCAGGTCGTCTACGCGCATTGCAAGATCTTTTTTCTCAACAAATCCATCCATCGCTCCCGCACTCTTTAATTTCAAAGGTGTCGGAATGCCGCGTTTAATTGAATCGATCAAATCAAACGCCGCCTTATTAAATCCTCTTTCATCGATACCGATATAAGCGTCGTTAAACCAGCCTTTTTCATATAAATGGTCTGCAAGATCATTCAGAAATGCCGTCCATATCGTTGTCCATTCTTCTGAACCCGGAGTCAATCGTTTTTTTACTGTTGTCTTTGTCGCTTCATCATAATAAACAACTGAGTTTGTCCAAGGCGCAATACTGTAACATACGATCTTGTCCCCGATTTTCATAACGTCTTTGTTAAACGTTACCCATTTATCAAAATCCGTATAATCAAAACTCCATTTTCCATCCGCTTTCTTTGTCCATTTAACCATAGAAGGGAATTTAACAGTTCCTTCCCCGTATGTCTGGCCTGCCCACGCCTCTTCTACGATTGTAGTTGTAATGGCATGTCCGCCGGCATTTTTATATAATCCCATGTGGGATTTTAAAATTTCAAAATGCTCTTCAGAAAACGGCGTTACATCATAATATTCTGCGATACGATACGGGTTCTGCCACAATTCCATATCAAAACCATCTTTAAACTTCGTCGCATCCGGAAGTTCTGCATCAGCAACTTTTAACGTATAAGTAAATGTAAGTGGTTCTGCTAATTCTTTTGCCGTTACCGTAACCGTTCCTGTATAACTACCTGCCGCTGTTCCTGCCGGAACTTTCACAGATACCCAGATATTCTGAAGTTTGTTCGTTCCAATATTCATCGCTGTTCCGGCATCCTGATAAAGCACTTCATTTGCTTCCTGTCTGCTTCCTTTCGGAACTTCTCTGTCAGGATCACCGTATCCCGGCATTCCTGTATAAGCCTGAACTGATTTAATAAATTTTAAATCCACATTTGCTTTCGGAATCGTATTGCCGTTTCCGGTGAAATCACTTGCCGTCGCTGTTACATCTGTATAAGAAGAATCTATCGAAGCTAAAGAAATCTCAGAAGTAACCGTATCATTCTTCCATGCATTCAAAGTATCTTCTGTTTTGTTTGCTGCTTTTACCTCAGTTAATTTATCCTGGGTATACTGAAGATTATTATCTGTAATTGTTCCGTGAAGTTTTGCTTCTTCCGGTTCTCTGTAAGTATATACATACACCTCAGCGGCATCGATCAGAATGTCCGAACCTGTTCCTGATGCATTTCTTTCCCCTGTAGCCACCGCTTTTAATGTGTGTTCTTTTTCTTCTAAATCGGAAATCGTTGTAATGAATGTAGAATTGATATTAGTAGCATTATAAAGGTCTCCCTCTGCTTTTTCCTCACCGTCGATCAGATACTTCACTTTTCCCATCATTCTGTTTTTACCGGAATAGATATCGATCTTATGTCCTGTAAATTTCACTTCATAATAGGTTGCTTCAGGATGCGCCGGATCTACTTTTTTTGACCATGTATGCTGCGCATCTCCTGCCTCCCATTTTCCTTCTGCGAATGTGAAGTAGTTTGTTTCTCCGCTCTGCTGTGTATGCGGAATTTTCACCTTTTCTTCAATCGGAGCTTTTTTTCCTGTAATCTTTTCATACATGCATTCTGCTATGTACAGATATCCTGCATCTGTAAAATGTACTTTATCTGTATTATAAAGATTTTCTTTTCCTTCGGTCTTTTCATACATATCAATGAAATCCCATGCGGCATTTTCTTTAATCAATGCCTTCTGAGCCTGATAGACTTTTTCGACCTTTTCCTGAGTGATATCGTTTCCCGTCGTCTGATAACATTTCGGAGACGTGGCAAAAATAACTTTGTTATTCTCCGTCTTATACTCATTATAAAACGCTGTCATCTGTGTTTTATAATTTTCTTCGTTCCAGTTTTTGGAATCATTCGTTCCAAGCATAATAATTACAATGTCTGCATTATAAGCTTTACTTTGTTCGTATTCTGTACCGCTTTTATATGGATTACTTGTCCCCTCCATCAAAAACGCACCTGTTTCCCCAAAGTTTTTTACTTCATATCCGCTTCCAAGTAAACTCTGCAAACGTGCCGGATATGCATTTGGTCCTTTCTTTCCTGAATTCGCGCCCGTCGAAGTGTACCCTTCCGTCAGGCTGTCTCCCACGCATGCCACCTTGATCTTCGCGGCGGCATCTGCCGTCTCACCTTCTGCCCATGCGATCGTGCCGCTTCCTAGAATACACCCTAATGTAAGCACAACACTTAAAACAATTCCCATTGCTTTTCGCATTAGTTTTTTGACATTTTCCACAACTATTTTCCCTTCCTTTCTTAGCATTTTGCCCACATGCTCATACAGAACCATATACCCTTTTGTTCAATGTGTCAACATTATTTTTACCCCCCCCGCTCCATATGTCGTATTTTCATCATTTTCCATATAAAATACATTTATTTTTATGCATAATGACGAGTTTTTCGAGGGCTGATTTTCTAACTTCTGCATATACTATATAAAATACTTTTCTGCTTATGAAAGGAGACTTGTTATGCTTGCTTCCTATAAACTTTCCGGTAAATACATCTTTATCTCCGGTTTTCTGTTCACGTCTGTTCTCGGAACACTGTCGCACTTTTTCTATGAATGGTCCGGCGATTCAACTTTTATAGGTCTTGTCTGCCCAATCAGCGAATCTGCATGGGAACATATGAAACTTTTGTTCTTTCCGGCTCTGCTCTACTGCTTTCTTTTCAAACTAATATATAAAAACGCCGTTCCAAACGTATCTTTACCACTTTTATCCGGCATTCTGACAGGAACGACACTTATCCCTGTTTTCTTTTATACTTACTCAGGCATACTCGGCTTTACGGTTGTCTGGATCGATATTGCTATTTTTTACCTTTGTACTGGAATCACTTTTTCAATGGCATCCAAATTATATGAGCAGAAAAATATCGCACGTTTCCGCTTCCTCATATATGGACTGACTATATTATATTCCATCCTTTTCTTTATATTTACCTTTATTCAGCCGGATATTGCCCTGTTTCAAAATCCATGACTTTTCATACCGCGTCCGCTTACGCCTGCTTCTTTTTTCTATCTGTCTTTCACTTCATTTTTCAGTCTGTTTTCCGGTTCATTTTCCAATCCACTTTCCATCCTCGGTAAGAGGAAGCGGCTTCCCGTCAAGAACAGCGCTTTTTAAAATATCTTCTATATTATAAACAAGTTTCAGAGAAAAGAAGCCGCAGTCTCTCTCCAACAGATCAAAGAAAATCTTATCTCCCTCCCATAACTTCAGCGTCTCGATCTTTGATTTTTCAACCCATTCCAACTCGCCCTCATCACAGTCGATCGGTTCTCCTTCAAACCCGTCAGCCGTATAAAGCGACATGTATTCTACAACATCTTCACCGTAAACAAATGTCACGATTCCCCGGTAAGCCCACGAAGTCAGCGTATATCCCGTTTCTTCTTTCACTTCTCTTAGCAAGCACTCTTCAGGACTTTCTCCATATTCAAAATGTCCGCCGACACCGATCCATTTATCTTTATTCACATCATTTTCTTTCACCGTACGGTGAAGCATTAAATATTTATCGTCTTTTTCTATATAGCATAATGTACTTAATTTTGTCATAGCCATCCTCCTTAATACGGTCTCTATATTTGTATCTTTATCCGTTTTCAGACTTTTTTATTTTCTTCACTTTTTATCATTTATCCTCATCTTTTCCCCTAAGAAACTGCGATTCATACAAATGTCTGTAAAATCCGTCTGCAGCCATCAAGCTCTCGTGATTGCCCTGCTCAATAACTTTTCCGTCTTTCATAACGAGAATCACGTCCGCCTCGCGGATCGTTGACAGACGATGCGCCACAATAAACGTCGTCCGCCCTTCCATCAATTTTGTAAAAGCCGCCTGTATCTTTACTTCTGTTCTTGTGTCGATCGATGACGTCGCTTCATCGAGGATCAGCATAGGCGGTCTGCACAGCATAACACGCGCGATGCATAAAAGCTGTTTCTGTCCTTGCGACAGCCCGTCTCCGTCTTCTGTCACCCACGTGTCATATCCGTTTGGCAGACGCAGGATTACATTGTGAATATAAGATGCTTTTGCAGCTTCTATCATTTCCTCTTCTGACGCGTCGGACCTTCCTAAAAGAATATTTTCCCGGATCGTTCCCGTTTTCAGCCACGTTTCCTGAAGCACCATGCCATATGCACAGCGCAGACTTTCCCTCGTAACCTCACGCACATCCTTTCCGTCTACTGAAATACAGCCGCCGTCTACATCATAAAACCGCATAAGCAGATTGATCAGCGTTGTTTTTCCGCATCCCGTCGGTCCTACAACAGCGATCTTTTGTCCCGGCATAACTTTCAAATTAAAATCCGTGATCAGATTCTGTTGTGGCATATACGAAAAATCAACATGCTCTGCCAGTACATGTCCCCGGACATGAGTCAGAACCGCCGCATCTTTTGCATCTTCCGGCTGAGGAATTTCTTCTATTAACTCAAAAATACGACCGGCACATACAACCGCGTTTTGGAACTCTGTCACAACTCCGGATATTTCATTAAACGGCTTTGTATACTGATTTGCATAACTCAAAAAACTTGTAAGCTGCCCTACTGTCAGCGTTCCGTTTACTACCGCAAACGCACCTGCGATCCCGACTCCCGTATATACGAGACTGTTTATAAAACGGGTCGCCGGATTTGTAACGGAAGAGAAAAATGTCGCTCTCAAATATGCGCTTCCTAATTTTTCATTAATCTTATCAAACCGCTCCGTCACTTTTTCTTCCTGCCCAAACGCCTGTACTACTTTCTGATTGCCGATCATTTCGTCGATCAGACCTGTCTGTTCTCCTCTGATTTCAGACTGAAGACGAAACATCGCAAATGTTTTGCGGGCAATAAAGTTCGCCACAAAAAATGAAATCGGAGTGATCAAAACGACGACAAACGTAATATTTACATCAACCGACAACATAAATCCCAGCGTGCCGATAATCGTTGCAGCTCCTGTAAACAACTGGGTAAATCCCATCAAAAGTCCGTCCGCAAACTGATCTACATCCGCAATAACACGGCTTACTATTTCTCCGGATGGATGATTGTCGATGTATTTCAGCGGAAGGATCTGAATCTTCCGAAAAGCTTCGTTTCTCACATCCTGCACGACCTGATAAGTCATTTTATTATTGCACACATTCATCAGCCACTGCGCAAGCGCCGTAATACCCGTACATATTCCGATCTGAAACAGAATTCGGAATATCCCGGCAAAGTTTACCGCTCCTTTTCCTATGATCTCATCTACCGCATAACCGATCAGTTTCGGAATGTAGAGCGTAAGGGCGACGCTGACTGCTGCCAGCAAAACAGAAAAAACAACAAAAATACGATACTTCCCAAGATGCCCGAATACTTTTTTTAATATTTCTCCCCGGCTCATTTTCCGATCTTTGCTCTGCGGCTTACTCTGCTCTGCCTGCACTTTTGACTTCTGTATTTTATCTTCATTGACTGTTTGTTTTTTAAGCATGTAAAACCGCCTCCTCCGGAAATTGTGAATAATAAATCTCCTGATAAGCCGAACAGTTTTGCATCAGCTCCTCATGTGTTCCGACCGCCACAGCTTTCCCATCTTCCAGCACAACGATCCGATCTGCATATCTGACCGATGCCGCCCGCTGAGAGACAAGAAATACTGTCGGATTTTCTTTCATGTTTTTAATCGCGTCACGCAAAGCCGCGTCGGTCGCGAAATCAAGCGCCGACGCACTGTCGTCCAATATAAGAATATCTGGTTTTCTTACAAGCGCTCTTGCGATCGTCATACGCTGTCTCTGCCCGCCGGACAAATTTCTCCCGTTTTGTTCTATCATAAATTCAAGCTTTCCCGGCTTTGAATCAACGAACTCTTTCGCCTGTGAAATTTCAAGCGCTTCTTCCAGTGTTTGTTCCGATGCATTTTCATCTCCCCACCGAAGATTCTCCGCAACCGTCCCTTTAAAAAGCACCGCTTTTTGAGGAACCACGCCGATATGACTGCGCAAACTTTCAATCTCATATTCTCTTACATCATGTCCGAAAACCTTCACTTCTCCTTCCGACGCGTCATAAAACCGAGGGATCATGTTTACGATCGATGATTTTCCAGCCCCTGTTCCGCCGATAATCCCTATCGTCTCTCCCGGCATTGCCCGAAACGAGATGTTGCTCAACGAAGGCGCTCCCGCATTTTTATATGTCAATGACACATTGGAAAATTCCACCGCAGGAATCCTTTTTTCTTCTGTATACAACAAACTTCCCGACTGCATTTCCGGTTTTATTGCCAACACAGCTTCGATCCGTTTTCCGCATGCAGCCGCTTTCGTCACCGTAATGATCAGATTCGCCAGTTTCACAAGCTCCACAAGAATCTGCGACATATAGTTGACAAGAGCCACTACTTCCCCCTGAGTCAGACTCCCCATATTTACACGAACCGCGCCGACATAAATAAGAACTATAATACCCACGTTCACGATAATATACGTCAGTGGATTCATAAGCCCGGAGATACTTCCGACAAATTTTTGTTCCTTTGTCAACATTTGATTGTTTTCTTCAAATTCAGCCTTTTCTTTTTCCTCTTTATTAAAAGCACGAAGCACTCTTACACCGATAAGATTTTCTCTCGTTTTTAGAAGAATTTCATCTAAATATGACTGCACTTTCTTATAAAGAGGCATTGTAATCAGCATGATCCCAAATACAACTACCGACAAAAGAGGAATTACAACAACAAAAACCATTGCCGCTTTGACATCTACCATAAAAGACATTGCCATTGCGCCGAATACAATAAAAGGCGAACGTAAAAAAAGACGAAGGACAAGGTTCACTCCTGCCTGCGCCTGATTTACATCACTTGTCATTCGGGTCACAAGCGTAGAACTGCCGATTTCATCCATTTCCGAAAAACCGAAATGTTGAATATGTTCAAACAGCGCATGCCGCAGTCCTGTTCCGAACCCAGCCGCCGCTTTTGCCGAAAAATATTGAGCTGTAAGAGAACATATCAGCCCGACGATTCCCAATACAATCAAAACAAGACACATTCTTATAATATACGGGCTGTCTTTTTGAGCAATTCCTTTATCGATCACCGCAGCCATAACAAGAGGAACAAGAAGTTCAAAAGATGCCTCCAGCATTTTAAACAGCGGAGCCAATATAGTCTCTTTCTTATAATTTTTTAAATAAATAAAAAGTGATCTCATGTCATTTTCTCCCTGTGCAATATTTCTTTAAGAAGCATTCCCCGCATTTAGGATTTCTTGCTGTACAGATACTTCTTCCAAACGTAATGATCTGAATATTATACAATATCCAATGATCCTTTGGCAGTTCCTTCATCAGATCCTGTTCTATCTTTTCGGGATCAGATTGTTTTGTAAATCCCAGTCTGTTAGAAATCCTTTTCACATGCGTATCCACAACTACGCTGGCATCATGATAGATGTTCCCTCTGATCACATTCGCCGTCTTCCGTCCGACGCCTGCTAAAGAGGTCAGATCTTCCAGACTCCTCGGCACTTCACCGCCAAACTTCTCCCTGATATCTTTCATACAGGCAATGATGTTCTTCGCTTTATTGCGATAAAATCCTGTCGGCTTGATATCCTGCTCCAACTCCTTTAAGTCCGCGTCGGCAAATGCGTCCACAGATGTATATTTTTGAAACAAATCTTTCGTCACAATATTCACTCTGGCATCCGTACACTGAGCGCTCAACATCGTTGCGATCAGCAGCTGCCACGGCGTCTCATAATTCAGATAACAAATATATTCCCGTCCATATTGTTCATCTAAAAGATTCAAAATTTCTTCGGTTCGCTTTTTCATGCAGCTTTTATCTTCTCCTTATTTATAATCCGTCAACTTGCATCTGTATACAACAAAATCAACGTCACTTGTATCGGTTGCAGTCCCTGTTGCAAAAGACCCAAATAGATCCAACCTTTTTACACCATTTGCTTTACAAATTTCCGTAACTTTATCAATCAATTCCGTTATCGGCATAACATTCATCGTCTATCACTCTTCCTTATTCTTCACTTTTGTTATTAACACACTTGGAGTTTTACAATTAATACTTCCTTTTATTTCATACAGATCAGATTCAATGCAATATTTCATTCCCATTGTATCAGAACTTTTTACTCTTTTCTATTAATGTTCCGCACTTCATCGTCATATTTGCAATATTTTATATATCATCAGTTATCGAGGACAGCGCCTGACTAACGAAACTTAACTTGAGCCCAATCCCGGCAGGCTATCCCGCACGCACAGCGCTCCATACCCAAGCAGCGCATTCGGCCATCGCTCGTATCCCGCAAGCTGCTTTGCGCCTTTTCTTAAATAAGCTTTTACTTTTTCTCCATAAAGATATGGATCGTTTCCTCTGACAATTCCCCACTCCATCAAAAGCGCAGCGCTCCCGGTCACAAAAGGAGCAGCAAAAGAAGTTCCGCTAAAAGACTGATATCCGCCTCCCGGGACAGGCGCTGTAACGCGCACTCCAGGTGCGGCAATATCCGGTTTCAGCACGTTCTCACCTTCGTACATCCCCGCCGGACCTCTTCCCGAAAAATCCGCATACGAAAATGTCCGGGCATCATATGCCGCCACGGTAACAGCAAGCGACGCCGTAGATGGAATCGTCAATGTCGACATACTGTTCGGCTGTAAAAACGCTGTCCCCATATTTAATGACGACTGTGTCGGAAGCCACATTTGATACTCCCCGTCCACAATACGGCCGGGAGTTAAAACAATTTTCCACACGCCGCTTTCTATATACTGTTTTCCGGGAAGAAGCGACAGATAAATCTCCTGTTTCACGCTGTACGGCTTCGGTTCTCCATAATAAATCAAAAGTTCTGTATCTCCGAGTATATACCGCTGAGCTCCCAAAAATTCATAAAACGGTCCTGCCTGCCTTCCCGACGGACTGATCACCGAAACTCCCATCTCGTCAACATACGATTTCCATATTTGAATACTCAGCGCCGGTTCTCTTTGCTGAACGGCAAGTTCTACCGTCTCAGATATCTGCCGCCGCACTTTTCCCGACACATGACCTGCCGACGCCCCCTCATTTCCGCTTCCGATGCAGATTACATTTTTCCACATGTCCGCAATATCGTTCAAAAAACGTTCTACAAGAGAAGTTCCGTCATGAGATCCATATGTGTTGCCAAAACTGATGTTTATCGCCACCGGACGACGAAGTTCTACAGCCTTACGGACAATATAATCTACTCCCCGCATCAGTTCTGTTGTTCTCGGAAAACCGCCTTCTCTGGGGGCTCCCATCTTTACGATGATCAGTTCCGCCTCAGGCGCAGCTCCCCGAAACCTTCTTCCCTCACTTCCCCGGCCATTCCCTGCCGCGATTCCCGCCACCGCTGTTCCATGACCACTGACATCGGATGTTTTCACCATCTGCCGCCTTACCTCTTTGTCCTCTGTTGCTAACGCCGCATCGATCTGCTCCCGTGTATACTCTGTTCCTGCCGAATATCCTGCCGGAGGCCTCCCATTAACAGACTGATCCCAAAGAGACACAATCCGCGTTGTTCCATCCTCATTTCTGAACTCTGCATTTTCATAATCGATCCCACTGTCAACAATTCCGATAAGAGTCCCTTTTCCTCTCAAAGATAACGGCATATCCTGTACAATATCTATGCACGACACCTGCCTGCCTACATCAGTTTGAAAATACAGCTTTTTCGGTTTTTCTATAAATTCCACTTCCGGGAGCTGAGCCAGTTGTCCGATCCGTTCTTCCTCGATGACAATAACCGCATAGCCGTTCAACAGTTCCGTAACCGATCGCGCCGTTTGCCTGACCGCTTCAAGTGTTCCCGAATATTTTACGATCAGTTCCCACACATTTTCTTCTTTATCATATCCAACATCCAGCTCTTCGGAGCGTTCTCTTTCTCCCTGATCGGCATCCAGAGCCAGATTTAAAAGATTTTCCAGTTTTTGACTCATTCATTCTCCTATGACTGCAGCACATTCATTTTTTGCATTATATGTACTTCAGGAAACTTTCAACATAAAAAATCATGATCTTTACCAACCTTTTTATCTCCGGCAAAGACCATGATCTTCTTTTTTCTTTATTACGTCGTCTATTTATTTTCTTTTCTTGATTTTCTTTTCTTTAGTTCCTTTTCTTTAGTTCCTCTGTCCGTTTACTTCCTGTATGCAAACAGCGGAAGTCCGTCCTGCTGCGGAACTTGTACTTCTCCTTGAATAAGCGGTTTCGCATAACGGATAAATTCATCACTTACGTCTGATCCGTCTTTAGTGATCCACCCGGCAGGCACACCTTTTTCACGATTGCAGATTTCATTCACATCTTTTGCCTCGTAACTAAGTTTATATTCTTCACCGTCCGCTCTCACAAAGGCGATCATCTTTCCGCTTTCGCCATGCAAAGCACATTTTACGCCATACGCTCCCGAATCAACCGCCTCCTGCAAATCCGTCGCAGAAAGCATTGCCGAAGAACATCTCTGACTTACGTTCAATTCAACAGAACGAACCTTTACGCCGAGACGGTCTTTTATCAGGTTTTCCAAATATTTTCCTGATCCGGTCAGCATTTTATGCCCGAAAGTATCCACTCCTACCTCGCTTGCAAGTTCACAAATAAACGTTCCTTTGCCATCGTTAATTCCTTCCGAGATACAAACGATCACATTTGACACTTTTTCAAGAGACGCGCTCACATCCTGTATAAACCGTTCTGTATCAAACGCCACTTCCGGCAAATAGATCAGAACCGGATTATCTCCTTCAAATTTTCGTGCCAATGCGCTTGCCGCTGTAAGCCATCCCGCATGACGCCCCATGATCTCGACGATTGTCACTGATTTTTTATTATCATATACCGATGCGTCAACTGCAATCTCCCGCACGGTTGAAGCCACATATTTTGCCGCGCTTCCAAACCCCGGCGTATGATCTGTATTGACAAGGTCGTTATCGATCGTTTTCGGTATACCCAGAAAGCAAATATCGCTTCCGACCATCTCCGCATAACGCGACAGTTTGCTCACTGTATCCATCGAATCATTTCCTCCGATATAAAAGAAATAACCGATGTCATATTCCTTAAATCTTTCAAATAATTTCGGATATACTTCGTCGTTTAGATCTTTCGGTAATTTATATCTGCAAGAGCCAAGATATGAACCGGGCGTTGTCTTTACTAATTCCAGTTCTCCCGAGCGCTTCAATTCTTCCATATCCATGACCCGGCCTTCGGCAAACCCTTCGATTCCGTTAATCATGCCGAACACTGCACCAAAAGAATCTTTTCTGTTCAACGCTTCATTGACAACTCCGTATAAGCTTGCGTTGATAACTGCCGTCGGTCCGCCCGACTGTCCTACGATCACATTTTTTTTCATCTCTTCCTCCTTATTTTAATCACCGAAAGTTCAAAAATCACATTCCGGGATTGTAAGCATCTGCCAAGATTTCGGATAATCCCGGCCTTTAGCTTTTCGCTATTATAAAAACACTTTTACTATATATGAAAAAATTGAATTTTACAATATAGAATAACTAATGTATACTACACCTTAGACAACATGACAGATAAAATCAGGAGGTATGATATGAAATACATTTCATTTGCAATTCCTTGTTATAACTCAGAAGCCTATATGGAAAAAGCGATCAACTCAATCCTTATCGGAGGAGAAGATGTCGAAATTCTTATCGTCAACGATGGTTCAAAAGACGGAACGCAGGAAATCGCCGAACGGTACGAAGCTCAATATCCGACGATCGTCAAGGCGATCCAAAAAGAAAACGGAGGACACGGCGATGCAGTCAACTGCGGACTTTCTCATGCCACAGGAAAATATTTTAAAGTAGTAGACAGCGACGACTGGGTTGACGAAAGCTCTCTGTTTAAAATTCTTGAAACAGTAAAAACATTTGTGAAAGAAGACACACTTGTCGATATGGTAATCTCAAACTATGTTTACGAAAAAGTCGGCATGGAACATAAAAAAGTGATCCGCTATGACAATGTGCTTCCCGAAAATACGATTTTTCACTGGGATGAGATCGGACATTTCCGGCTCGACCAATATATTTTGATGCACTCCGTTCTTTATCGGACAGAGATGCTGAAACTGTGCCAGTTAAAATTACCGAAGCACACTTTTTATGTTGATAATATTTACGTGTATTATCCGCTTCCGCATGTACGCACCCTTTATTACCTGAATGTCGATTTCTACCGCTATTTTATCGGAAGATCTGACCAGTCTGTAAATGAGCAGGTTATGATCGGAAGGATAGACCAGCAGCTGCGGGTGACAAAGCTGATGTTAGGATATTATGATGTGACGAAGATTAAAAATCCGAAGCTGCGTCACTACATGGTCCGTTATCTGGAGATTATGATGACGGTTACCTCGATTTTGGCGATTCGCTCGGAGACAGAGGAAAATCTGAAGAAGAAAAAAGAACTGTGGCAATACCTGAAACAGCAGAACTTCACGTTATATATGCGCCTGCGTTGGGGCTTCCTCGGACAGGGCGTAAACCTGCCGGGAAAAGGCGGACGGAAGGTGTCGATCGCCTGCTATAAGATTTCGCAGAAGTTTTATGGGTTTAACTAGAAATCCATTATAAAAATTGAAATAATATGGATTAGAAAACGAAATCAAATCTATCATAAAAGTGAAATTAAAAGATCCGATCGTCTGGAAAGTCGAGTGTTTCCAGATGGTCGGATTTTCTGATTCTATGTCAATCATTAGATATGATTCGATAAGGGATTACCACGTGATGAATGTTAGAAACCTAGTTTTCGTAACGGCTGCGGCAGGGGGGATTTATCGCAGATAAAAAGCTGGCACCTGTCATACTTTGGCGCCAGCTTATGTTTACTTGTCTTGAGAAATCCTTTAGCGAATATATTCCGGTTCGTTCTCTGTCTCTTCCTGCGTGCTTCCCGC
>ERZ773192.2217-NODE-2217-length-16982-cov-7.587168_pt1 | contig 16982 bp, 10 predicted proteins | sample MGYA00581010_ERZ773192 | MGnify/ENA primary metagenome ERZ773192 (study PRJEB29015, sample SAMEA2737741) | human gut metagenome | biome: human gut; feature: human-associated habitat; material: faeces | place: China | collected 2012 ...
GTGATAATTGTGAACTTCCAAAGAATTCTCTTATTGATGATGTTATTGGTTTTGTATTAATCAATGTTTGTGGTGTAACAACATCTAAGTCTTGTATTGTCATTCTTTCACGAACTACTCTTTCAAGTCTTGTTAAACCAATTCTAAATTGATTTTGTAATAGTTCTCCAACACATCTTATTCTACGGTTAGCTAAGTGATCTATATCATCTTTTTTTCCGAAACCATTATACATATTTAATAAATAGTTAATTGATGCAATGATGTCTTCTGTTGTAATATGTTTTGGTACTAATTCATCATATCTTTCTTTTATTGTACTTACCAAATTTTCTTCACTTGTATTTTCCATAATGTTTTTTAATACTTCATAATTTACATCTTCTTTGAAATGTAAACTACTTAAATCAACATTTGGTAACACTTTGTGAATATTTACAATTCCATTTCCAATTACTCTTATCTTTTTTTCGCCAATTTTAATGTCTACAATATTTATACCTGCATTTTGGATATCTTCTGCAACTTCAGGTGTTATTATTTCTCCTGCTGTTACAAATACTTCTCCTGTTTCTTTATCCATAATATCACTAAAAGCAACTTGGTTTTTGATTCTATTAGCAATACTTAATTTTTGATTAAATTTAAATCTTCCTACTTTTGCTAAGTCATATCTTCTATTATCAAAGAATAATCCATTAAATAAGCTTTTTGCAGCTTCTACTGTTGGTAATTCTCCAGGTCTTAATTTTTTGTAAATTTCGATTAATGCTTCTTCACCTGTTTTTATTGGATCTTTTTGTATTGTTGTTTCTAGTAATGTTTCATCTCCAAATAATGCTCTTATTTGATCATCTGATACTAATCCAATTGCTCTTAATAATGTTGTAATTGGAATTTTTCTTGTTCTATCAACACGTACCCAGAATATATCATTTCCATCTGTTTCATATTCTAACCATGCACCTCTTAATGGCATAATTGTTGATGTATATGTTTTCTTTCCTGTTTTTGTATCAAATATTTCATCATAGTAACATCCTGGTGAACGTACTAACTGGCTAACTACAACTCTTTCTGCACCATTTATTATAAATGTTCCACTTTCTGTCATTAGTGGAAAATCACCTAAATAAATTTCTTGTTCTTTGATTTCACCTGATTCACGGTTTATTAATCTTACTTTTACATGTAATCTTGTAGAATATGTTGCATCTCTTTCTTTTGCTTCTTCTTCTGTGTATTTTGTTTTTTCTTCCATGTAGTAGTCAAAAAATTCTAATACTAGATTTCCTGAATAATCTATGATTGGTGAAATGTCTTTTAATACTTCTCCTAATCCTTCTTCAATAAACCAGTCATAAGAATCCTTTTGAACTTTAATTAAGTTTGGCATTTCTATAAAATCGCCAACTTTTGAGAAATCTTTACGGGTTGTTCTTCCGAATTTAACATCTTTGATTTCCAAAAAAATCACTCCTTATAAAATATTAAGCAGCTTTTGTTTCGCTCGAAATCTGCCAATCTAAGAATAAATAAGAAATTATTGTTTTTATATAAGACTAAATCTATTTCTTATTACAGAACAAATCTTAAAAAATCATAAATTTTTAAGTAAATTTTCTGTGCAATGTATTTTTTTATAATAGGAAAGTTTTGAAACTTTCCTATTTATATAAAAAATGCCATATTTAAGTAATGGCTTGGCTAGTTTTCTTACGAGAAAATATTTAATTAGAAAAATCCCTTCTTAAAATATAGTTTTGTAAAGTTTTGATTATTGTCTGCTCTACAATTTTCTCCCTTTATTTCTACTTATATTTAATTCTTATTTTTCTAAATTTTATCATTTTGAATTAACTCTGATAATTTCTAAGAATTACCAATTTGCAAATTTATACGCATATTATTATATCATATTACAAAAGTTGTTGTCAATGCTTTTAAGCTTATTTTCTAACTTTTTATTTTATTATTTTGCTTTATCTATATTTACATAATATATTGACTTTGCTTAATTTTTATATTATAATTATTTTATGCACATTGAAATGCTAATATAAGAAATTTGGAGGATTTTTATGTAATTTTTAGTTTCTACTCACCTTAAAAGTATTTTAATTTTAAATTTGGAGGGAAAAATATGTTTGACTACACTTATAACTTTGAGTTAAGTAAAGAAAATCTAGCATCCTTAGAAATCGCAGTAAATCCAGATAATTATTGTTCTCCGCTTCTCAAAACTAGTATTGCAGAAACTCAAAAGCAGCTAACAGAAGATTCGAACTTTAAAAATAAGTTCTATAGTCTCTGCTTCTGCTCTATTATTTCACAAATGTGGAGTGCAAAGGCAACCAAATTTGTAGGAAAAAGTAATTTGATTTACAATCCTACACTAAATTGCTATGAATTTGCCGTCACTCATAAAATTATTGGTGAAACTCTTTCTATTACAAAAAGTAATATGTTTGGTATGTTAAGTTCCAAACGGAAATGTGTTGGATTTCTGTATATCAAAATAAGTGTTATTGTCACTGACAATATCGTAATTCTAAAATCCAGGCATTATAAGTCCATTGCACAGCAACATCCTGTTTCATTCAAGGTTTGCCCTGATTATGAATATAGTTTAACTCCTTTTATTGTAAAAGATGGGAACATGTCTATGTGTGAGTCTTTTGAAAAAAAGCTTGCAAATGCTTTTTACAAAACACTTTCGCAAATTGCTGATTCTTTTGCAAACATCGAAATTTTTAACGGAGATGTTTTAGATTGTTTAAATTTTCAAAATCCCAACAATTCTTATTCTTCTAAAGATTGTCAAGTAATTGAAGCAGTCTACTATATGGCTTGTAAGTTTTTCCCATTGTTTGCTTCTGTTGATTCTCAACAGCAAATTGAAATGTTAAAAACTGCAAGTGAAGAAACTCAATTTGAAGTAACAAATGCTAGAAAATATAAAGCAAATTTTCAAGTATCTGTTTTTGCAAAAAATCTATACTTTGAAATTATGAAAAAACATTTAGATACTGTTGCAATTTTTAGCAAATTTTCGAAAACTCTAACTATGCAAAAGTGGAATACTTCTCCTTCTTGTCTTCTGTATACAGAAAAAGATTTTGAAGACTTCGATTATTCTAATTGCAATCCTGAAGAACTTATTTGGGTAAGATATGATAGTTCTAATTATAATGTCCAGGAACTCTATTCCAAACTAGTCCCAACAATTAGTGTAGTAAACGCTTTAAAAATCAACTGCTTTATTGATGAAATCAATTTAGCAGATTCTCAAATTTCCTAAAGCCAAATGCAGGTGGTTAATACCACCTGCATTTCTTTTTTTTTCAAAAAGTACTTGCACAAATATTTAATATATTATAATATAATACAGAAATTGAAATATAAAAAATATATTATGAAAGGAGTTTATTATTAAGCGCCAGAACACTATTGTGTTGACGAGGTCTAGAGCTAATCGAATTTTCGGCGGATACTCTAGTGGCTTAACTTAAGTCAAAGCATTATAACAAAAAACAATATAATATTGTAACAGAAATTAATGCATAAGTATATTTCAATTCCGCATATAAGGGATTTTATATCAAAAATCCTATTCAATTATTTTTAAGGAGGATTCACAAATGTGTGGAATTATTGGATATATAGGACATCAAAAAGCTAGTCCTATCTTAATTAATGGTCTTTTAAGACTTGAATACAGAGGTTATGACTCTGCTGGAATATCAACTATAGAAAAAAATGGTCTTTCAGTTATGAAAGATAAAGGAAGAGTTAAAAATTTATATAATTTAGATGGAATTGATTCTCTTGAAGGAACAATTGGAATTGCTCATACTAGATGGGCAACACATGGAAAACCTTCAAAAGAAAATGCCCATCCTCATTTAGATAATAGTAATACTTTTGCTGTTGTTCATAATGGAATTATTGAAAATTATAATGATTTAAAAAAATTATTATTAGATAATGGTTATACATTTCATTCTCAAACAGATACAGAAATTATACCAAATCTTATACATTATTATTATTCAAAAGATAAACATAATGATGATAAAAAAGTCTTACGTGCTGTTCAAAATGCTTGTAAATCATTTAAAGGAAGTTATGCACTTCAAGTCATCTCTAAATATATGCCAGATAATATGATTGTTGTTAGAAAAGATAGCCCTCTTGTTATAGGAAAAGGTAATGGAGAAAACTATATTTCTTCTGATATTCCTGCAATTCTATCCTTTACAAAAGATTTTTATCTTTTAAATGATAATGAATTTGCTCTTCTTTCAAGAGACAATGTTGAATTTTTTGATATTGATTTAAATAAAATAGATAAAAAATTAACAAGCATTGAATGGAATGCTAGTGCTGCAGATAAAAATGGTTTTGATGATTATATGTTAAAAGAAATATTTGAACAACCAACAGCAATAAGAGAAACTATTGGTTCACGTTTACCAGAAAATGAGCCTTGTAATTTTGATGATTTAAAATTTACCAAAGAATTTTTATCAAAAATAAATAAAATATATATAGTAGCTTGTGGAACTGCAATGCATGCTGGACTTTCTGGGAAAATTGCAATTGAAAACTTATGCAATATCCCAGTTACAGTTGATATAGCTTCAGAATTTAGATACAGAAATCCAATTATTGATAAAAATACTTTATGTATTTATATCTCTCAATCTGGCGAAACTGCTGATACTATTGCTGCATTAAAACTTGCAAAATCAAAAGGAGCTACAACACTTGCTGTATCAAATGTCATTGGAAGTTCTATTACAAGAGAAGCTGATTACTCTATTTATACACATGCTGGACCAGAAATTGCTGTTGCTTCAACCAAAGCTTATACTTCTCAAGTTATGTTACTTATAATTTTAGCAATTTATTTTGCTGAAATATTAGGATCTACTCCATCTTCAGAATTAACAAAATTAAAAAAAGATATCTTTAATCTTCCTGATAAAATTGAAGAAGCATTAAAATCTTCTGAAGAAATTAAAAATTATGCAAAAAATATTTATCAAGAAAAAGATGTTTTTTTCTTAGGTAGAGGTATTGATTATAACACTGCTCTTGAAGCTTCTTTAAAACTAAAAGAAATTTCTTATATACATTCAGAGGCATATGCTGCTGGTGAATTAAAACATGGACCTATTGCATTAATTGAAAATGGAATATCTGTTATAAGTATTATTACAGATAAGAATTTAGTTGAAAAAACTATTAGTAATATTCAAGAAGTTATTACACGTGGTGCAAAAACATTAGTTATCACAAGTCAAGAATTACCAAGTAATAATATAGACACAATTGTTAAAATTCCAAACACAAATATTTTGCTTTCACCTATTGTTGCAATTGTTCCATTACAATTACTTTCTTATTATATTTCAAAAGAAAAAGGATTAGATGTTGATAAGCCAAGAAACCTTGCAAAATCAGTAACAGTTGAATAATTATTTTTTTATATTAAACACAAATAAACTATTAAGTAATAAATTACTTAATAGTTTATTTTTAATTATATAGATACTTTTGAGGATTAATTGCTACTCCGTTTAATCTTATTTCTAAATGTAAATGTGGTCCTGTTGTATTTCCAGTCATTCCAACTTCTGCAATTATATCTCCTGATGATATTTTTTGACCAACTTTGGCATACAACTTATTACAATGTGCATACCATGTTTCTACACCATTTCCATGATCAATTTTTACAAGATTTCCATAAGATCCATTATATTGTGCAAAAACAACTGTACCATCTGCAACAGCTTTTATTTTCGTTCCAAATGCACATGCTATATCTGTTCCTGTATGTGCTCCAGATCTTATTCTACTTACATTTCCAAATCTTGAACTTACATATCCATTAACAGGAAGTGAAGCTAATAATACCCCATTTATTGATGGTAATTTTGTTTTTTCATCTTCTTCTATTAATATATCTACTTTTTGTTCAACTTCTTGTTTGGCAACTTCTACTGATTGTATTCCTATTTCATTAATATTTTCTGTATAATTTGTTGTTACTGCTAAATCTAATTGAATTGTATCATCTTTATGCTCTTCTTTTATTTGTTCAACAGCTTCTTCAGCTTCTTCTATATTATCAACATAAGTTATTGTTTCAGCATTCAAAATTACAGCATAATATTTATACATTACTTTTGCATCATCTTTTAATGCTAACATTATTTCATCTTCATTTGTTGTTAAACTTTTTTCTACTAATTTTAATTCATATTTTGGCATATTATCTAATGTAACAAAATCTATATTTTCTCCATCCATATCAATTATTTCTGATTGAATTCTATTTTGTAATTCTGCTGCATTACTTACATATCCTATTTGTTCTCCACACAAACTTACTACATATGTTGGCTTATACTTAAATAAAATAATCGCTATTATTAAGCCTAATCCTAACGCCATTATTGTAAAAAACTTACAGCTTTCTTTCGTATAGTATTTTAGCTTTTTCTTAAAAATAATTTATCCTCTCCTTTTTATTGCTTATCTTATAAGCTGAATTTTTAGCGACCAAGATTTATTATACCATAATTTTACTCATTTTGCAAATTTTAAATTTTCATTTCTTGTTTCTTAAGTATTTTCAGATCTTTAATATCCTAAAAAATTACTTTTTATTATATATATTACTCATTTTTCCTGCATTTTATTCACTTTTTCTCTATTTTCCTCGTTTTTTTGTATTGAAAAAATAAATATACTATGATAATATATTAATATATTTTAATTGGGAGGTTATTTTGAAAACTTTAATTGTTACTAACAAATATAATGGAAAAAAACTTTGTAATTTTATTTTAACGTCTTTTCCAAATTTATCTCAAAATACTTTATACAAAGCTCTTAGACAAAAAGACATAAAAATTAATGGAAAAAGAGTTAATAAGGATTGTATTATTTTTGAAAATGATGAATTAAATATATTTATTGCAGATTCTTTGCTTTTCCCACAAATTAATTTAGATATTGTTTATGAAGATAATAATATTTTAGTAATTAATAAACCCATAAATCTTGAAGTTGTTGGTGAAAATAGTTTAACAACCTTAGTTCATCAAAAATATCCCAAACAAAAACCAATGCCTTGTCATAGACTTGATAGAAATACAACTGGATTAGTTTTATTTGCAAAAAATGACATTGCTTTAAATATTTTATTTGATAAGTTTAAAAAACATGAAATAAAAAAATCTTATACAGCTCTAGTTTATGGAATTCCTAAAATAAAAAATTCTAGACTTGAAGCCTATTTATTTAAAGATAATAAAAAATCACTTGTATATATTTCTGATGATTTTAAACCTGGTTACCAAAAAATTATAACTTCTTATTCCGTAATAAAAGAATTTAATAATAATACCTCTTTATTAGAAGTTAATATTGAAACTGGACGAACTCATCAAATTAGAGCACATTTGGCTCATATAGGATACCCTATTATTGGTGATGGCAAATATGGTATTAATCAAATAAATAAACAATTTGGATATAAATATCAACAACTTAATAGTTTTAAATTAGAATTTAATTTTGTAACAGATGCTGGTATTTTAAATTACTTAAATGGTACGGTCATTACACAAAAAGCACTACATTTGATTTGATCAATCAATGTAGTGCTTTTTAATAATTAAAATTTAAAGAAAAAACTCTCCACATTTCTGTAGAGAGTAAAAAGATTATTTCTTTTTAATTAATCATATTTTTCCAAGTACCCGTTTAATTCTTGCGTCTTTCATAAATCCAAATTCTCTATTGTTCATAAGGACACCAAAGAAATGGTCTGTATCATCTCTTCGAATTTCTACAATTTTGCCAATTCCTCCATGACTAATCCCTGGACAAATGTTTCCATGGCCATCATCAGTTACCTGTACTAAATCATACAGTCGATATTTATCCTCTCCATTAACCCGAACTGCAACAGGAATGTTGAATTCATCAATAACAAGCTGATAATTAGAATAACTAGTTCTTTCAAGCTTCATAATACTTTTCTCCTTGCGTAATAACGCGTTTTATATTGTGTATTTCCTTTTGATGCAACGGAGTTACAAAATGTTACATCACTTATAATTATAGCATATTTACATAAATTGTCAATATACTATTTGTATATATCTATTCTATTAGTTAGAAATAATACGTCATTGGTGCCACCAAGCAGAATCGAACTGCTGGCCTACGGGTTACGAATCCGTCGCTCTACCAACTGAGCTATAGTGGCAAATACAAAATTACTATAACACATTTTTCTTTAAATAACAATATATTTAAAAATATTTCTTCTAAAACGAAAAAGGACACTACTCAAAAGTAGTGCCCTTCTTCGTCTAACATACTGTTAGAAATTATAGATTTTAACCATCGATATGTGCAGAAATAAGCTTCTGAATCTTGTCATCAGAGACAAGCATCTTATACTGCATATCATTGCAGAGATAATATTCGACCAGAGTCACGAACTTAAGTGCCTTAGCATACTCCTGAGCCGAATCAAAGCCTGCCTTGATCATATCCTGAAAATCAGGCTTAAGTTCAGTTGGAATCTGCTCAACCTTGAGATTTGCGACGCTTTCGACTTCACAAGTAGAAATAAAGGTGCCACATGCAGGAATTTCTCCAGAATAACCAGGAGCAATCAGATAAACCATCTGATTTTTGGCCGTTTCAATCTTATTTTCGATTTCTCCCAACTTTTCATTAAGCTTCTTGATCTTCTTACTGAAAGTTGCGACCTCCTTTTCTGCATTCTTCTGAGCAGTCTTTGCCTTCTGCAATTCCTGACGTGCATTGTTAAATGCTTCAGTTGCCTTCTGCAGAACCCGCTCACAGGTTTCCTGAAGCATTTTGGCTTCAGTCATCTTCTTCTCTTCAGCAGAAATTTCAGCAACAGTGTCAGCATGACTCTTTTCGAGATTTGCCATATCATCATTCTTGATGCCGACAACGGTAACTTTGCTCACAGTTTCAGGCTTGATTTCAGTCTTAGCCTCTGCAGAAGCTTTTGCTTCCACTTTAGTAGTAACAGTTGCCTTCTTCTCGTTTGCCTTTGCCTTGTTGCTCATTTTCTTTTCCTCCGCATCATTTTTTTCCAGTGCTCTTTTAATTCGATTAAACAGAGTCTTGTTGTCGATAACCTTACTCAATTCATCAAGCAAACTTGCCTGATCTTTGAAATCAAGATGCCTCTTTTCAACAACCTGGCTCGTAGAGCAATGATACTTCAGGATATCATCAGAAATAGTGCTCCAGCCGATAATCTGACCATTAATGTTCTTCAAATCCATAATTTTTTCACCTCAAAAATTTTTTTTCTTGTTGTTTCGACTTTGTTGCCAAAAGGTGACTATAAAAATAGACCTAATGTCGACATTACTATTATAGCACAAACTTATCAGTATGTCAATTTTATGTAAATTTACACTTATTTTTTATATTTATTTATTGATTTACCTTGTATATTGGTAAAAATTGTGATATAAAATATGTATAACTTAATCGGAGGTCTTATATGGAAAACAATAATTTTGATGATGAAAAGAAAACAATATTAATAGTTGATGATGAACAAAAAATTGTTGATTTACTCGTTCATAATTTAACTAGAGAAGGCTATAATACAATTGAAGCTAATGATGGGCAAACTGCAATAGATTTAGCAATTTCTCAACGTCCTGATTTAATCTTACTAGATGTAATGATTCCTCGTGTTGATGGTCTTACTGTTTGTAAAAAAATAAAAAATTATTATAATGTTCCAATTTTAATGGTTTCAGCCAAAGATGATGAATTAGATAAAATTGTAGGATTAGAAATTGGAGCAGATGATTATATTACAAAACCATTTAGCGTAAGAGAAGTTGTGGCTAGAGTAAAAGCTAATTTAAGAAAATCTGAAACACATTATGATAGTTTAAAATCTTCGCATGATTCAGATTCCCATAAAGAAACTAAAAAACTAAACACTATAAAGATTGGAGATTTAACTTTAGATTTGGAAAAATATGAAGTTAATGTTAATGGAACAATTGTAAATTTAACTTTAAGAGAATTTGAAGTTTTAAAATATTTAGCTCAACAACAAGGACAAGTTGTTACAAGAGAATCTCTTCTTGAACAAGTTTGGGGATATGAATATTACGGAGATATCCGTACTGTAGATGTTACTGTTAGAAGAATTAGAGAAAGAATTGAAAAAGATACTTCTAATCCAAAATATTTAATTACAAAAAGAGGAATTGGTTATTATATTCCAAATTTTGAAAAATAATATTATAAAAGCTATGTGATATCACATAGCTTTTTCCTTTTATTATAATTATTCTAAATTTGATAATGCTTTCATTATACCCAACTTGCCATATTGATATGTAAGCCCACCTTGCATATATGCAATATATGGTGCTCTAATTGGTCCATCACAGCTTAATTCTATTGTTGACCCTTCTGTAAATGTTCCTGCTGCCATAATTACCTGATCATCATATCCTCCCATTGCACTTGGTTCTGGAATTACATTCGAATCTATTGGAGAACCCATTTGAATTCCCTGACAGAATTTTACTAATTTATCTGCATCACCTAATTCTATTGTTTGAACTATATCTGCTCTTTTTTCATTATATAAAGGATCTACTTTATATCCTAATTTTTCTAATATTCTACTTGCAAATACAGCTGTTTTTACTGCACTTACCACTACACTTGGTGCAAAAAATAGTCCTTTTATAAATAGTATATTTTGATTTAATGATGGTCCTATTTCTTTTCCTACTCCTGGAGCAGTAAGTCTTTCTGCACATAATTCTATTAAGTCTTTTTTCCCTACAATATATGCACCACTTGTTGCAATACCAGCGCCTAAATTCTTCATTAAAGAACCAACTAGAATATCTGCCCCAACATCTGTTGGCTCTTTTTCTTCAACAAATTCTCCATAACAATTATCAACCATTATTATAACATCTTTATTTACTTCTCTTATTGATTTTATTGCTTTTTCTATTTTATCAATTGTTAAACTTTTCCTTGTTGAATATCCTTTTGATCTCTGAATTTCTATTAATTTTATATCTTTTTTGGATACTCTTTCTTTTATTGAATTAATGTCAAAATCATTATCAATTAATTCTATTTGTTCATATTTTACTCCAAATGCTTTTAATGAACTCTTACTTTCTTCTTTACTTATTCCTATTGCAGTTTGTAATGTATCGTAAGGTGCTCCTGAAATACTTAACATTGTATCTCCTGGACGTAAAATTCCAAATAATGTTACAGCTAGAGCATGTGTTCCTGATATTAATTGTGCTCTTACTAATGCATCTTCAGCATTAAATATTTTTGCATAAATCTCTTCTATTTTATTTCTTCCAGGTTCATCAATTCCATAACCTGTTGAAGAATTCATATGTGCTTCTTGCAAATCACATTCTTGGAATGCATCTAATACTTTTTTACTATTTTTTTCGCATAATTTGTCTAACTCTTTAAATTGTGGTTCTAATTCTTTTTCTACTTCTTCTGATAATTTTTCTAAATCTTTTTGTATCATCCATTCTCCCTCCAATTTTAACAATTACATTTTACTACAATAAACTACTTTTTTCAAGCCAAACTACTAACAATTAAGGTTATACTATTATTTAATAAATCAAGAATTCAAATAGTATCTGAAATTATAAATTTTCGTATATAAATGATTATGGCACTTGACAATTACAAACAAATGTTTTATAACTATATATAATTATAAAAGGATGTGAAATTATGGAAGAAAATAAATTAGCAACTCGAAACGAATTAGCTATTGAAGATATCAAAAATTTAATTTATATGATAAGAGGAAAGCAAGTAATGATAGATAATGATGTAGCAAATATATATCATTGTGAGACCAAATATTTAAATCGTGTAGTAAAAAGAAATATAGAAAGATTCCCAGAAGAATTTTGTTTTCAATTAACTGAAGATGAGTTTGAAGTTTTAAGGTGCCAATTTGTCACCTTAAACAAAAACGGAAGAGGACAACATAGAAAATATTTGCCATATGTATTTACGGAACAGGGTATTGCAATGTTATCTGCTTTATTAAAAAGTGATGTAGCAGTACGTGTTAGTATAAATATTATGAAAGCATTTATTGAAATGCGAAAATTTTTAATGATTAATGGACAAATATTTGAAAGACTGTCAAGCGTAGAAAATAAGTTATTAGAACATGATAAAAAAATTGATAAAGTTTTTAATAGTCTTCAATTAGAAGAGAATATAAAACAAAGAATATTTTTTGATGGTCAAATATATGATGCATATAGCTTAATAATTGATATTATAAAAAAAAGCAAAGAAAAAAATTTTAATAATAGATAATTATATAGATGATAGTGTCTTAAAAATGCTAACAAAAAAGAATAACAACGTTGAAGTTGTAATATTAACTTCTGATAAAAGTAATATACAAAAAATTGATATTCAAAAATTTAATAAAGAATATCCTTTATTGAAAATTGGTAAAACAAATAAATTTCATGATAGGTTTATTATAATAGATAATAAAGAAATGTATCATTTAGGAGCATCCATAAAGGACTTAGGAAAAAAGTGCTTTGGAATTAATAAAATTGAAGATTTAGACATTATTAAAAAAATTCTTGATTATAAAACTAAAAGAGATAGGAATTTATAAATTTCCTACCTCTTTTATCTAACAATATTAATGTAATCTACTTAATTATAATATATATTTTTTAATTAAGAATACACCACCTGCTAATGTTACTAATACAATTCCACCTAATGTGAAATATGTTCTAGCAGCACCTGTGCTTACTGATAACATTACTGGAGCATCATCTATATCATCTTCTCCTGGTTTTTTGTTATCTGGAGTTGAATCTTTATCTGGTATATTATAATCATTGTAATCTTTGGATATTTCTGCTGTATTTACTTTTAATCCCATATTATCTGCATTATTAATCCATGTTAACACTACTTCTACATCTGCATATTCTCCTGGTTGCAATAATGTATTTGCTAATGCATCTGTTGTAATTATATTATCACTTACTTGTGTCCATTGTGAATTATCTTCTGCTAAGAATTTTAATCCTTCTGGTATATAATCTTTTACTTCTTTTGCATATCCTGCAATTTCACCTTCATTTATTACACGGATTGAATATCTAAATTTAACTGTTACATCATTTATATGTTTTCTATGTAAATCTACTTTTACAATTTCTTCTGGATCATCATATGGTTGATGTCCTGTTTCTGTAATTGTTGTTCCATTTTTGTCTGTTACTATTGCTTGTGTTACCCATTTTCTTAATGCTAAATCAAATGTTTTTACTATTACCTTTTCAAAGTCATCATCATCTTGTTGTCCTGGTACATAGTCACCTTTTTCATTATCTTTATATCCTGGTAAATCACTGTCTGATGGCAATTTTACATTTCCTGGTTGTGAATCTCTATCTGTAACATTGTTTTTATTTTCATCTTTACATTCTGTTATATCTGCTATATTTGTGATATTTTCACTTGTTTTTGCATTTTCAGATACTTTACACATAATTGGAACTTCTACATAAGATAATACATATTTTCCATTTTCATCTTTTTCTGCATTTTTAACTAAACTATTTTCTAAATATTTAGTTGTAACTGTTCTTCCATCATCTGAAACTGTCCATCCATATTTTTTGTTGTAATCATTATCAACAAATTCTAAATATGGAGGTAAGTGATCTTTTATTTCTGTTGCATATCCGCTGATGTCGCCTTCATTATATACTCTTAACATATATACAACCATATCATTTTGTTTTACTAATACAGGTTCTTTTGTATGGTTATATATTGCTGTTGTTATTAATTTTCCATTTTCATCATTTGTATTTAATTTTGATGTATCTACAACTGGTGCTCTTTTATATGAACCATCTGCATTTTTCAAATATTCATCATTGTCAATTTGTCCATCTTCACTTACTGCTATTATGAATTTTCTTAATGCTAAGTCAAATGATTTTAAAATTATATTATCATAATCTTCGTCATCTTCGTATTTTTTCCAAATATCAGGATCTGAGTCTCTATCATCAACATCATTTCCATCTTTATCTGAATCTTTTGAAATACATGCTTCATTTCTTATTACTGTTCCTAAATCATCTGATGTTACTTTAAATTTAACTGATATTTCTTTATAATATAAATCATTTTCAGTTTTTGTTCCATCATTATTTCCAAATGCCTTAATTACGTTTCCGCCAACTGTTGTTTCATTTTCTTTTGATAAGTATGCTGTAGATATTTGTGTTATTTTATCTTTACTGTCATTATATTTAAAATTACTCCATAAGTATTTTTGGTTGAATTCTATTGCTGATTTTTCTTCATCTGTTAATGTTGAATCAGTTTTTAATTCTTCCCCTTCTTTTTCTGACCATAAGAATTCTAATCCCTCTGGAACATCTTCTGTTATTTCTGATGCATATCCATCTATTGTTCCTTCATTATATATTCTAAATGTATATGTTACTATGTCACCTTTTTTAACTCCAACAGGTTGTTTATTTAATGTGTAATCAGCTGTTGTAATTAATTTTCCGTCTGCTCCTATTGTGTTTAATTTACTAACATCTACTTTTTCAATTCTTTCTGGTACATTTTGATTATTTACTGATGTAATTCTTTTTATTAATTTTAAGTCAAAAGATTCTGGCATTAAAATTAATTTTTCAAAGTCATCATCATCTTGTTGTCCTTTATAATAATAATCTTTATCTGTTAAGTCTTCTTTATTTCCGTTTCCTGTGTAATCTGACATATTGTCTTTGTTTACATCTGGTTTTGTTGATGGTTCTGAATCTCTATCAGCACCTGTTTGATTTGTTATTGTTACATTTGTTTCACTATTTATTTCTTCTGAAATATAAGCAACATTTGTTAATACTCTACTATTTGTCATATCTGGTTTAGCTTCAACTGTACATTCAATTTCAATAGTTTCTGAAGCTAAGTTTCCAGTTGTATATCCTGCTAAATTATCTGTATTTCCTGATTTTCTTACTAAGTTTAATGTATTTGTAGATTCATTATAAGAACCTAAATCAAAATTTCCACTAATTATTTGACTAAATTTTAATCCAGTTGGTAATTGATCTACTACTTTTGTAGCACGTCCTGCTGCTTCTCCTTCATTATATATAGTAATTTTATATGTAACTTTATCTCCTGTTTTTACTATTACTGGGTCTTTTTTATGTTTGTATGTAGCTGTTGTTCCTGCCCCTAAAGTTGACTCATCAATATTTGGTACCCTTGAATTTGCTCCTGTTAATTCAACACCATTTAATTTTGTTATATATTTTCTTAATGCTAAGTCAAATGTTTTTTCATTTGGTTTTACTGTTAATGTTGTTTCATCTGATTCTGGTGTTTTTGATGGTATCATTACAGGTTGTTCTTGATTATTTTTTGTTGAAGCCCATAATGTTAATTTTGTATTATTATAATTTATTTTTATTGAAACAGAAAGACTTGTTATACTATCTTTTGGTACTGATATATAGAAATCTTGTCCAACTAAATCTTTTACAGTTTTATTTTGAGTAACTTCTGCTTTATTACTATCTAATAATTTATAATTACTCATTGTTGTGTCACCATTTTTTACTACAAAGTCTATTGTATATGGTGTTGAATTTCCTTTTGTTTTTGAAATATTAATTGGTCCTACTATATAATTTGATCCTGATACTTCATAATTTAATGTTTTAGTTTCAACTTTTGCAGGAGCACCTGATGTTGTTGCTGAATTTGTATAGTTATTTGCGTTCTTTATAGCTGTTTGAATTAAATAATTATATAATATTTCAGCCTGTTCTTGTCTTTGTCTTCCTTCTTGAGTTCCTAAATTATAATCTCCTAAACTCTTATATGTTACTCCATCTGTTGTGTAATTTAACCAACCTGTATTTTGTGTTTTATCATATTTTCCATTTTCTTCACCATAATTTGTAAAATACCATATTGCTGCTTGTTGAACTGCTGATATATCATCTTTTGTTAAAAGTACATCATATGCTTCTGACATTATTCCTGCTTCAGCCAAATAGTTTGTTTTAGTTGTATTATCTGTTTCGTTATCAACTAAATATAGCATATCTGCTAAAGCTAATAATGCATCATATTTACTTACTGTTGTACTTCCACTTGTTACATTTCCTTCTACAATGCTTTTTAGAGTTTCATTTTGTGCTTTTATTTGATCTCTTTCAGTTTTCATGTCGAAAAATACATTGTATTCTGCACGTTTATGTGTATTACTAAATCCTACACCAGCTTTTACACAATATATGTTTTTACTTCCATTTGCTTTTTCTTGTGCGTTATCATCTGCACTTGTATACTCTAAAATGTTCCATATTTTTGCTGCATTTCCTGTTGAGCCATTTGTATTTGGATCTCCTATTGCATATCCAAAGTTAGGTGTATCATTTTTTCTTAATTCTGTAATGCCCAAATACAAAGGTGTAGTTGCTGTTGCTGCTTGTACATCCGGTATTGCTCATACGTATATTGCGAAAGAAAAACTGATTCGTGCTGCTGAAAGTCTGGGACACACGATTCACGTAGAAACTCAAGGGACTATTGGAACCGAAGATGAATTAACACCGGAAGAAATCAAAGCTGCCGATGTTGTCATCCTGGCAATTGACATTGCCATCACGGGAACAGAACGATTTGAGGGGAAACGAACTGTTAAGGTTCCAACCAATGTTTGCGTAAAAGCGCCAAAACAGTTACTTCAGAAAATCGAAGCTGAATTAAACAAATAAGGAAAGAGAGGAAAATTGAAATGAAAAAATTGGGAGCAGAATTGAAAAGACATGCCCTCACTG
>ERZ773192.2232-NODE-2232-length-16915-cov-5.621234_pt1 | contig 16915 bp, 16 predicted proteins | sample MGYA00581010_ERZ773192 | MGnify/ENA primary metagenome ERZ773192 (study PRJEB29015, sample SAMEA2737741) | human gut metagenome | biome: human gut; feature: human-associated habitat; material: faeces | place: China | collected 2012 ...
CTTCTATCCGCGTAAACGGTGTAATGGTTCCCGGTCTTGCCCGCCCGGAGAAAGACGGGAACGGCTATTATAATGCCAGAGGAACGAAAGAACATCGAACAGGTCAACGAGCAGTTTTCCAACGAAGGTTTGCAGGTACTGGCCTTCGCTTGCCGCCGCGTGGACAGCACGGCAGTCAGTCTGGCGGATGAAAACGGCCTGAACTTTTTGGGCCTGATCGCCATGATGGACCCGCCCCGCGAGGAATCCAAGGCAGCAGTGGCGGAGTGTATCCGCGCCGGTATCCGTCCGATTATGATCACCGGCGACCATAAGATCACAGCGGCGGCCATTGCACGGGAGATCGGTATCCTACGTGACGGCACAGAAGCCGTGGAGGGCGCGGTCATCGACAAAATGAGCGATGAAGAGCTGCGGGACTTTGTGCCGCAGGTCAGCGTCTACGCAAGAGTGTCTCCGGAGCATAAGATCCGGATCGTCCGGGCATGGCAGCAACGGGGCAACCTGGTGGCTATGACCGGAGATGGTGTCAACGACGCCCCTGCACTAAAGCAGGCGGACATTGGCGTTGCAATGGGGATCACGGGAACAGAGGTCGCCAAGGACGCGGCCGGTATGGTGCTGGCAGACGACAACTTCGCCACCATTGTGAAGGCGGTAAAGAACGGACGGAACGTGTATGCCAACATCAAGCGGGCCATTCAATTTCTGCTCTCCGGCAATACGGCGGGCATTTTGACGGTGCTCTACGCCTCTCTGATGGGACTGCCCGTGCCCTTCGCGGCAGTGCACCTGCTGTTCATCAACCTGCTGACGGACTCTCTACCCGCCATCGCCCTTGGCATGGAGCCACACACCGACGAGGTCATGTCGGAAAAGCCCCGGCCCCGGAACGAAGGCATCCTGACAAAGCCCTTCCTTTATAGCGTGGGCGTCGAGGGACTGGTCATCGCCGCCGCCACCGTCACGGCCTTCTATCTGGGGCTGAACGCCGGCGGTGCCGCTGCTGGACAGACCATGGCCTTCTCCACCCTGTGCCTGAGCCGACTGTTCCACGGATTTAGCTGCAAATCCCAGCATCCGGTGCTGCTTACCCGGCACTTCTGGAACAACCGTGCCCTGTTAGGGGCCTTTACCATCGGCGCTCTGCTGCTGGGGCTGGTGCTGCTGGTTCCTGCGCTGGAACCGCTGTTCGCAATTGCGCCGCTGTCTGTTGGCATGGTCGGTGCCATTGTGGGACTGGCGTTTGGCTCTATGCTGGTGATTCAGCTTCTGAAATGGATCCGGCGGTAAACGAGCAATATTATTTGCTGGTCGCCGCGAAGCTGCGGGAGACCGCGGCTCATGTGATCGCCATGTCCGTTCTGGTGCTGAATCTCCGCAAGATCCAGCGTGCTCTTTTGAGAATGCTCGCATATCTTCTGGAGATTCTGGCTCAGAACAAAAATTGGGCACTTGTTCAGTGGACATAAGATAAATCGCTCCGCAGAATCGCTCATCACATTTTTATTGGAGTTTTATGCTTACTGATCACACCTTTATACGATATAGTGAAAATATATTCTGTCATGAAGACAGCCACAGCCTCAACGTAAACTCCACCACCCAAGCGCAAACGCTAAGGATGGTGCTTCCGTGGCTTTAGGTCTCAGACGCATTTCCACCGTGCGGCAAAACGCAGAAGCTGAATATCCGAATGTTATTGCCAGCGATAACATTCGGATATTTCCGTTTCCATGGGTGTTTGTGCTATGCTCAATGCACCAAGTAAGTCAGTAGGTATATATTGTGCAGTCACACAACCGACGGGAGGTATTTAAAATGAGCCAGTTAGTTTTGAAGCACCCTGATTTGAAACACGAAGATCTGAAATTCAACACGGTAGAGGTCCACGCCGGCGAGCCGCGGGATATGTACGGTGCCCTGATCCCGCCCATTTATCAGACGTCCACATTCTATTTTGATTCCACGGACGATGCGGTGAAGGCCTGCGATGACTACGCCGAAAGCTTTGCATACAGCCGGATCACCAATCCCTCCGTGGATTATCTGGAACAGAAGCTGGCGGCGCTGGAACACGGCAAGGGGGCCGTGGCCTATGCGTCTGGCATGGGCGCTGTCTCCGGCGCGATTTTCGCGCTGCTGAAAAGCGGCGACCACGCCATTTTCACCAAGGCCAAGTATTCCGGCACGGAGGACGTGACCAGCGACTGGCTGCCCCGCTTCGGGATCGCCCACGATACCTTTGACGCCGCCGATCTCAGCCAGCTGGAAGGCCTGATCAAGCCCAACACCAAACTGATCTATGTGGAGTCTCCCGCCAACCCCACCATGGTGCTGGTGGATATTGCCGCCGTGGTGGAGATCGCCCATAAGCACGGCATCAAGGTCTTTATCGACAACACCTTTGCCACGCCCTACAACACCACCCCGCTGGATCTGGGCGTGGATGCAGTCATCCACAGTCTCACCAAGTACATCGGCGGCCACGGCGACCTGCTGGGCGGCGCAGTGATTTCCAACGATGAGCAGTTCCTGCGGGAGTGCCGTCTGGGTACCCTCATGCACTTCGGCTCCGTCATGGCGCCCTTTACCGCATTTCTGGTGTGCCGCGGTCTCAAGACGCTGGGCGTCCGCATGAAGCAGTACAATGAAAGCGCTCTGAAGATCGCCAAGTGGCTGGAGGCCAATCCGAAGATTGAAACGGTCCGCTATCCCTTCCTGGAATCCAATCCCCAGTACGCCATTGCCAAGAAGCAGATGAAGGGCGGAGGCGGCATGATCTCCTTTGACGTGGCCGGCGGTCTGGAGGCCGGTAAGAAGTTTATCAACAGCCTGAAGCTCTGCACGCTGGCCGTCTCTCTGGGCGATACGGAAACGTTGGTGGAGCAGGCTGCCGCCATGACCCACACCATGATCCCCAAAGAGATCCGGGAGGCCGCCGGCATTACCGACGGCATGATCCGGATGTCCGTTGGTCTGGAGGACCCGGATGACATCATCGCCGATCTGAAGCAGGCGCTGGGCGACTGACGGCGCAAAAGCCCCATACCGGCAGACGCAAAACCATCCAAAAAAAATACCGGAGAGGAAATGATTTCCTCTCCGGTATTTTACTCTTCCTCCGGGGCCAGCAGCATTTTCTTAAAGGCTTTCATGGCAACGCTTTGAGGGCGGGATGTATCCTCGATCAGGTTAACGAACCGTTCCGGGATCGGCTCCGCAAGGCGGATCTGGAACACCGTCCCGGCGGCAAGGGCGGAAGCAGCCATGGACTCCGGATAGAAACCGACGCCCAGATTGCTCTGCACCATCGCGAGGACCTGATCCATGGTGCCGGCTTCCATTTCCACATGAAAAGCCAGATTGTGCTTTAAGAACAGCTGTTGATAAAAGGTATATGTACTGGTCCCTCTGCTCATGCACACAAAGGGGAGATTTTCCAGATCCCGCAGACTCTGCGTTTCCGCGGTCAGATCATGGAAATCCGAACCGCAGATCAGGATCTCCCGGAAGGAGACCAGCGCGGTTTCCTGCAGGGACTTTCTCACCGGACAGGGCGTGGTGACCGCCGCGCAGTCCACCTGTCCCCGCAGCAGCCCTTCCATGGCGCGGGGGGTGGAATCGTTGGTGATCCGCAGGTGGATTCCCGGATTCCGCCGGTGAAACGCGTCAAGGCGGTCCAGAAGAGTCAGATGGAGCGCGGCTTCGCTGGCGGCAATGGAAATGCTGCCGGTCCGCAGACTGCAATCTGACCGGAGTTCACTTTCGCCAAGACGCAGCTGTTCAAAGGCCACAGCAGCGCGACTGTAAAGCCGTTGACCTTCCGGGGTCAGGGAGACGCCGTGGTTGGTGCGGACAAACAGCTTGCAGCCCAGATCCTGCTCCAGGTTGTTCATGCAGCGGGTAATGTTGGGCTGGTTGTTGCCCAAAGCCTCGGCGGCCTTGGTAAAGCTCTTGTGTTGGGCAACATAGTAAAAAATGCGGTAATAATCGTAGGGAATAGCCACTTTTTTCGCCTCCGTGCCATATTATTCAGATATGTCCAACATATCAAATATACTTTTTACATCTTTCTGTTAGAACAGTATAATACGGGCGTTCTTAGAAGACAAGTCCTTTAACGGTCACGCCGGAAAATGGGACGCGGTCAGGGCAGACCGCAGCGCCTGTATTCCGGTGTGGAAAGGAGACCGGCTATCAGCATGAAAAGCAAAAAGAAATTTATGATCCTATGGGTCCTGCTCATCGCGGTCCTGTTTGCGGGCAGTCTGTTGACGGCGCCGCCGGGAAAAACGGAGACCATTCAGACCGCCATGCGGGACGCGGTCCTGCATGAGGAAAATCAGATCAGCCTGTTCGGTTGGAAAAACGTCAATCCGGGACTGATCTCCGCCATGACGGTATCCGCTATCCTGCTGATAGCGGCGGCGTGTATCCGCGTGTTTGTCATCCCGAAATTCAAGCTGGTGCCGGGGCGGTTCCAGTTGCTGCTGGAGCAGGCCGTAAGCCTGTTTGACGGCATGGCCAAAACCAGCAGTCCTCAGCGAAACGGATTTCTGGGGGCCTACATCTTCGGCGCAGGCGCGTATATCTTCGTGGGGACGCTGTTTGAGCTGCTTGGCTTACAGGCCGTCACCACCACGGGCCGCTCCGTGACCCTTCCCGCGCCGCTGTCGGACGTAAACGGCGCCATCGCCCTTGGCTGCTTATCCTATCTTGTGATCCTCTCCGGCGGGATCGCGGGCAACGGTCTGAAGGGCGTAGGCAGGACCCTGAAGGAGTTCTCTCTGCCTATTTCCATGAGCTTCCGTCTGTTCGGCGCGTTGCTCAGCGGCCTGCTGGTAACGGAGCTGGTCTATTACTATGTGCAGCTGAGCTATGTGCTGCCGGTGCTGGTGGGCGTTCTGTTCACCCTGCTTCACGCGTTGATCCAGGCCTATGTTCTGACCATGCTCACAGCGTTGTTCTACGGCGAGGTGTCGGAGCGTCCCGAACCGGCGTCCGGGCGGGCATGACCGTCCCAATCATTTACGGATCGAATCATTTTGGAGGTAATAAACATGAAACTGCTTAAGAAAAAGGTCCCCGCGCTGTTCCTGATCCTGCTGGTGGTGCTGTCCCTGACGGTCCCCGCACTGGCCGCGTCTTCCACGGATACCGCTGCCGCACCCGCTGCGGCGGAAACCGCCCAGACCCAGAGCGACGCCACGGGGTCCAAGTCCATCGCCGCGGGTATTGCCATCGGCCTTGCCGCCGCAGGCGGCGCCGTGGCCATGGGCGTTGCCGTCGGCAAGTCTGCGGAGGGGATCGCCCGTCAGCCGGAGGCGGAGGGCAAGATCCGTACCACGCTGATGCTGGGACTGGTCTTTATCGAAACCGCTATCATTTATGCGCTGCTGGTCGTCATTCTGATCATCTTCGTCCTATAAGTAAGGCAGGTGGGAAACCGTGAATATCCCGTTGAATATTGATTGGCAGCAAATTTTGCTGCACCTGCTGAATTTTGTGATTCTGGCAGGCGGGCTGTATCTGCTGCTCTATAAGCCCGTCAAGACGTTTGTGGAAAAGCGGCAGCTGTACTATCAGGAGCAGGATGCGAAAGCGGCAAAGACGCTGGCAGACGCGGAGAAAACGGCGGCAGAGGTCCGTCAGCAGTTGAAAAATGCCGACGCCGACGCTGCGGCAAAGCTCGCCGCCGCCCAGAAGTCGGCGGACGCCGCCATGCAGCGGCAGCTGTCCGACGCGCGGGCACAGGCGGAGCAAATTCTGGCGGACGCCCATGCCGCTGCCCAGCGGGAGCATGACAAGCTGCTGTCCGACGCGCAGAAGGAGCTGAAGGATCTGGCAGTGACAGCCACGGAAAAACTGGTGCTGCAATCCGACGGCGATGCGTTCGATCAGTTTTTGGACGCGGCGGAGAGGGGGGAGTCCCATGCGTGAAACGGTACTGGAAGCGGTCCTGCGCAGCGCGGACGCCCCCAGTGAGGTGCAGCGGAACCGTTTTGCGGCCTTTTTGAAGAAGCAGTACGGGCAGGAGGTTCCCCTGCGTTGGGAACAGGACCCCGCGCTGGAAAAGGGCTTTCGGATGGAAGTGGGCGCCGACCTGTATGACTGGAGTCTGGAAGGCCGTCTGCGGCAGTTCCGGGAACGGCTGGAGCAGCTGAACCCCGCCGATGAGTCCGTCATCCCGCTGATGCGGGAGGCCGTCCGCAACTGGCAGCCGGATACCGCGCCGGAGGAGGTCGGCAGCGTTCTGACGGTGGGTGACGAGATCGCCACCGTCAGCGGACTGGAGCACGCGGCCTACGGAGAAATTCTGCAATTTTCCTCCGGTGTGAAGGGCATGGTACAGGATCTGCGGCCGGATCGTGTAGGCTGCATCCTGTTCGGCGGCAGTGAGGCCATTGAATCCGGCAGCATCGTCCGCCGCACAGGTAAGACCGCCGGTATCCCGGTAGGGGACGGCTTTCTGGGCCGGGTGGTGGACGCGCTGGGTATGCCCATTGACGGGCAGGGCGACATTCCGTCGGAGGGCTATCTGCTCATTGAGTCCCCGGCCCCCGGCATCATTGACCGCCAGCCGGTAAACGCGCCTATGGAGACGGGCCTGCTCGCCATCGATTCCATGTTCCCCATCGGACGGGGACAGCGGGAGCTGATCATCGGCGACCGCCAGACCGGCAAGACCGCCATCGCCCTGGACACCGTTCTGAATCAGAAGGGAAAGGGTGTGGTGTGCATCTATGTCGCCATCGGGCAGAAATCCAGCTCCGTTGCTCAACTGGTAGAGAATCTGAAGCACAAGGGCGCTATGGACTATACCATCGTGGTGAACGCGCCCGCCAGCGCGTCGGCGTCCTTGCAGTACATCGCTCCCTATGCCGGAACAGCACTGGGCGAGTACTTCATGCGGAAGGGCCGGGACGTTCTGATCGTCTATGACGATCTCTCCAAGCACGCCGTGGCCTACCGGACTCTGAGCCTGCTGCTGGAGCGGTCTCCCGGACGGGAGGCCTACCCCGGCGATGTGTTCTATCTGCACTCCCGTCTGCTGGAGCGGTCCGCCCACCTCTCGGAGGAATTGGGCGGCGGCAGCATGACGGCGCTGCCCATCGTGGAGACCCAGGCCGGCGACGTGTCCGCCTACATCCCCACCAACATCATTTCCATCACTGACGGCCAGATCTTTCTGGAGAGCAGTCTGTTCTTCTCCGGCCAGCGGCCCGCGGTCAACGTGGGCTTGTCGGTGTCCCGTGTGGGCGGCGACGCTCAGACGAAGGCCATGAAAAAGGCGGCTGGCGCCCTGCGTCTGGATCTGGCCCAGTACCGGGAAATGGAGGTCTTTACCCAGTTTTCCAGCGATCTGGACGAGACCACCAAGCGGCAGCTGATTTACGGGCAAGGCCTGATGCGCCTGCTGCGCCAGCCCCAGAACCACCCCTACCAGCAGCACCAGCAGGTGATTTTGCTGGTGGCGGCGCTGGATCATGTGATGCAGACGGTGCCCCTTGTGCGGATGGATGATTTTCGCACCGGGCTCCTGACCTATATCGAGACCCAGGACCAGGCCCTGTGCCGCCGGGTCGATGAGAGCGGTCAGTTAAGTGATGAGGACCGGGAGACGATCCTGAAGCTGTCCAGAGAATTTCTGACGCGGTTCCAGACGGAAGCTGCGGAAAAGAGCGGTGAGTGAGATGGCCAATACCCGTGAGATCAAAAACCGGATTGAAAGCGTACAGCAGACCCGGAAGATCACCAACGCCATGTACCTCATCGCCTCCACCAAGCTGCGGAAGGCACGGAACGATCTGGCCAACACCCGGCCGTATTTTGACGCGCTGCGGGGCGAGATCAAGCGGGTCTTTCGCACGGCAGGGGATGTGGACAGTCCCTATTTCTATCCACCGGACAATAACACACCGCTGGAGGGCACCTATGGGTGTCTGGTCATCACGGCGGACAAGGGCCTTGCAGGAGCCTACAACCAGAACGTCATCAAGGAGGCTGAAAAGCTCCTTGCCCAGCACCCGGACACCAAGCTGTATGTAGTGGGGGAGTATGGCCGCCGGTACTTTGACCAGCACAAGATCCCCATTGAGCACAGCTTTCTCTACACCGCCCAGAATCCCACGCTGGACCAGGCGCGGGAGATCAGCGCTCTGCTATTGGACGGTTTCTTGGCGGGAACGCTGAAGGAGATCTTCGTGGTCTACACCGATATGGAGAGCAGTCTGCTCTCGGAGGCCAAGTCCACCCGGCTGCTGCCTTTCCACCGGATGCAGTTCGCGCCGCCCGCCAAGGAAAAGGCCGTGCAGGAGCCCTTTGAATTCTATCCGTCCGTAGGGGCGGTGCTGAACAGCATGATCCCCAGCTATGTCTCCGGCTTCCTGTACAGCGCCCTGCTGGACAGCTTTTGCAGCGAGCAGAACGCCCGCATGACCGCTATGGACGCCGCCAACCAGAACGCGGAGGAGTTGTTGAGCGCTCTGCGGCTGCAATACAACCGCGTGCGGCAGGCGGCCATCACCCAGGAGATCACAGAAATTTCCGCAGGCGCGGCGGCGCAGCGGGGAACCTTTGGAAGCGAGGGATAACAATGAAAATCGGAACGATCACGCAGGTATCCGGCCCTGTGGTGGATGTGGAGTTTGAAGCCGGACATCTGCCTAAGATCAAGGAAGCGCTGTCCGTGGAGCTGAACGGTCAGACCCGCGTGATGGAGGTGGCCCAGCACATGAGCGAGCGGGTCGTCCGCTGCATCATGCTGGCAGGCAGCGAGGGTCTGGCCCGGGGCATGAAGGTAACCGCCCCCGGCAAGACCATTGAGGTCCCGGTAGGGGAGCAGACACTGGGCCGGATGTTCAACGTGCTGGGCCAGCCCATCGACGGCGGAGAGCCGCTCCCGGCAGAAACGCCCCGCAAGAGCATTTACCGGGATCCGCCCTCCTTTGAGGATCAAAGCCCCGCCGTGGAGATTCTGGAGACCGGCATCAAGGTCATCGACCTGCTGGAGCCGTATCCCAAGGGCGGCAAGATCGGCCTGTTCGGCGGCGCCGGTGTGGGTAAGACCGTGCTGATCCAGGAGCTGATCCACAACGTAGCCATGGAGCACAACGGCTATTCCATCTTCACCGGCGTAGGCGAGCGGAGCCGGGAGGGCAATGACCTCTGGCGGGAAATGCGGGAGAGCGGCGTGGCGGATAAGACGGCGCTGGTCTTCGGCCAGATGAACGAATCTCCCGGTGTCCGTATGCGGGTGGCGCTGTCCGGCCTGACCATGGCCGAGCATTTCCGGGACGTGGAGCACAAGGATGTGCTGCTGTTCATCGACAACATTTTCCGGTTTGTGCAGGCAGGCAGCGAGGTTTCCACCTTGCGGGGCCGGATGCCCTCCGCCGTGGGCTATCAGCCTACGCTGGCCAACGAGATGGGCCAGTTACAGGAGCGCATCACCTCCACCAAGGATGGCTCCGTCACCTCAGTACAGGCGGTCTATGTGCCCGCCGACGATTTGACCGACCCCGCCACGGCCACCACCTTTGCCCATCTGGACGCCACCACGGTGCTGAGCCGGAAGATCTCCGAGCAGGGCATTTACCCCGCCGTGGACCCGCTGGAATCCTCCTCCCGGATTTTGGAGGCGGACATTGTGGGTGCGGAGCATTACCGCATCGCCCGGAGGGTGCAGGAGACGCTGCAAAAATATCAGGAATTGCAGGACATCATCGCCATCCTCGGCATGGACGAGCTGAGCGATGAGGACCGGCAGACCGTGAACCGCGCCCGCCGCATCCAGCGCTTTCTGGCGCAGCCCACCCATGTAGCGGAAAAATTCACCGGCATCCCCGGCGTGTATGTCCCTTTGAAGGAAACGCTGCGGGGCTTTGCCGCCATCGTGGACGGCGAAATGGACCAGTATCCGGAGGCGGCCTTCTACAATGTGGGTACGCTGGATGATGTGGTCGCCAAGGCGAAGAAAATTGAGGAGGGTGAGGTCTGATGAGCGCGTTTCACGCACGGATCCTGGCCTCGGACACTTTGTTCTTTGACGGTGACTGCGAATTCATGGTGGTTCCCTGTACGGACGGCGCAATGGGGATCCTCTCCCATCACAGCAATATGATCGCGGCTGTGGTGCCGGGGGAACTGCGGTTTCAGCCGGTGGGCGGCCCGCTGCGGACGGCGGCCGTTTCCGCCGGACTGGTGAAGGTCGAAGCGGGGGAGGTCATGCTTCTGGTGTCCACGGCGGAGCGGCCGGAGGACATTGACGTCAACCGGGCAAGACGGGCGGAGGACGCCGCGAAGGAGGCTCTTCTGCAAAAGAAAAGTATGCAGGAGCACCGGAACGCGGAGGCCCAGCTGGCCCGGGCCATCAGCCGTCTGCGGACCAAAGAACACTGGAACAGCAGACGCTGAGCTATGGGAACACTTGAAGAGGAGTCTTGATCGTGAACCTCCGGAATCATCACGGCCAGATGTCGGAATCCCTGCTGACCGCCTCGTTTATCATTCTCTCCGGCGGCTTGCAGGACGCCTATACCTATCTCTGCCGGGGCAAGGTATTTGCCAATGCCCAGACGGGCAACATCGTGCTGTGCAGCGCCTATCTGTTTGACGGCCAGTGGCGGCACAGCGCCCGGTATCTCATCCCGGTACTGTCATTTCTGCTGGGGATCTTCGCGGCGGAGTGCATCCACCGCCATTTCAAGTACACGGAGAAGGTGCACTGGCGGCAGATGATCATTTTAGCGGAGATCGCTTTGCTGTTTGCGGTGGGCTTTCTGCCGCAGGAGGCCAACACCTTCGCCAACGCCGTTGTGTCCTTTGTCTGTGCCATGCAGGTGCAGACCTTCCGCAAGGTCCGGGGCCACGCTTACGCCAGTACCATGTGCATCGGCAATATGCGCAGCGGCACGGAAGCCCTGTGTGTCTATTTCCACACCCATGACCGGGAGGTGCTCTGCAAGGCGCTGACCTATTTCGGCGTCATCGGCCTGTTTGCCATAGGCGCGGGACTGGGGGCGCTGTTGTCGGCGCACATGGCCGAACGGGGCATCTGGGTCTCCTGTGTACTGCTGGCCGTCAGCTTTTTCATCATGTTCATCCGGGAAGAAGAAAAGGCGTGAGCGATAGATGGGGCCGGGATCTCAATATGCCGCCTCATTCTCCATAAAGCTTCCTGCATGAGCAGCGCACCGCGAACATGCACAAATAGTTTTTCTTCATCATTTCCGGCTGCCCCGCAGGGGCGAGGAAATGGCACATTTCTTATTTTTCTATGCTTTTGCATAGCAAAAAACTTCTCCAGTCTGTCTGGAGAAGTTTTTTATCGAAATACCGTTATTTCAAATGAGCCTCCGCGGCGGTCAGGATATTCCGCATGAGCATAGCCCGAGTCATGGGGCCAACGCCGCCGGGGACCGGAGTGATGTAGGACGCCTTCGGCTCCACAGCGGCAAGATCCACATCCCCGCAGAGCTTTCCGGCCTCGTTCCGGTTCATGGCCACGTCGATGACCACTGCACCGTCCTTCACCATGTCGGCAGTAACGCAATTCACTTTTCCAACGGCGGATACTAAAATATCCGCCTGCCGGGTGATGTCCGCCAAATCCGGCGTTTTGGAATGGCACAGCGTCACGGTGCCGTCCGCCTGAGTCAGCAGCGCTGCCATGGGCTTGCCCACGATGTTGCTGCGGCCCAGCACCACACACCGCTTTCCCGCCGGGGAAATGCCATATTCCCGCAGCATTTCCATAACTCCCGCCGGGGTACAGGGCTGGAACACCGGATCGCCGATGTTCAGCCGCCCCACGTTGTAGGGATGGAAGCAGTCCACATCCTTTTCCGGGGCGATAGCAGCGATCACCGCCGCCGCCTCCAAGGGCTTGGGCAGAGGGAGCTGCACCAGAATACCGTCCACCGCCGGGTCACGATTCAGTTTTTCAATGAGGTCCAACAGCTCCCGTTGGGTGGTCTCCGCCGGAAGCCGGTAGGGAAAGCTGCGGATGCCGCACTCCCCGCAGTCCGCTTCCTTACCCCGGACATAGACTTGCGAGGCGGAGTCTTCCCCTACCAGCACCACCGCCAGCCCCGGCTGACGGGGCAGCTTGGCGGCTTTCTCCGCTACCTGGGCCTTTACCTTGGCCGCAAGGGCTTTTCCGTCAATTCTCGTTGCCATGCGTCTCTCCCTTTTCCGGTTTCTCCTGTGTTTCCGTATCCGGAACGGTCTCGGCGTCAGGGGTCTCCACAGCCTCCGTCTCCAACGGGTCCGCCGCTTCTCCCTCCGTAGGCACTTCGTTCATAAGGGTCTCCGCCAACACGGCGTCCTCCGCTTCCGCAGCGGCCAGACGCGCCTTTTCCGCCGCCACCTGATGGACCCACAGGCTCTCCGGTGACCGCTTCTTGATGCGGATGTTATAGAACAGCATAAAGGCTGCCACTGCCACCATCACAATACTCAGCGCCTGAGACACCCGGATTCTCTGTCCGAACAGCTCCCAGTTGAAGAGGTACAGGCTGTCGGTCCGCAGGCCCTCGATCCAGCTGCGGCCCAGACCGTACCATAGGAAATAGAACCAGGTGTTCTCCCCGTCGAACCGGCGGCCCTTGGACACGATGAACAGGATCAGCAGCAGGCCAATCAGATTCCAGAAGCTCTCATAGAAAAAGGTAGGATGGACCTCGATGCTGGTATACTGGCTGACCCACAGCTTCATCCGCCAGGGCAGGGTAGTCTCCCCGCCGAAAGCCTCCCGATTGATGAAATTGGCCCACCGGCCGATGATCTGGCCTAACAGCAGGCCCATCACCGCTACATCGCCCATGGCAAAAAACGGAAGCTTATGGCGCTTTGTGTAGGCCAATGCCACCAATACGCCTGCGATCACCGCGCCGTAAATAGCCAGTCCGCCGTCCCAGATCCGGAACATGGCACCCCAATCCAGGCTGCCGTCCGTATTCCGGTAAAGGTCCAGATAGAACAGAACATAATAAAACCGGGCGCCGATGATGCAGCAGGGCACCGCCCAGAGCACCATGTCCATAATGTTGTCCTCAGTCAGGCCATAGTGTTTGGCCTGCTTCATGCAGAGATACAGCCCCGCCAGCATGGCAAATGCCAGAATGATCCCGTACCAGTAGATTCCGTGGCCGATATGGATGGCCACCGGGTCAATGTTCAATTCCCAATCCCCGAACAGGCCGGGGAAGCTGATGGGCATGTTTTTCAGTGCGCTCACAACAGGTTCTTCCTTTCGGCGGCAAAGAGTTTACCCCGCCGCATATGTTTTCTGCAAGAGACCCAACGGGCCTTTTCGTCTCTTCCCAAAGACTTATTGTTTCGGCACGATCCGGCTGAGGACCATCCGCTCCGCCGTGACATTGGTTTTCAGGAACGTCGCAACGTCCTCCGGCGTGATGGATTCAAATACCTCCGGGAAGCGGAGGGGATCATAGCCGTGGAAATAGCCCTCCGTCAAGGTCACAGCGATGTTCTCAAAGGAGTTCAGTCCCCGGAGATTGGCGCCGAAGGATGCCTTGCGGATTCGCCGGAAGTAGTCTTCGTCCACGCCCTCCGCCGCGATGCGGGCAGCCTCCCGCAGGATGGCGTCGGTGACGGCACTGGCATCCTTGCTGTCGCCGCCGGCGTAGAGATAGGCCACGCCGGGCATCATCTCAAAGGCCCCGCCGAAGCTGGGGTTGATGAGGCCCTGCTCATAAAGCCGCTGATACAGCGCGCTGGACTCGCCCAGCAGAATATCGCTGGCCATGTCGCCCAGAATGGCGGCGCGCATATAATCGTCGCCCTCCGTCGCCGGGGCACACTTGAAGCCCGCCAGGAACTGCGGTGCGGAGACCTCCATCTCCAGAACGGTCTCCTTCTCCGCCACGGTCTCCGGCTCCGTGCCGTAATCCCGCTCAATGATGGGGCCGCTGAGCTTGGGCAGCACCCGGTTGGCCAGATCGATCACATGGACCGGGTCCACGTCGCCCACCACCGTCAAAATCATGTTGGCCGGGGTATAAAATGCCTTATGGCAGTCATACAGCGTGTCCGCAGTGATTTCGGCAATGCTCTCCACTGTACCGGCAATGCTGGTGCGGGCCGCATGGCGATGATACATGGCCCGCAGCATCCGGGTGTAGATCTGCCAGTCGGGGTTGTCCTCGATCATGCGGATCTCCTGACCGATGATGCCCTGCTCCTTGGCAACACTCTCATCGGTGAAATAGGGAATGGACACAAAGGACAGCAGGATCCGCAGGTTTTCCTCAAAATGCTCCGTGGAATCGAAATAGTAGGCCGTCATGGCGTTGGCGGTGAAGGCGTTGGGTTCCGCGCCGTTTTTCGCCAGCTCCTGCAGGGCGTTGCCCTCCCGGGTATCGAACATCTTGTGTTCAAGATAATGGGCGATGCCCGCCGGGGTGTTCAGCCATTGCCCGTCCAGACAGAACCGGGTATCCATACCGCCGTAGCGGGTGGAGAAAAAGGCGTACTTTTTGGCGTAGCCGGGCTTAGGCACCACGCAGACCTCCAGCCCGTTGGTCAGCCGTTCCCGGCAGACTGCCTCGCCGATCCGCTCATAAAAAGTCTCTTTCACGCTTCCCCCTCCTTCCCCTTCAGGAAATACACCGTATCCAGCTTCACGGTGCTCATGGCCCGGCAGATCCGTTCCGCCGTCATGTCCTGAATGGCGCGGGCCAGGTCCGCCAGGGTCTCATGCTGCCCTGTGGCAGCCTGTCCCAGATAAAAGTTTTCCAGCTTGCCCTGAGAATCGCCAACAGTTGCATAGTTGTTCAGCAGCGTGGAGCGGGCGCCTTCCAGCTCCCAGTCCTCCAGCTCACCCTTCTGAACTGCCTCCAGCTGGGCCATGATCTCATCGTAAGCCCGCTGATAGTTCTGGAACTCAATGCCGGAGGACACGGTGATGAGACCCTTCTGCCGGTGGTAGAGGGAGGATGCGTAATAGCAGAGGGACAGCTTCTCCCGGACGTTCAAAAACAGCTTGGAGTTGCTGGACCCGCCAAAAAGGGTGTTGCCCATCAGCAGGGCGGGCATATCGTCACTGCCGCAGGAAAAACCCATGCCCAGCTTGCCCTGGGTCACGTCCAGCACATCCTCCACATGCTGCACGGATTCCCGGCAGACGTGGGGCGCCGCCGTGGAGATCACCCGAACCTCCTCACGGGGCAGGGTGGCAAATGCCGCCGCCAACGCCTGCTTTACCCGTTCCAGCTCGGCGCTGCCGCTGTATATGATCTCCAGCGGCGCTGTGGAGATCAGATCCCGGTACTGGGTATAGACCTTCAGCGCTTGCAGCTTGTCCACCGTCTCCTCGTCGCCCAGACGGGGCACGGCGTAGGCCTCTCCGTCGCACAACGCCCGCAGCAGACGGCTGTCCGCCCAATCCCGCTTATCGTTGATGAGAGACCGGATGGCCTCCAGCAGATTGGTCTTTTCGCTTTCAAAATACTCCGGCACAAACCGGCCGTGGTAGGTGACAGGGTCGCAGATCAGCTCGCCCAGCAGCGCCGCCGCCGGTTCCAGCAGCCGTTCGCCGCCGGGGGCATACCGATCGTCAATAAAGCTGGCCACAAAGCCCACGCACTGGTTTTCACCTTTTTTCCGCACCGTGTAATCGATGGAGGCATCGTAGAGGTTGTCCATCTTTGCGGAGAGCGCTCCCATATCGGGACAGCTTACCGTACCCCGCCGCAGCACTGCTGCCAGCAATGCGTTGGCTCCCGCCGTCTCCCGCCGCAGGGGCGTGACAAACTGTGCGGAAAGCAGACTGGTTTTGAATTTTCTCGCCGGCAGATAGGTCAGGTGGACGCCCTCTGCCAGCCGGATGCGTGTCGCTTCCAAATCATCAACTCCTTATGGACCGCGCAGGCAGCCCGTTCAATGTCAATACAGAGTTTATTATATGTCAAATATATGAATAATTCAAACCTTTTTCTGTGGGCCTCTCCATCATTTTTGCCACTGTGCGCAAAAAGCGGAAAAACCGGCGGTCTCCCGCCAGTTTTTCCGCATAAAACGATTCTTTTTTATTCCAGCACCCGCAGGAGATTTTCCGATGCGATGGCCTGCCGCTCTGCCTCTGAAAAGCCGATCCGTTCCAGTTCAAAAAAGAAATTCTGAGCCTGACCGCAGTCCTCCATGCCCTCGCACCCCTCATAGCCGGGGCCGAAATACTCGCAGAAGTCAAAGCCGCAGGCAACGTGTTCCGGTCCCATGACCTCCGCCATGTGGGCGGCATGACGGGCCAGCATAGCCGCCGTCTGCTGCCGGGGCTCCTTATGTACAAAGTCGTGGGACACATTGACCCCCACCACACCGCCGGTATCCCGGATGGCGCGAAGCTGCTCATCCGTCAGGTTCCGGCGAACATCGCACAAGGCCCGGCAGTTGGAGTGGGAGGCGATCACCGGCCCCTCCGCCAGATCCATAATATCCCAAAAGCTGCGGTCACTGGTGTGGGATACATCCGGCAGGATGTTCAGCCGCTGCATCCGGCGGACCGCCTCCCGCCCCAGCTCCGTCAGGCCCCTGTCCGGATTGCCGCCGGCACCGCAGGCCAGCAGGTTTTCCTCGTTCCACGTCAGCATCCCCATTCGGACACCCCACTGTGCATACTGTTCCAGCCGCTCCAGCCGCGCGTTTTTCTGCGGGTTTAAAAAGCCCTCAAAGACAAAGCGGGAGGTGTCCAGCCCCGAGACGGCCAGAGCGGAGATGGCGGCGCTGGGGCCGGGGATGACCTTGATGTCCACCCCGTTTTCGGCGCACAGCCGCACCAGGTCCTCGCCCGGGTCGGAGATGCAGGGCATGCCCGCGTCGGTGACCACCGCGCAGCTTTCCCCCGCCAAGATCCGTTTTACGATCTGCTCCCCCCGCTCCCGCAGGTTGT
>ERZ773192.2233-NODE-2233-length-16906-cov-5.242953_pt1 | contig 16906 bp, 11 predicted proteins | sample MGYA00581010_ERZ773192 | MGnify/ENA primary metagenome ERZ773192 (study PRJEB29015, sample SAMEA2737741) | human gut metagenome | biome: human gut; feature: human-associated habitat; material: faeces | place: China | collected 2012 ...
CTGTAAAAATTCTATCTTTCTTATATATTCTTCGTTCAATGCCATATTTTTCTCTCCTATCTGTTCAATATCTTTAATCACAAACGCCTGCTGCGCGAGCTCCTCCAAAATCTCCGTTTTCATCAGAAAATCCGAATGAATAGAGTTTTCCGTCAACGTTAAACTTTATTTTGAACACTTCGCCGTCAAGACTGCTGATATCAAAGCCGTTAAAGTTTAATTTCGCTTTGGTACTATCTCCGCTGAAAACACCGGACTTTGCCAAGAGCTTTCCGCCGGGTGACAGAATTTCCGTCATTCTCAGGTTCGTTCATCCATACGGAATCATTTTTATCTTTTGGCTCTCGAAATCATATCATTATCGCCGAGCAGATATGCAAGCGGAATAAATCCGTCAAGTCAATAAGGAACTCTCTACCACCCCTCTCTGTTTCCGCCTATCCACGCACTGTCACAAATATCAGGCCATACTTTATCGAGGTTTCCGCACAATTCCCCGGACTGAATTTCAAGCTGTTTGTTCGGCCATCCTCTCGGTTTTATTTCATTTGTCATAAAAACTTATATTTAGGTGCGTTCATAGCAATTCTCCTGTAATTATTTTAATTTTGCCACAAACTCACGTTTCACCGCAATTAACTCAGTTTTGCAATCAGCGGTTTACTTTCGTTTCCGTACTCATCCACGGCCGATACTGATATAACACAACTCTCATTATCAGACACCACGGGCGGAAGTTCATATTCAAAAGCTTTTGCATCCTTATGCGTGCTGCCCACTACAACACCTTTATTTATATCAACCCAGTTGCCCAAAACTCGAAACTCCTTTTCAGCGCCCTCTTTTATATCCGTTATTTTTATCTTATAAAACAGAACTTTAGCTTCGGAATATGCGGCAGGAAAGCTTATTTTAATGCCATTGTCTTTGGATTCTTTTAACACCATCGTTGCATCTTCCAAAAACTTCGGCGGTTCTATATCCCCTCTGATTTTGGAATACTTCTCTAAGAATTTCCTTTTGTCATCAGGGGCATCTATTATCCAGTCAGGTTTATAAAATGACGGTTGTTCATTTTTTATAACAGCACATGACTTTAATTCAAGCCACGAAAACTTATCCGGTTCGCCCGGCCACGTTCCGACCGCAGGGTTATCAATTGTTATGCTTTTTAAAACTTCACACTTTGCACGATTGCGTGTAAAATTCACTCTTTTTATCCGCATATTATCCGAGCTGTCCACCTCTATGTACATACCCATTCCGTGTTCTTCACCCGATGATATTCCGTCAATATACGTTTCGTATTTTCCATCAATCAGCGGCTGTGTAAATGAAGTATAATAACCCAAACTCATAACAGGCGGTACGTTTATCGCCGTATAATTTTTTTGCATCATCGTGGTTTCAAGCTCGGCGGAAAAATGCGTGTGGCCGCTGAACACCACCGCTTGATGATATTTCGAAAGGATTTTATCAATATTATTTTTAGACGTTGCCCAATCCGCACCGCTTTCCAACTTTTTGTCTGTTCCGTATATTCCGCTTTCCGACACGGGTGCATGCATCCCCACAAAAACAAATCTGTACGGATTTTCGGTTGTTATTTCATAAAGCATCTTATCGAGCCACTTCAACGTTTCGGATTTAAAGCTGTTTTCGGCATACCAATCCGTTTCAACATATAAAAATGTATATTGCCGCCCGTTTTTATCTATATCAATTCTGATATTTCCGTTTTCAATATCACTTTTATCGGAAAATTCAGCAGTCAAGCCGTATTCCGCAAATATTTCGTACCATTCCTTTGCACGCATACTGTGATAATGCTTTTGATTCCAACAGGTATCGTGATTTCCCATACCTATTAAGAGCTTAGGCTGTTTTTCTTTAAATATTTCATCAAATATAACCCTTGTTCCCTGCGCAAATGTTCTCGCCTGTTCGGCATTGCCGATACTGCTGTAATCGCCGCACATCATTATCGCATCTAAATCTCCGCCGGAAATATCATACAAATCGGCAATTGCTGATGCATAACCGTTGAGTTTATCAACTATTTCATCAACTGCATATTCAGTGTACGAAATATGCACATCAGATATAACCGCCGCTTTTAAAATTATATTATTTTCATCAAACATAGTGTTATCCTCTCATATTTCTTTTTATTTATAATTATAACACAATTTTTCCGTTTTTCATTAATAAAACAGAGGAGTTTTATATTTAATCTTAGATTTTTTGACATATATTATTATTTAAAAGCTCTATACCGTTCGGAACGGAGATTTCGGGCTCTTTACCCTCTTTGAGATTCAGAACAATCTCGCCGTAAGAGGTCGGAATTTTAAACACATCTTTCAGGTCATCAAATTTTTTTACGTCCAGTCCTTTCATGATGTTGCGCAAATTGTCCTTACGTTCTTTTTCCGCTGCCCTCTCCTCGGGACTTAATTTGTACCTTAGCATAAGTAAAACCTCCAAAATGATATTTTTATTATACATCATTTCGAAGGTTTAGTAAAGAGTTTACACAAAATTCGGGATTGACGGGGGTGCGGACATATTCTTGGACAGTTTTTTATGCTGATAATCCAAGAGTATGCCTGTACTCTACCGGGCTTAAAAAGCCCAAAGATTGTTTAATTCTCTTTGTGTTGTACCAATTGATATACTCGTTAATTTTATCTATAAATTCGCTTATAGATACATCTATCCATGAGCGCCCATAAAACATCTCATTTTTTAATCTGCCAAAGAATCCTTCACAGGCAGAGTTATCAGGAGAGCATCCTTTTTGCGACATTGAGCGCGTGAGCTTTGCTCTGTCCATTCGCTCTATCCAGCCCGGCCAGCGGTAATGGCATCCTCTGTCCGAATGTACTATTGGATGCTCGTTTGGTTTTAGGTTTTTTACTGCTTCATCAAGCATATTATTGACCAATATCGAATTTGGAGTTGTTCCGGTGTTCCAGCTGACAACCATTCCGTCAAAACAATCAATAATCGGCGAAAGATACACTTTTCCTGCTGGTATAGCAAACTCGGTTATATCAGTAAGCCATTTTTCATTTGGTTTGTTAGCATGAAAATCACGCGCAATTATATTATCAACCGCTGGGCTGATTTCACCTTTGTATGAGGTATATTTTCGGACTTTTTTTGAAAATACAATCAAATCCTCGGCCTTCATTATGCTGCGAATTGTTTTTTCTGAAACAGTAATACCAAGTCTTTTAAGATATCCGTATATACGTCTATACCCATAACATTTTCCTGTTTCATTAAAAATATCTTTTATTTTGATTCGCAAATCATGATACTTGTCGGACTGTTTAAATTTGCTTTCTTGATAGTAATAGCTACTTTTAGCTATACATAAATGTTTTAAAAGCAATGGCAGTGGATGCTTATCTTTCAAGGCATCAATAACCACTGCTTTTTCACGGTTTTTTAGTTCCGTTAAATTGATGCCTGGGTCTTTTTTTAATACGTTAATTGTTTCCTTCAACACATCAACCTCCATTTGAAGTTGGCTGATTTGTGCTTGTAATTCAGCAATATTTTGCTCTTTAGGTGGCGCTGTATTAAAATCAATATTTTCTCTTTTTATCTGTTTTTTAGATGACATAAGGCCTGCAACTCCGTGGCTTTGATATTGTCTATACCATTTATATATGCTCATACGGCTGTAACCGATTTCTCTTGATACATATTCTACACCTTCTCCATCAGAAAAGCAACGTTTTATTGCATCTAATTTCAAATTTATATCAGGATGTCGAGGGTGTGAGGGAGCATTAATGAAATTTTGTTTAATTTTATATGGCTTATCAGGTGAACCGTGATAGTTAGGTTTTCCTGCAAGTTTCTCTTCATACCACCGATAGAGAGTATTTCTCGAAGGATAACCCAACAAATTGATTACTGCTTGCACTGAGCCAAGTCGTTCAAATTCAGCAAGGGCTCTTTCTTGCTGCTCCTTTGTATACATATTTTTAACCCCTTCCGGAGTCCAAGAATATGTCCGCACCCCCGACTCTCGACCCGTTCCTATAATCGGGTCTGCATATTTTGCTTTACTCATAAATAAAAACCTCTCTTATTATATTTCACTTCATAATTTTTAAACAATCTCTTTAAACGCTTTTATCCATTCTCTTTTGATAATCTCGTGTCCCGGATAATTCGGGTGAACTCCATCCCAAAGCCAATATGACGAATTCGCAAGCCTTTCTGCATCATCAAATTTAGACTGCAGCGGCACAAATTTAAGATTAAATTTTTCTGCAATTTTTTTGGCTTTTTCAGCCCTTTTATCTGTTTCGGTCCTGAAATATTCCCATTCCTTTTCCGTTCCTTCGCCTTTTAACACAAACGGCTCTAAAATCATAATTTTTGTATCGGGCAAAGCTGCCTTGACCTCACTGATAAGCATAGAATATATAGTATAATACTTTTCAGCATCCACACCGTTGTATCTCTCGTCCAATTCATGCCATACGTCATTTATCCCTATTAAAAAACTAATAACATCGGGCTTTAAGTTAATTATATCACTTTTTATTCTTGCGTATAAGTCGACAATTCTGTTGCCACTCACCCCTCTGTTTAAAAACTCGTATTCACCGGGATAGTCAAGTCCCAGCTCCGCGCTCACCAGTACGGGATACCCTATCCCCAAAAACTTATCATTTTCTCTCGAGCGCATCATATCCGTTATTGAATCACCTTGAAATAAAATTCTTTTCATAATCTTTCTCCTTTTATTTGATTACCTCTATTCCGTCCGGAACGGAAATCTCAGGTTTTTGTCCGTCTTTCAGGTTCAGAACAATCTCGCCGTAAGGGGTCGGAATTTTAATCTCCGCCCAATCCAAGCCATGCAAATTCGGGGTCAACCTTATCTTTTTAAATCCCGGTTCGATTATCTCGATTCCGCTTATCTTGTTCGGCAGCTGATATGTCGTCGTTGCGCCCCAACCGTGCGAATAATCTATCTCATATCCCTCATAGTCGTTCCAGACCTCTCGCATTCCCTTTTCGCAATCATCAACCAAAACCTGCCACTTGTTTATCAAGTCTATTCCGTACTTTTCGAACAATCCGACTTTGTTCAATGCCTCAAATATGTAATGCATAAAATACGGCTGAACTCCGTCAAGGTTTTCGATTTTCACTACCCACTCCATAATTTTGGTTTGGCTGTCATTTTCACAAAGGTCAAACAATACCGCAAGCGTATTTGAATATCGTGTATAATATCTCTTTTCGGAGTTTTCGGGAATCCACATATTTATCGGTGACATTTCATTCAAGCCGTCAAAACACAAGCCTTTTTCGGCATCAAAAAAAGTTCCGTTAAAAGCTTTCTTGAAATCCTTAGCCTTTTTTCTGTAATACTCCGACTTGTCCGTCATTTCAAGGATTTCATACACCTTTGCCGCGGTTTTGATATAGTTATAGTACATCGCGTTTACAAATGTTTCACCCAAAGCCCTCGGCGGCGCAAACATTGAATTTCCATCTATGAACGCCCAATCCACAAACGAATATCCGCTTACATTCTCTATTAATCCTTTTTCGTTTTCCGAGCCTTTCATTCTCGCCAGTGCCGACTCCATTCCCGGCAATACTTCTTTGAATATACTTTTATCACCACTATATGTGTAATACTCCATAAGCCATATTGCCCACACAAACACATAGCTGTCATTATGCATATATCCGCCTGTTTCATGTAAATAATGGCTCGCCCTGACCAAATCGAATCTTGTCAGAGAATAATCACCCGTTGTATAGTTATTGACCATACTCTCTATCATATAATCGCCATGACAGAGCAAGTTTTCTTGATGAACAGGGCTGTCAAGTTCAATGCCTTGACGGCATATTTTGACCGTATGCCTGCCAAGCTCATAAATGCGGTTTAGCATCTCGTCTGAACATCTGAAATATCCTCTCTCATCAGACGGATAATAGGTGGATATAACATCAGATACTATCTCAACCTCGCTGTCGCTTCTGTTGTCTACAATCAGCTTATACTCGCCCACTCCGTAGTATTCGGTCGAACGGTAACTTTCGTTTTTGTTTCCTTTTATGTAATGTACCCTCTCGGATATTCCCTTTGTTTCGGTTGTGATAAGCTTTATTCTGTATTCACCGCACGCCGTGATTTTAAGTGCGGAATATGCCGCATAAATCTTATCAAGGTCAACGCTGAACTCACTTATTTTGTTCGGTGCGGCTGTGAATTTCTTTGAATTTACAACCTCTTCTTTCAGGTTCTTTATCGGACACGGAACAATGTTCCATACGCTGTCAACCGCAACGGCGTTGCTCCACTCATCTCTTTTATGTGTGAAATCAACACACCACGGCGCAAGAAATTCTCTGTCTTGTCTTGCAAGCCACGTTTCATCCGTTGACACTGTTATTTCGCTGTTATCCTCAAACATAAGCCGCGCCGATAATATAAAGCCTCCCCTGCATTTTGAGTTATCCGTCTGTTGGGTCGGCGTGAGTTGAACACGCGCATAAAATTCGATTGAATTTTTGTCAACATCCAAATCATATTTACTGCTGTATTGATACGGCATTTCATAGTCGCCGCCCGTAGGGCAAGGTCCCGTTCCGACAAAATCACCGTTCGTCCAAAGATAAAATCTTGTATCGCCAAACACCTCGATTTCAGCACACTTTATCTTTTTATCGAACTCATATATTTTTTTGAGCGCCGCAACGCCGTATCGATATTTCTTTCTGTCCTTTGAAAATATCGATACACAGCTGTCTTGCAACAGCGGATATTTTTCTTTGTCAAGCCATATAAATTTTGCATTTTTTGTCATAATTATTCCTCTCTTCCCCCGACAAAGCCTTGGTATTCGTTAAAGAAATCCTCGGCTGTCTTATTCATGGAAATGCCTATCTCTCCGCTGTCCGAAAACCCGACATTTATATTTAAAATACCGAAATACGTGTCAATAGCCTGCACTTTTATAAAAAACTGATAGTCGCTCACCCACGCGGCAGATACAGCACAATCATATAATCCGGTGCCTTTTTGAGAACCAATCTTGTCCGAATACCCCTCTTGCGGAAATTTACCGAATTCATTTCTGCACATTCCGAACAAAAGTTCTTTATCGCCCTGTTCATTTGTATAGCAAAGCCTTCCTCTGTCACCGTTAAATATAAATTTAACCTTTGAAATACCCATTGCGTTTTTGTCCGTCAAATAAGTGACACCGTTGATTCTGTTCTCAATTTCTTTATGTGTATCACCTTTTACCGAATACAATTCAAGGCTTTCTGCATAACCTTCAAGTTCATTTTGGCTTGCTTCATCGTCCGCGATTAATTCATCCGCACCTTTGACAATAATATCAAAGAAATTATCCATTATAATCGATTTGGCGAGCGGATTCCCTTGATTATCGCCGCTATAAACCATAATAATATCCTTTTCGGGAACACACAGAGCAATCTGACACCCCATACCATTGAAAAAGAATGACTTTCCGTAACTCATCCAAATCAGATAACCGTAACCCTGACCGTCATATTGTTTTAACCCCAACTCGTCATTATCAATCTGTTTTGTTGTTGCCATCATCATAAATTTTTCATTTAAAAGCTGTTCGCCGCTCCACTTTCCTTTATTCATACAAAACATCGCGACTTTAATCAAATCGGTCGGCTTGCATAACAAGCCCGAATCCCCCCACGAATAACCGCCGGGGCATTTTAACATATACGCCTCTTTTGAAAATCCGATTTTGTCCAAAAACTTCTCGCGCATATATTCCAAAAGCTCTTTGCCCGTCAGCTTTTCAACCAATGCACCAAGAACAAACGACCCCGAGCTGTCATAAGAAAACGTCGTTCCCGATGGCCGCGTTATGTCAAGATTATTATCAAAATAATGCTGTACCCTGTCTGTCGGCCTTGCGCCGAACCAACCCCAATCGGGTTTTGCCGTTGCCATCATAAGCATATGCCGAATCGTCTGATTCTTCATATTTTCATCGGTTTGATTCCTTAATTCCCAGCCGAAATACTTGCTTATCGGGTCGTCAAGATTGAGCAAACCGTCTTGTTCGCAAAAACCTATTGCAAGCGCAACAAAACTTTTTGTCACAGAATACATTCTGTGCAAAAAGTCTTTGTTAAACGGTTTCCAATATTTTTCAAATATAATATGCTCTCTGCGCATAATAATTAAATTATGCGTAGAGAGATTCGACTTTTCCAATACTCCAATATATTTCTTTATATCCGATGATTTAATTCCCATCTTTTCGGGAGATGCGTATTTCATAGTGTCTTTCCCCTTCAAATTTTATAATCCTTTAAATACCCTTTGGTGTTGTCTATCATCTTGTCAAATAACTCTTTTGCATCATCCAAATCGATGCTTACAAGTTGGTCGTTTACAAAGGCATTATACACCCTGTTTAAATCTCTGTCAATCGCACCTTTAACCACTTCAAGCTGTTCGCTTACATTGCGCACGATTAAAGGATAGATATTATCGGGAATCTTGCCGGCAAACACGGGTTCAACACAATCGCTTCTAAAGCACGCGTTTGTTTCAACCACCGCGCCAATGGGCAGGTTCGGAATCTGTCCCATATTCGGCATATTCACATTAGTTATAAGCTTGCCGAGTCCTAAGATAGCCCTCATCTGGTTTACGCCTTCTTCGCCTGTTTCTTTAAACTCAAATTTTTCTTCGCCGCTCAAAAGCTTACGGCTCTTTTCAAGTCTTTCTTTTAAATCTTCTTTGCGCCATTTAACCGTTGTCAGTTCAAAACCGAAATCTTCAACCTTTTTCGGGTCTTTAAGATACCATTCACGGGGGCAAAATTCAGACAAATGTCTGTCGCCTGCCGCCGCAATATATCCATAACGGTCAAATAAATCAAACTTAACCTTTTGTCCGCTTATGTAATGCTTGTTTATCCAGTTATCATCACTTCCGACCTCAAAGTTCGATTCCCTCGAAAAGTCGATAAATTCTCTGTATAACTTAATCAAGTCGATATTCTTATATTGCGCCCTCGTTATCCATGTAAAGTGATTAACCCCAAGAACATTTATGTTTATGTCTTCTCTCTTTGCGCCTTTTATGTCACAAAGCTTTTCAAGCGCCGCCTTTAAAAGTGACTGTGTGCCGAACACCTCGTGACAGCACCCGAACGCCTTTATCTTAGGGAATGTTTCATAAAGAGTTTTTACGCACATTGCCATCGGATTAGTATAATTTATAACCCACGCATCGGGGCAGTATTCCTCAACCGCCCTCGCTATCTCTTGTATCATGGGAATCGTCCTCAATGCGCGAACAATTCCGCCGGGGCCTGTTGTGTCGCCCACGGGTTGATAAATCCCGTACTTTTCGGGGGCGTGTACATCCGATTCCATTTCATCGAATGTTCCGGGCAGAATCGAAATCACCACGAATGTCGCGTCCGTCAAAGCCTCACCTATTGTCTTAACCGCCTTGTATTCCCATACCGACTTGCACTCATCCGACTCTTTAAGTCCGTTGCCTATGACCTCGTTAGCCTTTGCCGCGTTGAAATCAATATCATAAAGATATACATATCCACTCATATCTTCGGCTTTGGCAAGATCGGTCATAAGTCCCCACGCCCAGCCTCGCGAACCGCCGCCGATATAGGCTATTTTAACATTTTCCGCCTTTGTTCCATTGTAAACAACTTTGTTTTTTGAAGATTTTTTGTTAATATAATCCATATAATTCATTCCATTCTGTCATTCTGTATCAATTATCCGTACTTGTCGGCAAAAACACCGACAAGTACGGAGTATATCAACATCGATTATTATAAGTTATTCAGATAATTCTGTTGGAAGTCGGAATTTGCTTTTTCCAAAACAGCCGCACAATCGGCGTTTTCGTTGGTGAGAACCTCTTGTATGCAATTATCAAGAACCGAATACAGTTCCTGACAGCACATAGGTTCTTCCGGACGGATTTCTATCGGACAATTCGCAACAAATTCGTTATAAAGACGAACGTGATTCGGATTTGCGTTTGCATACTTATCTATCAATTCGTGTTCATACTTAACCGCCGATGTATCATTCTTCCATGGCGAGAATACTTTAATACCCACAAGCTTGCCGTCCTCAAGATCTTGTTTTATCGATTCTTCAGCATTCTTTTTAAACTCATCTGTCGCCTCGTATGTTGATATTGTTTTTATCCAGCGCATAGCTGCGTCAATCTGATCATCGGTCGCCTTTGACGATACGGCATGAATCTCACCCGTCAAGAGCGTCACATGAGCTTTGGGACCTGCCGGGGTTGCCATTATTCCGATTTGTTCGGGCTTCATACCGTATGATATAACTCTGTTCGGATAGTCACCAGCCATAATCGACATACCGGCTTTGCCCGTTCCGAAAACTCTGTACCATTCTTCGCCGTCTACCAAAGTATTCGCCGGTAGCAAGTCATACTTCCACTTTAAGTCCTTAACCCATTGCAGAGCCTCTGCCGCCTCAGGCGTATTAAACGTTGCTTTCCATTTTCCGTCGTCTTGCTGCTTCATAAAGTTTACGCCGAACGACCACGCAATGGATGTGAATATCCAGCCTCCGCTGCGGTTTGATGTCGGAAGAACAAATCCCGATTGACCGGTCTTTTCTTTGATTTGCTTGGCGAACTCAACAACCTCGTTCCAGTCCTTCGGCTGCTTCGGTGTTCCGTCCGATTCCATAAGTCCCGCTTTTTCAAATAAATCAACGTTGTACGAAAGTCCCATAATCGCTGCCTTTGACGGTACGGCAACAATCTTGTCATCCGAGGTGACACACTTTAATACCGCAGGGTTTATGTTGTCCAAATATCCGTATTTTTTCATCGATTTTGACAAGTCCGCCGCATAGCCCGCTCTTCCCATTTCCTCTACCTCAGTGAACTGTGCTCGGAAATATGTCGGCAGCGTTCCGCCCGCCGCCTTGGCGTAAAACGTCTTTCTGTCAAACGACCAATTATCTCTCTCGATGACAACATCGGGGTTATCCTTTTCAAAGCGTGTTTTTCTCTCCTCTATCGTTGTCAGAGCCGTTCCCTCTCTGTCGGGCCACAAGCCGACCGTTAAAATCGTCCTGCCTTGCTCGTCTTTGTCATTTGCCGTCTTTTGTCCGCACGCACCCAAAATTGATACGCTCAGCGCCGCCGCTGTCACTAATCCGACAGCCTTTACCAACCTTTTCTTTTTCATCTCAAACATTTTTAAACCTCCTGAAAATTTATGTTTTAATTATAATTTATTTATACTTTTGAATCCCTCGCCGATTACCTCATGGACATCGCCTATTATGATAAAAGCGTCCTTGTCTATACCTTTTATAAGTTTGAGATAAATCGGCAGCTCTTTGGGCGTTACCACGCACATCAGCATCATTGAATTCTGTTTTGAATACATACCCGTGCAATGCACACCCGTTACGCCGCGTTCGTATTGTTCCAATATATAATCGGATATTTTTTGTAATTCGGACGAAAAAACCTGAATTACCTTTGCTTCATCACCGACCGTCATTATCTTGTCGGTCACAATTGATGAAATAAACAGTGCCATTATCGAATAAACCGTAACGGTAAAGCTCTTAAAAACTATACCCGAGATAACCACGATTGTACAATCGATAATCATAATAAGTCTTGCGAGCGAAATATGCGGAAAAACCTTTTTAAGCATAAGCCCCGCAAAATCACTGCCGCCTGTTGACGCGCCGCGTCTGACAACAAGACCGACGCCCGCGCCCATTAATACGCCGCCGCACAAAACGGAAATAATGTCGTTTTCGGTGTATATTGGAATGATACTCGTTATTTCAAGAAATACCGAAAGCATCACAATTCCGAACAGTGTCTGTACAACGGCATAACGCCCGAGGCTTTTATAACCGAACACGAACAGCACGCCGTTAAAGAATAAATTCGTAAGCGACATTCTTATCCCGAATAAATGCGACAAGACCGTTCCAATCGATGATATTCCTCCCGCCGAAATTTTGTTCGGCGCAAGAAACACGTTTATTCCGAGTGCCAAAACCGCACATCCCAACATTATGAATATACAATCATTTATTACTCTTTTGCTGTCTAAACCGAATTTTTTTAACATAGACTCTTGTTTTATTGCTCCTTTTGCTGTATTTGATATATCCCGAATAATTTAACCACGGAATTTTATATCATTCATTTGTATGTCACCAATCTTGTAGGGGCGGGCGTCCCCGACCGCCCGTGAGATATTTATCACATTTGGTGTAGGGGTGGGCGTCCCCGACCGCCCGTGAAATGTCGCCCAACTCGGCAAAATTTTACGTCATACATTTTATCTGTTCACAAGAGCCTTTTGCCTTATTTAAAGAATATATTGTATATAATCTTTGCCGCCTCGGCTCTTGTACAGCTGTTGCTCGGGTTAAAGTTTCCGTTTTCATCACCGTTTATAATGCCACTCGACTTCAATGCCGCAACAGCCTCTTTGGCATAATCCGAAATGCTCTCGCCGTCTTTGAACCCGTTATCATCGCCTGTGACATCGGATAACTTTCCGACTTTTTGCGCCGCGCGATATGCCATAACCGCTAAATCTTCTCTTGTGACGGATTCGCCGACACCGAATTCGGTATCGGATATTCCCTTTGTTATGTCGCTATCATATGCCGTCTTGACAAAATCGGCGTACCACTCGGAATTATCAATATCTCCAAACGGCGTATCACCGCTCTTTATTTCCGTCTTGGACGCGCCCACAATCATCTTTGCAAGCTGTTCGCGTGTAACGCTGTCATCGGGTGCAAAACGCCTATCGCCAACACCGTTTATTACACCGCTGTCGCATAAGCCATAGATTGCCTCACTCGCCCAGCTGACGTGTGCAATATCGGTGAATCCGCTCTCGCCGTCAACCTCAATAAGATACGGCTCTTGCGCGCCTAACGTTATTGTGCCGTTATATGTTTTTCTGCCCTTTAAATCGGTGAACTTATTGACTTTTTCGCCGTTCACCCAAATCTCAACCGTTTTTGTGTTGTTTCTGTCATAGTTAAACGGATTTATAACCGTCTTGCCGTTAAGCTCGTTTGAAATCCACTCAACGCCCTCAACTTTTTCGCCTGTTTCAGCGTCTTTTAAAACGACGTTCATAAGGCCCGCATTTTCATACTCTTTTGTCATTATTTCGTCATAATTTTTGGGCAATTCTATCGCTGCACCGGATGAAAGAACATTACTGTCTATTATTGTTGCCTTGCTCAAAATATAGTCAACTGTTTCTCTGTCGTTCGGCTGATTAAAATCATCAAAGCTCAAGCTGTCTTTGCCTATTACAACTATCTTGCCGCCGTTGTCAACATAATTCTTTATCGCGGTCAATGTATCAGGCAGGATATGGGTGGTACCCGGAATCACAAGCAATTTTATCTTGTCTAACTGTTCCAACGTGTATTCGGTAACAAACTTAACTCTCTGTCCGTTGTAAATCGCATTTTCATATGCTCTGTATAGGCCATTGGTAAATTTAATGTTATATCCCCAGTTCGTGTTCGCCCAGAGTATTCCCACGTTTCTCGGCGCAGCGTAAAGAGCGTTGACCTCGTTTGCGAGACGAAGCGCATCCATGTTATTTGTATAACAATCGCGCAACGATTTAGGCAATTGCAACAGATTTACCTGCGGTTCAAACTCATTTCCGTTACCATGCTGAATATTTCTGTCAAAATCACTGTACATCCATATAGACTGTCCGCCGCCGCCATGAATCATACCCTGCCATGTTGACGCTTTGTACGAAATATCATCATAATACTTATTCTCGACGCCGCCCTGACCGTCACTTCCGATATGGTCCTCGCCGTTTTGAACAGGTGCCTCCATAACGCTTGTGATATAGTCATACCACATCATTTTAACGTCCAATCCGAGTCCATTGCTGCTCGGAACATAAAACGCGTCACAGCCGGCTAAATCATAAAATTCTTTATTCTTTTCAAGCGTTGTCGCCATATTCAACGTATAGTCACCGCTGTACCATCTCAATCTTTGCATTTCCTTTGCACACAAAGGCACATCTGTGTACTTTCTTGCTGCAGTCGTAACTGTTTCTACAAACTGATGATAAACGTCTTCACAGAACATTCTGTAATCGTGATATAACGGCTTTCCGTACAGAATCGTACTCGGCATTTTTATTTCGCTGAAATCCTTATAATTCGCATCATCGCCGTAAACCCGGTTAAGCTTGTTTATATCTCCGTCATAGCGTTCCTTTAAGAAATCCGCCCATTGACCGTCATAATATGAGTTTCCGGCGAGTTTAACTGTCGGTTCATTTACTATACAGATATTGTCGATACACTTATATTTATCGCACAGCTTTCCGACCTCTTTATAAACAGCATCGGCAACGACCGCAACCATCGGATGATTAACATTAAAAGGATGATATGCATGATTTGTAGAATCTTTATAATCCGAATATCCGTATTCCTCCATATGCGGCCAAGCCATAGGACTTACCATAAGCGATACCGATATACCGTTCTTGTCACAGTCTTCGAGCTGTTGAATTACGCGTTCCCACGAGTATTCATCTGACCTTCTCTTTAATCTGCCTTCTTCGGGAACAGTCACAAATTCCGTTCCGTTCCACTCAATCATCATATACGCATAAATGCCTATCTCAGACTCGTTCATTCCGTATTCTTTATAATCTTCGATATAATATTCCGGTGCCGTGAATGAGCATACGCCGTTAAAGGTAATAGGGCTTTCGTATTGAATACCGTCTTTTTCGACCGTACCCCAGTATGCACCGTCGCGGATTTCCAAATCGCTCGTTACATATTTGGGCACGTCAACCGCCTCTTTTTCACCGCTTAAAATCGCTTTAAGGCTGTCGCGGCATTCCTCATAAACTTTAGGCAATACATCATAAAAATGTGCTATTCTCGCATACTCGCCTCTTTCGAGTTCGAACGGAACCGTCGTTTCGGCATATCGTTTAAGCAAGCGTATATCCGCTTTTTCATACGGCGTGGGCAACTCCCTTTCGATACACTCAGTGCGCATTGCGTCAAGCTCGCTGACCCATGAATTCAAAGTATTTATAAAATCCTTGACAAATGCGTCATCGGGAACAACAGAACCGCTGACGGTAATCTCGTCAGATTGTTCGCCGTCATTGATTGTGATAAGTTTTTGATACGCGCCGACATTATCAAAATCGTCAAGCTCTATTGTGTTGATATACTTTGTCATCGGGTCGATATGAACGGTTTTGACCTCATCACCGTATTTTATCTCAATATCGGCCGCACGGTTACGTACGTTTGAATAGCTGATGTCACACTTAAATTTTTCGTTTATTTGTATTTGTGACTCCTTCATCTTTGCCGACGCTATACCACCCCCGTTTTCATCAAAGTACAAATACGGGAACTTAGTGCTGATTTTAGGGTTTGATACACCCTCGGCAACCTGTAAGAAGCCTTTTCTCACGCCCGTATCATTGTCGTTGACAATAAGGCTGAACTTTATTTTATCGGGTTTGTCATCGCCTATTAAAGCCCACGGAACTCTTACCTCATAAGTTGTCGTTGTACCGACACGCTTTGCCGCACCTTTGACCGAATTTTCGCCCGTCGTGTCCATCTCTGCGCCGCCGTTATCGCTTATAAAAACAATTTTATTTTTCGCTTCATCCAAATAGCATCCGACCGGAACGCCAAAGTTATTTGAGTTATTGTTATCCAATGCCGCCTGAAGGCTGTCACCGCTCCAATATTTCGAACCCTCGACATATTTGTGAGTTTCATCCTCGACCTGTACCATATAATAAAATGCGTCATCGTCATAGGCATACTTTATATCCGCCGCAAGAGTCTGTTCGGATTCAACAATCTGTACCCAATCGGTTATCGGATGCGCTTTATACTTATCCCAATCCGAAACATCTCCGTCAAGTGTAATATTTTCGGCTTTATCGATAATCAATGCGCCATCATCGGTCAGAGCTGTAAATTTTTCGGGATTTTCGTCCTCCGCATCTTTACTTTCCTTGATAATCGGCGTTGTACCTGTCTGTTCAAAGTCACCGTTTTCTATCGCACTTTCCAACTCGGTATATGTGCCGTTATCATTCTTTTGATATAGCTTTAAATCATCTATCCAAATACCGTCGCACTCTTTCGAAATGATAAATACAGCGTTTGGATTCGGTGATTCCGATGGATATACAAAGTCAAGTTCAACCGGCGTCCAGTCAAAGTTCTTTCCGAAAAGATTGCCGAGCTGCCACCAGTTTGACTGATTGGTTATCGTCAGCGTAAAGGCATTTACATTTTCGCCTCTAAGCATAAACGAAATCCGATAATTCTTATTTTTCTCCATTTTTGCCAGACCGATTATTGTTCGAAACTCCTTGTTTGAATTCGGTCCCGCCTCGGATACAAGCTTTAAAGAATAATTTCCGCTGTATTTAACGGTTGAGTCAAAATATCCGGCTGCGGCAGGCTCTGCGCCGTTTTCGACATCGCGTCCGAATCTTCCGTTCGGGAATTTATAATCATAATCTTGTAATTTCAGCGCATTTACCGAAATCGGGAAAGCCGTTACAATCACAGCCATTGCCGCAATCAAGCCTATAAACCTTAATATTCTTTTCATACTTACCTCCATAAATTAAAATGTCATTTTTCCATACTTTTTCTTAAGTTAGGTGACGGTTTGGAACCGTCCCCTACGTCATTCCGCATGATTTATAACATACGTTCGTGTGTTCGGGCGGTCGTGGTCGCAGATTGCCTGTGGCAATCGCTTTGCGATTTGACCGAGTCGGCAGACGAG
>ERZ773192.2243-NODE-2243-length-16827-cov-6.994932_pt1 | contig 16827 bp, 14 predicted proteins | sample MGYA00581010_ERZ773192 | MGnify/ENA primary metagenome ERZ773192 (study PRJEB29015, sample SAMEA2737741) | human gut metagenome | biome: human gut; feature: human-associated habitat; material: faeces | place: China | collected 2012 ...
TCACGAAAAAAGTGAGTCCCGGATTTTCATTAGGCTGTTTTTTTACAGCGCCTTTATTTTTGCTAAAGCTACAAACAAAAGCGGAGCAAATGGAAATCTGCTCCGCTTATACTTTATCTTTTTGTCCTGCTTACTGCACAAGATCTCCGTAAACAACGCCGAGACCGACTGTACTCATATAAACTCTGCCATATTTGTTCATATCGCCTACAACAAAATATCCGTTGCCGGGACCGCCGAACTGATGCTGATCATCGCTTACCTTGCTCCATGTCTTACCCTCGTCCTCAGACCAGTAAAGACCTATGGAATCATCGTTTGTGGGCTTGCCCCATACGAATATGGTATAAGGATCGCTGTCCGTCTTGCCCTTGCCAAGACCTACTGCCAGACAAGCGGCTAAAGAATCCATTCTTGTGAACGTTTTGCCGTTATCTGTTGATACCTGAAGTCCCATTGAAGGATAGTATACAACGCCCTCCTTGCCGGGTGCGACCACAGGTCTTGCCGCAGTGAATACAGAAAGCGTCATATTCTGAGTAAATGTCTTTCCGCCGTCCTCGCTGTAGAAGAACGCACCGCCGCTTGCGGCATATACATAATCGGGGTTTACAGGGTCACAAATGATTTTCTTTGAGCCTACTCCGCCCTCGCTCTTTGTCCAGGTCTTGCCCTGATCGTCGGAATAGTAGATGTTGCTGTCATTTCCGGGTGCCCAGAAGAATCTCTTGCCGTCAGCAGAAACTGCCACATAGCCGCCGTATGCCACCTTTCCGCTCTCAAGCGGCGAAACGGTAACATTCACCCATTTCTTGCCTGCGTCAAGCGTATACCAGAAGCCCGGCTTTTCTTCACTGCCGCCGCACTTTACCCATATATCAGTTGCCTTTGACGCTATCGCAAGACCGGTCATTGAGCCTGCAACGCTGTTGTGTACCATACCGTATTCTTCGGCGTTATCCTGTACAAAACCGTCATAGTCGCCTATAACGCTTACCAGCTTACCGCCGGGTATGCTGATTATATCATACGGAACAGTTTCTTCTATGCCCTTTGAGAAGAAGTAGAATTCGGGGCTTTCATCCCATATATTATCGCAGGTGAACACGCCATTACCCGATACCACCATTATCTTATTTGTGTTATTGGGATCAATCGCCATTGAACTGCACCAGTGCATAGACGCTGTCGAAATCCACTCTACTCCGCCGTCACTCATCTTCATCTTTTCGTTGAGAAGCGTCCAGTTCTTGCCGCCGTCCGTAGTAACATAGAATTCATCGCCGTACTGACCGTTTGGCTGAGGAACATATATATTCTCTGTGCAGGCAACCATTCTGTCGGGATTCGAGAGATCTATAACCACATCACCGAAGCTCTTTTTTGCAGGAGAAATATCTGTCAACGAATCGTTCGACATATCAAGAATTCTTACACCACCGCTTGTTCTGTTGTTGTTCCATGGGCCTTCGGTATTGGCATAAGTAATGACGATCTTGCCGTCACCGTTATACTTCATTCTCTGAACCATGATTCCCTTAGGTGCGTCTGAAACGGCTGTCCAGGTTGCGCCGCCGTCCGTTGACTTATAGAGGTTATCCTCCTTGACTCTTGAGATTGCCGCATATATCGTTGTGCAGGCACTGTCATCGCCCGACTTGGGGTCGATTATGATACTGCATATACCGTTGCCGTTTGACGTTGTCGTCTTTGTTCCCATATCAAGCGCAGTGAACGTCTTTCCGCCGTCGGTCGACTTTATCATACCGCCTGTTCTTCCGCCGACATATACTATATCGCTGTTCTTGGGGTCAACCGCAATACGCTCGCCGTTTCCTCTGCCCATACCGTTTCCGTGTGCCTTTATCATATCCGTAAGGTCGGTACGGTTCCACGTTTTGCCGTAATCATCGGAGTATAAGAGGCAGGTTTTGCCGTTGCTGAAATACTCCGTGCCTGCAAGCATATATACCTTGTTAGGATCTTTTTCTCCGAATGCAAGACCGTCTATACCGAGCAGACCTCTGTCTTCCTCGCTTATATCGTACGACATGGATTCCCACTTCTGAGTATCCTTATTATAACGGTATGCACCGCCGACGTCTGTACGGGCATAATATAAGCCCTGCTCGCTTGTTGCAAATACGCCGCTTACGAATCCGCCGCCGCCCATAGCTACCTGGCTGAACGTAAACTGTGTCTGTGCTGTTGCCGAATTGCCTCCCGATGTTGTATTATCGCTTGTCATACTGCTGTCACCGCTGCCCGATGAGGTCACGTCGCCGCTTGACGATGTTCCCGAATTATCGTTTCCGTTACAGCCTGCGGCGCATATTGCCGTTGCTACCGCAAGTATGACCGCTGTTATTTTTCTGTACTTCATTTCTTGTTCCTTTCTTGTTAAAGCAGGCTTGCTTAATTTTCATGTAAACCTTTACACAAGTATTATGCACCATTTAAGTTAAATTTGCAAGACTTGTTTTGCTATTTTGTGAATTTGTGATAAATCCTCGTAGCCACTATTGGTGATAATCACGGATTTTGCAACAAGCAAAATATGGACGTGACTTTTGTGTGCTTATATAGTATAATCTTAGTGTAATCGAATACAAGCCCTGCCTTATCACGTTTACGGCAGGCAAACGGAAATGGAAAAGGAAAAGAAAAATGAAAAAACGTATCATCTCACTTATCTTATGTGCGGCAGTAATAATATCTGCCTGCGGCTGCAGTGCCGATAACAGCACATTGTCAGCCGACAGTTCATCATCAGCTTCGGCTGTGTCTTCCGCCGAAACCGCATCGCAGGATACCGCCTCTTCAGGCAACGGTTCGTCCTCGGATACCTCGTCAGACGCTTCTGATAAAACAAGTTCCGATAAGCAGAACAGTTCGTCATCTGACAGTTCAGACAAGCAAAACAGCTCATCTGATACTTCTTCCGAAACGTCAAAACCCTCGACAAGCAAGCAGGAAAGCAGTTCTTCTGCCGCTACAGCAAGCAAGCCCGCAAACAACACAGGTTCAGCAACAAACAAGCCTGCGTCCGCAACCGCCGCCGATACCACCAAAAAGCCTTCCGCAACGACTACAACGAAAAAGCCTTCCGCAACGACTACCACAACAACAGTAAAGCAGACTGACGACAAGCCGCTGAACTTTTCGAAAACCTATGAAGCGGAAAACGGAAAGCTGTCAAACGATATGTCCGTCATATCCAACGGCAACGCATCCGGCGGAAAGTCGGTAGGTAAATTCGAAAACGACCGCTCCTACTGCCAGATTAAAATAAATGTTCCGTCAGACGGTATTTATGATATTGTAATACGCTCAATGGGCATCGGCGATTCCAAAGAAAACGACATTTATACCGATGGTAAGAAGGTAGGTACTTTCACCGGCGAGAACAATAAATTCTCGGATTACACCGTAAGTGCGGTAAGCCTTACAAAGGGCGACCACAATATCCGTATAATCACGTCATGGGGCTGGATAGAGCTTGATAAAATAACAGTAAAGACGGGTGCAAAAATAAGCAACAGCACCTATAACGTCACATCATCTCTTGTCAACAAGAACTCCACCGCAAACACGAAGAAGCTGTACAGTTTCCTTAAGGACAGCTACGGAAAATATGTAATCACAGGTCAGCAGTGTGACGGCGGAATAAACGGCAACGAATTCAAAGCGATAAAAAATCTTACCGGCGACTACCCCGCCCTGCTCGGACTCGACCTGATGGACTACACTCCGTCAAGAACGGCATTCGGCGCATCATCCTCCGCTGTCGAAAAGGCGATAGAATTTGCCAACAAGGGCGGTATCGTAACATTATGCTGGCACTGGAACGCTCCGACCGAATACCTTAACAGCACCGCCAACAGTCCTGACGGCTGGTGGGGCGGATTCTACACCAAGAGCAGCAAATTCGACATTGCAAAGGTTATGAACGGACAGGATGCAAAAGGAAAGAAACTGCTTGACCGTGACATCAAGGAAATAGCTAAGCAGTTAAAGCGTCTTGAAAAAGCAGGCGTACCGGTTATATGGCGACCCCTGCACGAAGCTTCCGGCGGCTGGTTCTGGTGGGGCGCAAAAGGCTCAGACGCTTACAAAAAGCTGTGGAAATACCTTTATAAAGAGCTGACAAATACATACGGCTGTAACAATCTTATCTGGGTCTATAACGGTCAGAGTGCCGACTGGTATCCGGGTGACGAATATGTTGATATTGTAGGCGAGGACATCTATCCCGGAAATCACGTTTACGATCCTCAGGTAAGCCGTTTCAAGCAGGCGATAAACTACGGCAGTAAAACAAAGATAACGGCTCTCACAGAAAACGGCTGTATCTTTGATATAGATTCCGCCGTAAGCATAAACGCACTGTGGTGCTGGTTTATGACGTGGGGCGATGAATTTACCGTTAACGGCAGTAATTACAGCGAAAAATACACCGAAAAATCGGTCATAAAGAAAATGTATTCAAGCAAATACGCTCTTACACTTGACGATCTGCCGGATATATACTGATAATGCGGCAAAATTATAATAAATCCGCTTGATTAAATGCTTCTGCACAGTCTTACAGGCTGTGTGGGAGCATTTTTTCTTATTTTAAAATTCACATTAAACATCATCTTCCAACCCATATTGCTCCGCCATATTTATATGTTGCCATTTGCTTTTGAACACATATTGCGTCAGCAGATTCAAAGCAGAAAACTAAAACAAAATTTACCTGTTACCCCTCTTGACAAATATAAAAATAGTGTTATAATATATTTTAGCACTCAGAGTGGAAGAGTGCTAAACCGGTTACGACCGGCATAAATTCAGTATAATCGCCGCTGATATAAGGCGCAGGCATAGAAAGGAAATGATTTTTATGGCAAAAAAGGCATTCAAGGCAGAATCAAAGCGTTTGCTTGATATGATGATCAATTCGATCTACACTCATAAGGAGATATTTCTGCGTGAGCTTATTTCAAATGCAAGCGATGCGCTTGACAAGCTGTATTTCAAGTCATTGACGAAGAATCTCGGCATAGAGAGAAAAGACCTCGGTATAGACCTTGCGGTTGACAAGGAAAACCGTCTTATAACAATTACCGATAACGGTATCGGTATGACAAAGGACGAGCTTGAAAATAATCTCGGTGTTATCGCAAACAGCGGTTCCTTCAAATTCAAGAATGACAATACCGATACAGAAAAGGACGATATAAACGTTATCGGTCAGTTCGGTGTAGGCTTCTACTCTGCTTTTATGGTAGCGTCTGAGGTTACTGTCGAGTCTAAGGCTTACGGCAGTGAGCAGGCTTACAAGTGGTATTCACAGGGCGTAGACGGTTATACTATCACAGACTGTGACAAGGAAGATGTCGGTACAAAGATAACCCTCAAGATAAAGGAAAATACCGAAGAAGAGGAGTATGACGAGTATCTTCAGGACTACAAGCTCCGTATGATAGTAAAGAAGTATTCCGACTATATCCGTTATCCTATCAGGATGGAGGTAAGCCATCAGCACCTCAAGGAAGGCACTGAGAACGAGTATGAAACACATACCGAGATAGAAACTCTCAACAGTATGGTGCCTATCTGGAACAAGAGCAAGTCTGAGCTTAAAGACGAGGACTATAATCAGTTCTACAAGGAAAAGTTCTTCGACTATGACGATCCTATCGCACATATCCACACAAAGACAGAGGGTACAGCAACATATAATGCGCTGATGTACATTCCGTCAAAAGCTCCATTCGACTACTATTCAAAGGACTATGAAAAGGGCTTGCAGCTTTATTCGAACGGCGTTCTTATAATGGATAAGTGTCCTGATCTGCTCCCCGACTATTTCAGCTTCGTAAAGGGTCTTGTTGACTCTGCGGATTTGTCGCTCAATATCTCCCGTGAGATGCTGCAGCACGACAGACAGCTCAAGATAATAGAAAAGAGCCTTGAGCGTTCTATCAAGAACGAGCTTACAAAGATGCTCCGCAACGACCGTGAGAGATACGAAAAGTTCTGGAAGGCATTCGGCCTTCAGATAAAGTTCGGAGTATACAACGGCTTCGGCGCAGGCAAGGAATTGCTTAAGGATCTGCTGCTGTTCTATTCTTCATACGAAAAGAAGCTGGTAACTCTTGAAGAATATGTTTCAAGAATGAAGGAAGATCAGAAATACATCTACTTTGCAAGCGGCGAAACGGTCGATAAGATAGACAAGCTCCCTCAGACCGAGCTTGTTAAGGATAAGGGCTACGAGATACTTTATCTTATCGACAGCGTTGACGAATTTGCTTTACAGATGATGGTCGACTATAACGAAAAGCAGTTCAAGTCAGTATCCGCAGGCGACCTTGACCTTGAAACTCCCGAAGAAAAGGAAGAGATGAAGGCTAAGGCAGAGGAAAGCAAGGATATGTTTGCTTTCATGAAGGAATCGCTCGGCGGTAAGGTAAAGGACGTAAGACTGTCAAAGATACTGAAGTCCCACGCAGTATGCCTGACCAGTGACGGCCTGCTTTCTATAGAGATGGAGAAGGTGCTCAGCCAGATGCCCGCAGAGCATGACGCAAAGGCTGAAAAGGTGCTGGAAATCAATGCAGAGCATCCTATCTATGAAACGCTGAAAAAGCTGTATGAAACAGATAAGGATAAGCTGAAAACATACAGTGAGATTCTGTACGATCAGGCACTTCTTGTTGAGGGTATGCCTATAGAAGACCCCGTTGAGTACAGCAACAAGATATGCTCGCTTATGGTATGATAAGCAATATATAAGCAAGACCCCCTGTGTAACGCCACAGGGGGTCAGACTATCGATAAACCCACGCAGACAAGGAAACCGCACCGTTTGCAATGCCGACAACACAGCCCATAAGCAGAATGAAGCTTGCCGCCAGACTCTCAATGAATATAAGCGCAAATATCACAAATTTCCATCCGAATCGGTTATATCACGCTAACCGTGCTGTATTCTGTTTTGCATTTTGACTGACTTTAAAGAGCCAGACCTATTGCCCATGCGATAAGACCTGCAATTGCCGCAAAAGGTATTGTAAGTATAAGCATTTTCGGCATTTTCATTGCCTTGTATTTGGGATCGTGCCATGTATCAAGCAAATCCTCTGTGCCGGGAATTATCCACCACTTTGACTTTGCGACCCAAAGATAGTCAACAAAGAACCAGTCAAAAAATTCCATTCCGTAGAACAGAACATAATACTGCCATGCACATTCAAAATATCCTCTTGCACCGTTTATGAACAGTATCATTGCAATAGGAATTATCATATCGCCGATCATAAGTGCAGTCATGGAAATTATCGTGCGCTGCTTTATCTTTTTCTTTGTCGTAAGACCCATTTCAACAACTCTGTCCTGCATAACTTTGGGATAGAAAATAATTCCTCCGACAGGCCCTTTTTTTCCTACAAGTACAAGCATAAAAAGTGCGAACCATACCCACAGAATGATAATTTCGATCACCAGTTTCAGTATCAGCATCTTTTCACCCTCCCTTTCTTTTACTCCGAATTTGATTATACACAACTAACTCATTTATGTCAATACGAAAAAATTAATAATCCGCCTGTGAGCACGTTTCACAGACGGATATGAACTGTTTGACCCAATTGCGGTACAATCGGGAGTTATTTCTTGTTTCTCTTTTTCGGCACGGGTGTGATCCGTTCAAGGATCTCTACCGCACTGTGCACAAGCTCCATGTTTTCAATATCAAGAATGTAGTGTTCTTTTGCGCCGTCATACGGATAGCCGCACTCGGCGTCAGCCATAAGCTCTGCGATTTCGGGCAGTTTTTTAACCATAACCGTATTGTCGCATACAAGAAGTGTCGGCTTATCATTGACATAAACCATATATTCGCCGAACATTTTTCTGTATCTTACATTCTCCGTGCCGGCAAGCTGCTCGCAGACAAATTCTATATATTCCTTTGATGTAGCCATTTTCCGAAGCCTTTCCCGTTACTCAGAACTTGCACCTATCTTCACCTCATCACGAGCAATGGTCAGTTCATGGTTATAAAATCTTTTCAAATCGTCTACCGAAATATAATCTCCCGTCAGCTCTCCGCTTTCGTTGATAAGATATTTACCGTTCCACATAGCCGTCCACAGCCACATTGCGTTATCCCTTGCCATTATGTCAGGGTCCGGATATACGGCACACTCCGTGAGTGCCAGCATACGCTTGTTCAGCGTTAATGAATCCGTTGCATACATCGCCGCAAGATGAGCGGTATCGGTATTGTCATATACGTCACAGCCGACTATATCAACATAATCGTCACCGGGGAACATCTGAGGGTCAATATCCGCCGTGTATATCCACAGCAGGTTTGACAGCCCGTACAGTTCGTCAAATCGTCTGTGCATAGTCTGCCACAGCCATTTATAAGTCTTGCTGTTCTTTTCCCACCAGTACAGCCCCGCACTGCTTGCAGGCAGCGGTCGGAAAAGCACCGTAACACCGCTGTCCTTGAGAACGGATAGCTGTTTTGCTATTGCGTCCATATCCGACAGCACAGCATAGCATTCCTCCGATATTGTTTCGTCCTCAAGAAGCTGTGCCAGCGATTCCTCATTCATTACCGCCAGATCCTCATAGTCGCTTACAGCCGCACCGATGTCAAATGTGCTTTCTTCACGGTAGAAGGTAGTCTTTCCTATAGGCGTATACCAGTACCATGCGTATGACACTATACCGCCGTTTTTAGCCCATTCCTGTGAAAGCTGAATATCCGTGTTGTTTTTCACAAGCTTAGCACCGCTTGCCGTATAGTATCTTAGATCACTCGCTCTTATCGCAGGAAACCGTCCAGTGTTCTTTACGATTGCGTCAATTTCGGTATTTGTGTTAGGCGTTACGGCCTGTGCCGTAAGCGTTTTCCTGCCGTAAATGCTTTTGAAATAATCCATAAGTTCAATACGGTCGGTATTTACATCCTTGCCTGAGATCCACGTTCCTGCCTGCGAGTAACGCTTATCGACCGCTTTTTCTGTGTTCTTTACAGTTATCTTGTCTAAAGAAACGCTGTTTTTTACCGTCTGGAGTGTTATCCTGTGCGTTCCCTGCGTAAGATATACAGGACATAACGAATGGCTCTCGAACGTATCGCTCTGTACTATGTTATACGCTCCGTACAGTTCGCCGTTCATACGCTTATAGCTGCCGTTTTCGCTGTTTATCTGCTTGTCGCCGTCAACAATAAGAGTGATACTTCCGCCGTCATCGGACAGTGCGGTTATCGCAATATCGTAAAACTGTGTCGAAGGCACTTCCATATCAAACGATACCGATTTGTAAGCGCCCACTGTGATATATCCCTCGCCGCTGTACTTTCTGTCATCCGAGATCAGCTTTGTTCCTTCCGTCTTTTCCGCTTCAAGAACATAGCTGAAATTTGATTTGTTGATTTTGTATTCTTTGGTTTTATTTTCGGTCACAATACTCGCCTGCGGTACAGATGTTTCCCCGTTTGACGAGGTATCCGCACTGTTATCGGAAGCCACTGAGGAATAGTCGATTTCCGAACAGCCGGCAAGCATTATGACGGCAAGCGTGAGTGCCGTTAGTTTCCTGATATGCAAGTCAGTCCTCCTGCTTTATTACCACAATGTCGCCCGACTGTATCTTGTCGGTGAACTTCGCACTTTTCCCGTTTACCGAAAGCACAAGTCTGCGTGTGGGATTTTCAATGTCAATATCCGCTCTTTCAAACAGGTCTATAAGCATATACGGAGTTTTGCTCTCCTTTTCGGGAAGATCGGTCGGAACGCCGTTGAAGATTACTGATACAAAATTTCCCTGCTCCGCTGTCTGTATATCCTCAGCCGTTTGCACTCCCGATGCGCTCTCAGCGGCAGCGGCGGCTTGTACCGCTTCAAAAGACGAGCCTTTATCAAAGCCCAGTATATCCCCGTCACAAAGAACATAGCTTTCGGGCTTTTCCTCGCCGTTTACATATACGGTTGCGGTCTGCGTATCTCCGCCGTACTGCATAAGGAACGCTCCGAGCGTTCTTGCGTCGTGTATCTCTATATTGTCAAGCGGCTGTATCTCATAGTCCTTGCCGACTTCTTTTCCGTTTGCGTAGGCACGTTTTCCGGCTACCGCATTTTCACCGCAGAATATGACGCTTACCCTTGAAATATCGTCCGCATAATCACGGATAAATGCGTGTGCGTTTTCGCCGTTCACCGCAGGCGTAAGCGTTATGCTGTCGCCCTGCTTTATCTTTGTTGTGAGTGCGGCAGGCTTGTCGTTTACAGTGATTACCGCAGGAGTGAACGCAGTGCCTTTGAGTATCTTCGTTTCGCCGTTAAGAGTGAACTTAAGTCCTGCGCCGCTGTGACCCATTATCTGAGAGGTTTTGAAGCCTGCCGAGCCGAGAAGCTCAAATACGCTGAGCGACTTTGTATCAAACACCCTTACCTGCTCGCCGTTTAGCGTAACGGTCGAGAAATCATATGCCATATTGGTGCAGGCTGTGACCGCAATGCCGACAGGAGTTACATACTCAGGACCCAGCTTCCTGTCGCCCACATCGACGTTTTTCATAAATTCCTGACCGCCTACAGCGACCCTTCCGTGATCTATTCCGAGCTTGTCCGCAAGTGCGTCCGCAAGGCCGTTTGCCATACTTCCGCCGCCTATAAGGAACATTGCGGCAGGGCTTTGTCCGTTTGCGTCGCATACCGTCTGACTTATGACATCCGCAAGGCTGTCAACGGACGGACTGCATTTTTCAAAGAAATCAGCCTTTGATATTGTCTGCTCCCTGCCGAAAATGTCACGGTATGTAATGCTGTCCGTGTCGCCGCTCGCCTGTATTTTCATGCTCTCCGCCATATTGAAATCAACGAAGAATTTCCTTACAATATCCTCGCTTATCTCATCGCCTGCGACTGTTGCCATCGCATAGGCTACTATAGCGCCGTCACGAGCTATCGCAATATCAGACGTACCTGCGCCTATATCCACGAGAGCAATATTGATAAGCCGTATCTCCGGCGGGATTATCACGTTCATTGCGGCGATAGGCTCGAGCGTCATACTCTTTACCTTAAGCCCCGTCTTATCTGTAGCGGCATACAGACCCTCTACTACGACCTCGGGCAGAAATGCGCCGATAAGCTCTATAGTGACCTTGTCGCCCTTATGACCCTCAAGGTTCACCATTGCGTAATCGTCAAGGTAATAATGCACTACCGAGTGACCTACGCAGTAGAATACAGCGTCCTCGTTGCTGTACTTCTCGTCTATCCCTTTCTGCGCCTTCTGTATCGTTTCGCATTCCATTGTGCGTACCATATCCGCTGTGATAGTGTTCTTATCCGAAACGTCAAAATCCATCGACACACGGTAGGTCTTGAGCGCACGGCCTGCGGCGGCTATAGAAACCTCTGTCAACCTGATAGAGTTTCTCTGCTCAAGCGTTTCCTTTACGGTGCGTGCTACCTTTGCTACCTGCTCAATATCCTCTACCTGTCCGTCTATCATTGCACGCTTCAGATGCGGAACGCTCTCGGTATCGGTGACACGGAAGGTTTCACCGTCCATAAAGCCCAGTACGCCTACAACCGTCCTTGTGCCTATATCAAGCGCAAAAACCGTATCTCCCTGCGGTTTCAGCGTCTTTTTAGCAGCTGCTGACGGCTTCTTTGCCGTAGTTTTCTTTGCTGTGGCTGATTTAGCTGTGGTCTTTTTATTTTCGCTTGTATTTTTTACGGCAGATTCTTCTTTTCTCGGTCTGCCTCTTCTTTTAGGTGCCGGCATTTTATTTACTCCCTTTCTTGAAATTCCGTAAACCCGTAAAGGCTTACAGAGTATTCTTTGATTTTATTTTTCGTATTTCGTACTACTGCTGATTATAATTATAATGAAAAGCGGAGAATAATTCAACCTTTTTTGTTTTTTTTATTACAAAAAAATTGAAAATCAACGTTATTTATGATACAATAAAAATCAAAGGGGGAATGAAATATGGAAATTATAAAAATGACAAAAGAACATTATTCCGATGTCTATGAACTGTGGCTGTCATGCAAGGGAATGGGACTCAATAATCTTGACGACAGCGAACAGGGTATAAACCGATTTCTTGAGAGAAATCCCGATACCTGCTTTGCGGCATTTGAGGACAACAAGGTTGTAGGAGTGATCATGGCAGGCTCGGACGGGCGCAGAGGCTATATTTATCACACTGCGGTAAATCCGCAGTACCGCAAAAGAGGGATAGCGACCGCCCTTGTCGATGCGGTTATGGACGCTATGAAAAATATCGGGATAAATAAGGTTGCACTCGTGGTTTTCAGACACAACGAGAGCGGTAACGAATTTTGGGAAAAGCTCGGCTTTACCGAAAGGCACGATCTTGTTTACAGGAATAAAGCGATAAACGAAATGATAAGGAATGATACCTGATGGATATTTCAAATTTAATTGAAGAAATGACAACGCCGATACACGATTTTCTGGTAAAGAACAGCGAAAGTCATACGATACGCTGCTATATGCCGGGGCATAAGGGAACGGAGGATCCGCTTGACATTACTGAAATTGACGGAGCGGACAGCCTTTACGACACCGACACAAACGGCGGAAAGGGCATAATAGCGCAAAGCGAGAAAAACGCATCAAAGCTGTTCGGCAGTAAGAAAACGCTGTACTCCTGCTCAGGAAGTACGCTTGCGATACAGACAATGCTCACCCTTGCAAAGCTGAGGGGCAACGGCAAGGATCACGTTATCGCAGGCAGATATTCGCACCGCAGCTTTATAAATTCCTGCGTCCTGCTGGGGCTTATTCCGTCCTGGGTATATCCCGAAGAATATCTCAGTGCCGCCGTTACCCCCGAAAGCATAGAGGCAAAAATCAATTCAAGAACGCTTGCGGTATTTATAAATTCAATTGATTATTACGGCGGTATGAGCAATATTTCCGCTATAGCGGAGGTGTGCCATTCGCACGGTATACCTTTACTGGTTGACAACGCACACGGCGCATATCTGAAATTTGCTCCTGTCGATCTGCACCCGATGACGCTCGGTGCGGATATGTGTGCAGACAGCGCCCACAAGACGCTCCCCGTGCTTACGGGCGGAGCGTATCTGCATATAGCAAACGAGAAATACTGCGCTATGGCAAAGGAGGCGATGGCTCTCACGGCGACCTCAAGCCCGAGCTATCTTATCCTTGACAGCCTTGACAGATGCAACCGGACAATAGCCGAGAAACCCTTTCATATAGCGGAAATATGCAACAAGGTAACGGCGCTGAAGCGGCACTGTGACGATATGGGATATGTGCTGAGCCAAAGCGATTATATGAAGGTAACATTCGACTGTGCGGCGGCGCATTCGACCGGCTTTGCTATGGCTGAGATGCTGAAGGAATTCGGCATAGAGTGCGAATATGCGGACGAATACCGCTGTGTACTGCTGTTCGGAAGCGGCTCGACGGATGTCGATTTTGAGACGATAAAGACGGTGCTGAGGGCGAATACGCCAAGGTCGGTTTTCGTAAGGAGCCTGCCCTCGCCGCCTGTCCATATCAGGACGCAGACCGCCTGCTCGCCGGCGAAGGCGTACTTCTCGGGAAAGGTAAGACTGCCTGTGATGATGACGGTCGGCAAGGTGTGCGCAGGTGCAGTTGCGCCGTGTCCGCCGGGAATCCCGCTTATAATGCCGGGCGAGGTGGTCACGATAGACGCTGCAAGGGCACTTCGTGACAAGGGAATAGCAGATATTCCGATAGTTGTCTGACGAAAAAACAGGCATAAATCACAGGTGATGAAAAACGACGAATGAGTTTTGCATAAAACAAGCCGTGAAACCGCTTGCAGTGTGCGTTTACGGGCAATATGCAGAAAAACGTCACGTTGATGAATTATGCTGAAGGTGAGCTTTTCGCAAAAACGGATATTTCTGCGGCAAAAAATCAGGTCCGTATCAAAAGTTTGCGGTGAAGTTTATGCGTATTGCCTTTACTTTATACAGAAAATGTGTTATAATTATTTCGAAATTCAAACTCACAAGGATAGCCCGATACAGAAAGGACGGTAATCTTTATGAAATTAATATATGCAATCGTAAATAATGATGATGCTCATTCAGTTTCATCATCGCTTACAAAATCAGGCTTTCAGGCGACTAAGCTTGCCTCGACCGGAGGATTTTTAATGTCAGGTAACACGACATTTCTTATCTGCTCCGAGGACGACAAGATAGACGAGATAATCGAGATCATCAAGGATCATTCGCACAAGAGAAAGCAGTTTGTTCCTTCTGCCGCATCATACGGCGTAGGAAGCTACACCAGCTTTCCTGTCGAGATATTTGTCGGCGGTGCGACTATCTTTGTGACGAACATAGAGAGATTTGAGAAAGTCTGATGTCTGCAAGCAATGCAAGCTGTGACAGCATAAAGCTATTCGGAAAACAGCGTGAGACTGCTCTGCTGGCGGAAACAGCCGAAAGCGACAGGTTTCCCCACGGAATAATGCTGACGGGTGAAAAAGGCATAGGCAAGCGTACCTTTGCCAAGTGGTGCGCTATGCTGTATCTGTGCCGTGAACCCGAAAACAATATGCCGTGCGGCAGATGCAGGAGCTGTCGGAATATCATATCGGGCGAACACGCAGATGTTATCTATGCCAAGGGCGAAAAGTACAGCAAGGAAAGCGTGCGTGATAATGTATGCTTTGCTTCAACGCTCCCCAATGACAGCGACACCCGTGTTTTCATCTATGAGGACTGCGAGGAAATGACGGAGGAGCAACAGAACGTTCTGCTCAAAGCTATAGAAGAACCGTCAAAATATAACCGTTACATTTTCACCTGCTCAAATGCCTCTGCGATACTTGAAACGATAAAGTCGAGGCTCGTGTGCATACCGGTATCGGACATGACGGCGGAAGAATGCGTTTCCTGTCTTGAATACAACGGTTACGACAGTGACACGGCGAAACGGTCGGTAGAGCTGTACGGGACAAATCCGGGCAGAATACGGGATATACTCTCTGACGAAAAGCGCATAAAGCTGTATGATACAGCCAAAAAGGTGACAGAGGCATTATCGAGGAAAGACGAATATTCAGCCGCAGCTGCAATGACCGCCTGCACGACAAGGGAGGATCTGTACGGGGTAATAACGATACTGTACGAGAATGTGACCGAGTCGCTGAGAGTGCTTGAAACCGGCGGCGAGCCTTTGCTATGTCTGACTAAGGCAAGGCTGTATGCCTTGTACGAGGTGCTCAGCGGTTTTGCGCTTATGGACGGAACTAATATAAATGTAAAGCTGATGCAGGCATATATACCTGCAAAGCTGTTTGCCGTTTTACAATAGGCAAATAAGAAAGGGTAAAAATGACTGAAATTATAGGAGTCAGATTCAAGGATGTCGGGAAGATATACTACTTTTCCCCGAATAAAAATACTGTCAAGTGCGGAAGTCACGTTATAGTGGAAACCGCAAGAGGCGTTGAGTGCGGCGAGGTCGTTATAGCGAACCGTGAGATCGAGGACGACAAGGTGGTACAGCCGCTCAAGAGCATAATCCGCATAGCTACCGACAAGGATCTTGAAACGCAGAAGAAGAACCGTGAAAAAGAGCAGGAGATAATGAAGGTCTTTGCTCAGAAGATAGCCGATCACAAGCTGGAAATGAAGCCTATTGATATTGACTGCACCTTTGACGGAAGCAAGATATTATTCTATTTCACGGCTGAAAGCAGAGTGGATTTCAGAGAGCTTGTAAAGGATCTTGCATCGGTTTACCGTACAAGAATAGAGCTTCGTCAGATCGGTGTGCGTGACGAGGCGAAGATGCTCGGCGGACTTGGAATCTGCGGCAGACCGTTCTGCTGTAAGACCTTTCTCGGAGAATTCCAGCCGGTGTCAATAAAGATGGCTAAGGAGCAATCGCTGTCGCTGAATCCCACAAAGATCTCAGGCACCTGCGGACGACTTATGTGCTGTCTTAAATATGAGCAGAACTGCTATGAGGAGCTTCTTGCAATAACTCCTAAGGTCGGTGCTCTTGTGGAAACAGCCGAGGGCAGAGGTATCGTTGAGGATGCAAACCTGCTGACAGGCGTACTCAAGGTAAAGCTCGACAAGAATCCCGATGCCGCCGCTACGGCATTCAAGAGGGAGGATGTAAAGCTACTCAAGGACGGCAAGATAAGAATCAAGAAGGAAGAATTCCAAGCGCTCAAGGGGCTTGAGGACTAAGGCGGCAATGTGCCGCTTCAAGTTCCGCCTTTAATAACGCTATATATCTTTTAAGGACGGCAAAACGGCGGGAGTTACACAAAGCAATAATCAAAAAAAGCGGTTACAGTGATATGCTGCGACCGCTTTTTTTGCGGCGGGTCGCCGCTGACTGTTCGCTGTTCTGACGGTTGGCGATTGGCGGAGGTTACGTTACCGGCGGTGCGGCAATGTGCCGCACCAAATTCCGCCTTTGGAAATGTCTGAGGTTAGCGACAGTTTGCAATACGGCGGGCGGCTGTGTGCCGCTTCAAGTTCCGCCTTTGAAAATGATGGCAATTTGCTGAAGATGGTGGAACGGCGGGGTTATAGAGAGTGATAAGTTAATATGTGGCGGTCATAGCGAAGTGCTGTGACCGCCTTTTTGCGCCGAAGTGTCGATTAAGATTATGCCTATTAAAATAATTGTGCTGACGGAGTACAATCCCTCCGGTAGTCGCCCGAATTTTTTCGGGCGACAGCACCTCGCCTTTGACAAGGGACGGGCATGGATGCCCGAAGTTGAACGCCCAAAGGCTTT
>ERZ773192.2247-NODE-2247-length-16807-cov-13.694365_pt1 | contig 16807 bp, 13 predicted proteins | sample MGYA00581010_ERZ773192 | MGnify/ENA primary metagenome ERZ773192 (study PRJEB29015, sample SAMEA2737741) | human gut metagenome | biome: human gut; feature: human-associated habitat; material: faeces | place: China | collected 2012 ...
CGCCCTTGATGCCGCGGATGCACTTCGATTCGCACTGCGTCTCCTGCGGGCAGACGCGGCCGCAGACGGCGGGCAGGGAAGAGGTCTCGTGGATGACCTGATAGGCGCCCTCATAGTCCTTTTCGGTGATCTTCTTGATGAATTCGGGGATCTTGACCTGCACCGGGCAGCCGGAGACGCAGGGATGGTTCTTGCAGTTTAAGCAGCGGGCCGCTTCATCGAGCGCCTGCTCCTCGGTATAGCCGAGCGCGACCTCCAGGAAGTTCTTGTTGCGGACGTTGGGCTCCTGCGAGGGCATTTCGTTCTTCTTCAGACTCATGTTAGGCATATTACTGAACCTCCTTGCTGAACAGGTTGCAGGTCTCTTCGTATTTGTGGCGCTCCCAGTCGAAGTACATCTTGCCGCGCTTGAGACTCTCGTCCCAGTCGACCTTGTGACCGTCGAAGTCCGGGCCGTCGACGCAGGCGAACTTCGTCTCGCCGCCGACGGTGAGGCGGCAGCCACCGCACATGCCGGTGCCGTCGACCATGATCGGGCTCATGGAAACGGTGGTGGGGATGCCGTAGGGCTCGGTGGTCTTGGACACGAATTTCATCATGACGGCGGGACCGATGGCGAAGATCTCGTCATACTGGTTGCCCGCGTCGATGAGCTCCTTGAGCGCATCGGTGACAAGACCCTTCTCGCCGTAAGAGCCGTCGTCCGTCATCAGCTTCAAAACGCTGGACGCCGCGCGGAACTTGTCCTCAAGAATGACGAGGTCCTTATTCTTGAAGCCGACGACCGCGTGGACTTCCGCGCCGCAGTCGTGGAACTTCTTCAAAACGGGGTAAGCGATGGCGCAGCCGACGCCGCCGCCCACGACGCAGACCTTCTTCTTGCCTTCGGTCTCGGTCGGGCGGCCCAGCGGGCCGACAAAGTCCTGAATGTACTCGCCCTCGGCTTTATGTCTGAGCTTTTCGGTGGTGGCGCCGATCGTCTGCACGATGATGGTGACGGTGCCCTTCTCACGGTCGAAGTCGTGGATGGTGATGGGGATGCGTTCACCGTTTTCATCGACGCGCAGGATGATGAACTGGCCGGGCTCGGCCTTCTTTGCCACCATCGGCGCCTCGATCTCGTAGAGGGTCACGGTGGGCTTGAGCGCTTCTTTCTTCACGATGCGATACATGAATGATTCTCCTTTTTGTTGAGATTCAGCGCCGTGCCGTCCGGGGAGAACGGCAGGCGGGATTCCTGGACGCAACGCCGGGAATATGGAATGATGCTATATTTATATCATGAAAGTTTTCTTGCGTCAATGAATGTCGAAATTCTGACGATGCAGGAAAACTTGCATTTACGAAAAATGCTTGCAAAAAACTAAAGCAGCGTCACGCTGCGGCCCTCGGTGCTGATGAGGTCCTCCTCGCGCATCTTGCGCATCTCGCGCATCATGGCGCTGCGGTCGGCGCTGATGTAGTCGGCAAGCATGCTGAGGGAAAACGGCAGGGGGAACGTCCGGCTGCCGTGCTCGTCGGCGAGCTGCTCGAAAAAGCACAGCAGCTTTTCGCGGATGGAGCGGCAGGCGAGCACCTCGATCCGGCGGCTCAGATGCAGAGACTTTTTCGAGAGCAGTTGGAAGAGGTTCGTTACGACCTGACTGTGGCAGGCGCAGGCGTTTTCGCAGCGCTTTGTGATCTGGTCATAGCGCATGAAGATGACGCGGCAGTCCTCGCGGCACTCGATGAGCGCGCTGCCGTCGCGAAAGCCGGTGAACGCCAGCTCCTCGCCAAAGACGCTGCCCTCGTCCATGCTTTCAAGCACGGTGCGGTTGCCGTCGGCGTGCAGGCGCAGAAGCGCCGCGCTGCCCGAGAGCAGCACGCCGATCATATCCTGCTGCTGCCCGCAGGTGAGGATGGTCTGTCCTGCGCTGAAGCGCTGCTCGTAAGCGCTGAAGCAGCGCAGCATATTTTCGCACGATGCTTCGTCTACGCCTGTAAACAGCGCGGAATCGCGGCAGTCCATCGCTTCCCCTCCCGTAAGGCCTGCTGCTTTACCGGTGCAGCGCAGCCGTTGACCTATTGCATTATCATATACCAGAGAGGGAAAAAAGTAAATGACAATTTCGCGAAAAAATCGGACAAAAAAGCGTGCGAACCCTGTAAAAAAAGCATCCGCCTTATTTGGCGGATGCTTTGTCCTTTGCCTTGCGCGCATAGTCGTAAAACACCTGCGCAATGGGCGATAAAATGCTGTTTTTGTGCTTGACGATATAGAGCTGGCGGCGGAAGCGTGAGTCGGGGAAGGGGAAGGCGAGAAGCTTTCCGAACTGAACATAGTCCTGCGCGGCGCTCTGCGCGATGAGGCCGACGCCTAAGCCCTCGCTGACCATCTGCTTGACGCTCTCGGTCGAGCGGATCTCGACCGCGGTGCGCAGCTGGGCGATGTCGATGCCGAGCTCATTTAAGAGTTCCTTGCCCGCCTGATACGTGCCGCTGCCCTTTTCGCGGCTGATGAACGTCTCTTCCTTGAGCTGCTCGATGGGGAAGGGCTTGCCCGCAAAGGCCTGATACTTTTCGGTGTTCGGCGTGATGAGCACCATCGGGTCGCTGGCAAAATCCTGATAGACGCATTTGTGGCTCGCCACCATCGTGCCGCAGAAGCCGATCTCCACGCTGCGCGTGGCGACGAGCTCCACGACCTTGGGACTGTCCTCCATCTGGATGTTGAAGGTGATGTCCGGATAACGGGCGCGGAAGTCCTGCAAAAGGTGCGGCAGATAATACTGGCTCGGCACCGTGGAGGCCGCGATGGAGATCGTACCCTTCATCTCCTGCGAGAAGTTGCGCAGCGCGATGGCCGCATTCTCGCGCACTTGTAAGATCTCCTTGGCGTATTTGTAGAGGAGCTTGCCCGCGTCGGAGGGGTAGGTCTCCTTCGTGGTGCGGACGATGAGCTTGATATTCAGTTTTCTCTCCAGTGCGGAGACGTGCGAGCTGATGGTCGGCTGCGTCAGGTGCAGCAGCTCCGCAGCGCGGGAAAAGCTGCAGTTTTCCACCACGTAGACGAACGCTTCGAGCTCTTTGATATCCATATCAATGTCCATGAAGTTCCCCCGTCAGACCGGCAAAAGCGAAATGTCTTGCGTTGATAGTGCGTTGAATGCTTATTTTTTAACAGTATACACAGTTTAGCGCCGTTTGTCCAGAGAGGGAAACGGCATTTTGCAGGATTTTATGCATTTTTGCCCGTGCGATGCACCGCGCGGGCAAAAAATGACGGCTTACTGCTTGTCCTGCGCCAGCGCCTCGCCCAGCGCGATGGCGAGCTGATCGGGGCAGGAGGTATTCTTGAAGCCGCAGCGGATGCCGCGCATGCGCGCGATGGCATCCTCGGCCTTCATGCCTTCGACCAGGCGCGAAATGCCCTGAAGGTTGCCGTTGCAGCCGCCGATGACCTCCACGCTCTTGATGGTGTGGTCATCGTTCAGCTCAATGTGCATTTCCTTGGAGCAAACGCCCTTGGTGCGGTAGTTATAGGTCATTTCTATCTCTCCTTTTCTGATAGTCCACGCCAATCATAGCACATTCGCCCCGCGTTCGCAAGGGATGTGCCGAAAAAGGAAAGAAAAAGAAGATGCGGCAATTCGGGGTGGTATTCCGCGAACAAGCGTGCTATAATTATCCTGTTAGAATATTGCCATTACAGAACAAAACGCAAAAGGAGTTGTTTTTTATGTCAGTTTTGACCGCCGTTGTTCTCGGCCTTGTGCAGGGGATCGCGGAATTTTTACCGATCTCGTCCTCCGGCCATCTCGCCATCGCGGAGCACCTGCTGAACATGCAGGGCGCGAGCAACGTGCCCGACTTTTTCGATGTGTTGCTCCACCTCGGCACGCTCGTGGCGGTGTTTGCCGCTTACTGGGACGACATCCGTGATATGGTCGTGGAGTTTTTCACCGGCATCGGGGATCTTGCCCACCACCGCACGCCGAATCCCGTGCCGCCCGCGCGCCGCCTCATTCTGCTCATCATTGTGGGCACGCTGCCGCTTTTCGTCATGGTGCCGTTTCGCCGTTTTTTCACGGAACTGAGTGATAATATGTACTTTATCGGCGGCGCACTGATCGTCACGGGCATCCTGCTCTTTGCGAGCGACCGTGTGCGCCATGGACGCAAGACCGAAAAGACCGCCACGCTGCTCGACGCGCTGCTCGTTGGTATCGGTCAGGCCATCGCGCTGTGCCCAGGCATTTCCCGCTCCGGCATGACGATCACGGCGGGCTGCTTCACGGGCTTTGAGCGCAAGTTCGCCGTGCGCTTTGCATTCCTGCTCTCCATCCCCGCGGTGTTGGGGGCGAACATCCTGACGCTCAAGGACGCGTTCGAAGCGGGCATCGACTTCTCCAGCGTGCCGGTGTATCTCGTCGGCGTCGTCGTCGCGGCGGTGTCGGGCTATGCGAGCATCCGCCTGCTGCGCTATGTTGCCGACAAGGGCCGTTTCGGCGCGTTTGCCTATTACTGCTGGGCCGCCGGCGTGCTGACGCTGGTGCTCACGATCCTGCACTAATTTTTGATTCTGAGGTGAATCATGGCACAACAGAAGAAAAAAACCACCACAACGAAAAAGAAAACGACGGGTTCGTCCCGCTCCTCGTCTTCCAGCAAGCGCACGGCGAAGAAGAATCAAAAGCGCCCCATCCGCCGCGAGGTCGCGGGCGCGATCCTGCTGGTGCTGGCGCTGTGCCTGGGCTTCAGCTATTTCCAGTCGGGCGCGTGGCTGCTCGATCAGCCGGCGAAGCTGTGCCGGTCGCTCTTTGGCTGGGGCTATTACCTCGTCGCGCCCGCACTGCTGCTGGGGAGCTATATCCTGCTCTTCCACCGTGGGCGGAACGTCGCGTCCTGCCTTGTCGGCACGGCGCTGCTGCCGGTCGTGTTCGGCGCGATCATGCACATCGCCCTCTGCAAGGAGGAGTATGTCAACATGGATGGCATCTTGAAGCTTCTGTGGACGAGCGGCAACGCGCTCGAGTCCGGCGGCGCGGTGTCTGCATCGCTTGCGATCATGCTGGTGCTGCTGGTGAAAAAGGTGCTGGCGATGGTCCTGCTCGTTGTGCTGTTCGTCGCGTTTTTGATGATGGCGTTCAGGCTCACGCCCGCCGCCGTGATCGAGGCCGTGCGATCGCACGAGCGCGTGCCCTATGAGCCGGTGGAGGAAGACGAGCTGTCGCCGCAGCGTGCCCATGCACCGCGCCGCAGTGCGCCGATCCACACGCCGGACGCCGCCATCGACATCCCGCTCGACGGCGAGGAGCGCGTCATCAAGAAGAATCCCACGGGCGGCTTCTTCCGCAAGAAATCCGACAATATCAAGAGTCCCGACGAGCTGTTAGCGGGCGGAAGTGCCGCGGAGACAAAGAGCGCTGCACCCGTTTCGCCTGCCACCGCGCCGTCCGCACCCGTTAAGCCTGTGACGGTGGAGGCCGACGACTTCGACCTGCCGCCGTTTGATACAGCGCCGAGCGCGCCCGCGCCGGTCGTCCCGGCACCCGCACCTGTGATGCACACACCGTTTGCCGCGCCCACGCCGAGCGTGCAGAGCGCACCCGTCGCCGCAGCCGCAGCAGCAACGACGGTTCCCGCCGTGCTGACCGACAAGCAGGAGGACAAGCTCCGCCGCGCCGAGGTCGATGCCGCGCGCGAGGAGGTCACGCGCGAGATCGAGGGCAGCGACGCGCAGCCCCAGCCGCCTGCATATCAGTATCCGCCCATCACGCTCTTAAAAGAGGGCAGCGTGACGAACGCCGCCGAGGCGGGCGCGGAGCTGCGCAACAACTCCCGCCGCTTGGCGCAGACGCTCACGAGCTTCGGCGTGGACGCCCAGCCGGGCGATGTGGTGCGCGGCCCGTCGGTCACGCGCTATGAGTTCACGCTCAGTCAGGGCGTGAAGCTCTCGAAGATCACAAATTTGCAGGACGATATCGCCCTTGCGCTGGGCGCGAGCGGCGTGCGCATCGCGCCCATCCCCGACAAGATCTCCGTCGTGGGTGTCGAGGTGCCGAACAAGCTCGTTTCGCCCGTCAGCATCCGCACGGTGCTCGAATCCACGGAGTTCACCACCCATCCTTCCACCACGGCCTTCGCCGTCGGCAAGGACATCAGCGGCAAGAACATCGTCGGGAATATCTCGAAGCTTCCGCACGTGCTTATCGCCGGTACGACGGGCTCCGGTAAGTCCGTGTGCACGAACTCGCTGATCGTCTCGATGCTCTATAAGTCAACGCCCGAAGAGGTGCGCTTTATCATGGTCGACCCGAAGATGGTCGAGCTTGCGCCCTACAACGGCATCCCGCACCTGCTCATCCCCGTCGTCACCGACCCGAAAAAGGCTGCGGGTGCGCTGCAATGGGCCGTGTACGAGATGATGAAGCGCTACAAGATGTTCTCCGAGCACAACGTCAAGGACCTTGCCTCCTATAATAAGGTGGCGGAGACGGACGAAACGCTCAAAAAGCTGCCGAGCGTCGTTGTCGTCATCGACGAGCTGGCCGACTTGATGCTCGTCGCGGCGAAGGAGGTCGAAGAGTCGATCTGCCGCGTAGCGCAGATGGGCCGCGCCGCGGGCATGCACCTCGTCATCGCGACGCAGCGTCCGTCCGCGGACGTCATCACGGGCCTGATGAAGGCCAACATCCCGAGCCGCATCGCGTTCGCGGTCGCCTCCGCGATGGAATCGCGCATCATCCTCGACACCGCGGGCGCGGAAAAGCTCGTGGGCCGCGGCGATATGCTCTATGCCCCGCTGGGCGAAGGCAAGCCCAAGCGCGTGCAGGGCTGCTTCATCTCGAGCGAGGAGATCGAGCGCGTGGTCAACTTCGTCAAGGAAAACGGCGAGACGGACTACGATGAATCCGTCATCGACAAGATCAACGCCGCCGTCGCCGAAAAGGAGAAGGGCAGCGCCAAGGGAGGCGGCAATGCCGCGCCTGATCAGAACGCCGCCGACGATGTGGATGAGCTGCTCCCTGCCGCGATCGACGTGGTCATGGAGACGGGTCAGGCGTCCGTCTCGATGCTCCAGCGCCGCTTGAAGCTCGGCTATTCGCGCGCGGCGCGCATCGTCGACGAGATGGAGACGCGCGGCATCGTGGGCCCGTTCGAGGGCTCGAAGCCCCGCCAGCTGCTTATCACGAAAGAGCAGTGGCAGGAGCTCAAGATGAAGGGTGCCTACGGAGCAGCGCCACCGGAAGCGGAAGAGCTTCCGCCGCCGGACGAGGAAAACTGAACAAAGCGAAAGCACCGCAGATGAAATTCATCTGCGGTGCTTTTTTGCGCGTGTTTGGTTCCCCGCGCACAGGAGTCGCATAGACTGTCGGGGAAGAAGAAATGGGGGAGGAGATCGACATGGCCTATTCCGACAGGGAGCTGCTCGCACGCCTCATCGAGTGCGAAGCGGGCGGCGAGGGCGAGAATGGGATGAAAGCCGTGGCGAGCGTCGTGATGAACCGTGTGCGCTCGACGGGCGGCGAATACGCGCGCGTGGGGCAGGGCAGCATCCGCAGGATCATCTTCCAGCCGGGGCAGTTCGTCTGCGCGAGCGAGGTGGAGCGCGGCAGCTACAACCCGCAGAATATCTACAATATGCGCCCGACGGATATTCACTATGAGATCGCCGACTGGGCCATCGCGGGCAACCGATTGAACGGCCTTGGAACGGCGCTGTGGTTCTTTAACCCGTTTTCGCCGTCCTGCCGCGCGAATTTTCCTTCAAATGTGGGGACGTTCGTCATGCGTATCGGTGACCACTGTTTTTATAACCCCACCGCCGCGTATTACGACACCTGAGAAAAGCAAATCAGCAGCAACGGGAAAGGGAGAGGACGTTTTTATGATCCAGATGGGAAAAAGCATGCCGTGCCTTTATGAGCAGATGGCTGCCGTGCCCGCCATGGCGAGCGCGCAGCAGAGCGGCAACAGCAATAATAGCAGCAATAATAGCAGTAATAACAACAGTAACAACAACGTGAGCCAGAGCTATGAGGAAATGCTTGGAGGATCGTCGGGGGCGGGAGGCATGTCGCTCGTGCCGCAGGGCGGCGCGAGCGGGCAGTTCCAGCCCACGCCCGATGAGATCGAAGAGTCTCGGACGGTCGACAAGATGTCCTATAATTCATGGAAGGGGATGCTCGCGCGCAACATCGGCCGCGCAGTCATCGTGAGCTTCCTCGTCGGTTCGCAGAACACGGTCGTGGCGGTCGGCACGCTACAGGAGGTCGGAAACGACTATATCACGCTGTTCCACCCCGGCCGCAGCGCCTACATCACCGCCGACATCTACTCCATCCGCTTCGTGGAGTTCCCGCAGGGGAACAACGTGATTACACTCAACTAAAAAGGGACGCTTTCGCGTCCCTTCATTTTTGCTTTTGCGTTCGCAGACGCAAAGAATTTTGATCGTAGATCGCCGCGACCGGCGCGTGGCGATCGACACCTCTCGCTCCGCGCGTGTCGCAGCCGCCAGCGGCGGCAAGGCACAAAGCGGAGTGTGGCCTTTCTCAAAAAAGCGGCTTTACCGCTTTTTTGAAGTACTTAGAATCTTCTCCTCCGCCCGCGGTAGCCGCCGTGTGCCGCGCCGCGGCGGCGGTGGCCGTAGCGACGGCGGCGGGAGAACATCGTCACATAGACGACGAGCGCGACGATCAGCAGTACGACCACGATCAACAGAATGCGGACGAGCGGCTTTGCGAAAAAGTCAGACACCCTGCGCTGCGTCGTCAGGAACCACGAGGCCGACACATCGTTCAGCGCTAAGAGGTCCGTCTCGGCGTAGACCTTACCATTGTAGGAGAGCGTCAGCTTGCCGAGCACGTCGCCCGCGGAAACGGGCGCGTCGACCGTGTCGTTCGTGAGCGTCACGGTGCGCTCAAGCATGTCGGGCTCGACATTGTCGGGCAGCAGGCAGGCGATATCCTCCGCCGCGTGGGTCGAAACGTAGCTCGCCTCGCTCGAAAGCGCGACGGGCACCTCCTGCACAAGGTCGGAGGAGGAGAGAATGTCGCGGAGGACAAAGTTGTCAAAGCCCCAGTCGAACATGCGCGACGTTTCGGAGAAGCTGCGCGTCTGGATGGTCACACCGTCCTCGAGCGTCACGCGCTCTGCGCCCAGCACCACGCTGATCATGTGGCGGCTGCCGCGCAGGGCGGACGAAATGAGGCAGTAGCCCGCCTCGGGTGTCGAGCCGGTCTTGATGCCCTGCGCGTCGCGGTACACATAACCGCGGGCGCGCCAGTTGGAAATGAGAAAGTTCGTCGAATGCAGCTCACGCGGCTTGTCGGTCATGTTCGTGGCGGGCACGGTGTAGCTCTTGGAGTTGCAGATCTCCATGAATTTATCGTGCTTCAGCGCCTCGCGCGTGATGAGGTAGAGGTCCCACGCGGTCGTGTAGTGCTGGGAGTTGTGAAGGCCCGTGGCGTTGGCAAAGTGGGTGTGCTCGCAGCCAAGCTCCGCCGCGCGCTCGTTCATGCGCGCGACAAAGGCGTCGACCGAGCCGTAGAGCGTTTCGCCCAAAATGTTGCACGCCTCGTTCGCCGAGACGATGAGCATGCAGTTGAGCAGCTGCTCGACCGTCATCGTTTCGCCGGGGACGATGTTCGCCGTGCTGCCGTCGCTCGACAGCCCCTCGAACGCCGATTCCGTCGCAGTGACGGAGTCGGTCAGCGCGATCTTGCCCTCGTCGATGGCCTCAAACACCAGCAGCGCGACCATCACCTTTGTGAGCGACGCGGGGAAGTTCTCCTGATGGGCGTTTTTCTCATAGAGAATTTCGCCCGTGTCGGCCTCAATGAGAAGACCGGCCTTCGCGTCGAGTGTGAAGTCCTCATAGGCGTCAGCGCTCGTGAGCGAAAAGAGCGGGAGCAGGAGCGCAAAAGATAAAAAAAGTGAAAACAAGCGGCGTTTTTTCATGGAAATATACCTCGTTGTATGATACAATCAAATAGAATACAGTGAAGAGGAGCGCGCCGTTCGGCACGCTTCGACATCAGTATAGCAAAAAAGGCAGGCGAGCGCAACCGTGGAAAAGGAAGAAAAGAAAACCAAAGTCAGCGGCGTCTACCTTGTGCTCGCCGCGCTGACGGTGCTGTTCGCCGTTTCGCTCGTTTTTCTGCACAAAACGGCCTACGAGGGTGCCTCGCACGGGAATTACACCGTGACGACGCAGGACAAGACCGACGAGATCACCGCGCCCACGCGCGTTGTGACGCTCGTGAACGTCAACACCGCGACGGCGGAGGAGCTTGAAACGCTGACGGGCATCGGCCCGTCGCTCGCGCAGGCGATCATCGACTACCGCGCAGAGCACGGCGATTTTACGGCGGCGGCGGACCTTTTGAACGTCAAGGGCATCGGAGAGGCGAAGCTCGAGGGATTCCGCGCGGAGATCACATTCACGGAGGAGGATGGCAATGAAAATTCTGGTGGTTGACGACGAGCAGCTTCTCGTCAAGGGCATGAAATTCAATCTGGAAAACGAGGGCTACACGGTCGAGACCGCCTACGACGGCGCGACCGCCATCGACATGGCGAAAAGCGGCGGGTTCGACCTCATCATCCTCGATCTGATGATGCCGCAGGTGGACGGGCTGACGGCCTGCATGCGCATCCGCGAATTTTCCAATGTGCCCATCATCATGCTGACCGCCCGCAGCGAGGACGCCGACAAGATCATCGGCCTTGAGTCCGGCGCGGACGACTATATCACAAAGCCGTTCAACATCTTAGAGCTCAAAGCGCGCATCCGCGCGCTGCTGCGCCGCGCGAACGCCGCACCGCAGCAAAAGCAGCCTGAAACGCTCCTGTTGACCGCGGGCGGCATCACGCTCGACCCCGAGCAGCGCGTCGCCGTCAAAAACGGCGAGATCGTCGAGCTCACGGCCAAGGAATACGACCTCATCGAGCTTCTTGTCAAGAATCCGCGCCGCGTTTACTCGCGCGAAAATCTGATGGACCTCGTCTGGGGCTACACCTACGCGGGCGACTACCGCACGGTGGATGTGCACATCCGGCGGCTTCGCGAAAAGCTCGAGGAAAACCCCGCCGCGCCGCAGCACATCCTGACCAAATGGGGCGTGGGGTACTACTTGAAGGACTGAGTTACCACTAAAAAAAAGAGAAGGGGGGCAGCGCCGTGCAGATGCATGCGAGCCTGCAGCGAAAATTCAGCTTCAGCTATATCGCCATCATTCTGGCGGTGCTGATCCTGCTGAACACGTATCCGCTCATCACGTCGGAAAACCTGACGTTCCGCTCTAAGCAGAGCTCGCTGCAGGGCAGCGTCTCCGTGATGGTGACGGCGCTTTCGGGCCTTGAGGAGCTGAGCGAGGAAAACGTCGCGGGCGCGATGACGCTCGTGGAGGAGACGGGCATCTCCCGCGTGCTCGTGACGGACGCCTCGGGCCGCGTGCTGTATGACACGCGCGAGACCGACGGCGCGATCGGCCGCTACGCCTTTTATACAGAGCTTGTGCAGGCGCTTCGCGGAGAAGACGTCTTTTACACCGAATTTTCGGACAAGGCGTTCAAAAGCCGCGCGGCCTCGCCGGTCATCTACCACAGCCAGACCATCGGCGCGGTCTACGCCTATGAATACGACACCGAGCAAGCGGAGCTGCTGCTGTCCCTGCAGCGCAATCTCCTGACGATTTCGGCGGTCGTGCTGGTGTTCGCCGGCGGGATCAGCGTACTCTTATCCCGTGTGCTGACGCGGCGCTTCGGCGTACTGACCGACGCCATCCGCAAGATGCGCGAGGGCTCGTACAGCCACCGCGCCGAGGTCGGCGGGCACGACGAGATCAGCGAGCTCGCCGCCGAGTTCAACGACATGGCTGACCGGTTGCAAACGACGGAGGACGCTCGCCGCCGCTTCGTGTCGGATGCGAGCCATGAGCTCAAAACGCCGCTGGCCGGTATCAGGCTTCTCTCTGACTCCATTTTGCAGACGGAGAACATGGACGCGCAGACCGTGCGCGAATTCGTCGGCGATATCGAGCAGGAATCCGAGCGCCTGGCGCGCATCACGGAAAATCTGCTGCGATTGACGCGCCTGGACAGCGGCATGCTGCCCGAGGCGCAGCGCGTCGACCTCTCGTCCGTGATGGCGCGCGTGGTGCGCATGCTGCGCCTTGTGGCCGAGGAAAAGCAGGTCGACCTCTCATATGAAATTCGCCGCGAGGGACAGACCCTTGCGAGCGAGGATGAAATTCACGAGATCATCTACAACCTGACGGAAAACGCCATCAAGTATAACCGCCCCGGCGGCTTTGTGAAGCTGCTGCTCGCGGGGGATGAAAAGGACTGCCTTCTCACTGTCAGCGACAATGGCATCGGCATTCCGGAGGGGGACATGCCCCGCATTTTCGACCGCTTCTACCGCGTGGACAAGATGCGCTCGCGCGCCGCGGGCGGTACAGGCCTTGGCCTTTCCATCGCCGCCGACACGGCGCGCCGCCGCGGCGGCAGCATCGAGGTCCGCGCCCGTGAGGGCGGCGGCACGGTGTTTACCGTGCGCCTGCCGCGCTGCAAAGAGGGAGGGGATGAGACATGAGAAGACATCTTTCCCTGACTGCGGCATTAGTCCTCCTGCTTTCGCTTCTCTGCGCCTGCGCGGCCCAGCACGCGCAGGAGATGGACGAGAACGGCTACGAGCTCTATTTTCTCAGCGATCCCAACTCCGCGGGCGGCGGCGACGCCATCCGCACGCAGGAAAAGCGCCTGACGCTCGACGGCGCGATGGAGACCGAAGACTGTGTCCGCGCGCTGATGGAGGCGCTGCTCGCAGGGCCCGACGAGCCGTCGCTCTCGTCGCCCATCCCGGAGGGAACGGCGCTCAAGTCGCTCAAGGTGTCGGGCCGCCGCGCGCAGATCGACTTGAGCGCACAGTATGCGCGCCTGACGGGCATCGACCTGTCGCTCGCTGACTACTGCATCACGCTGACGCTGACGCAGCTGCCGAATGTGAACGCTGTGAGCATCACGGCGGACGGGCGCGAGCTGCCGTACCGCGAGACGCAAGTGCTGCTCTCGGCGGATACGCTGCTTTCCTCGCGTGAGAGTGGCCTGCGGCCGATCACCGTGTCGCTTTATTTTCTCGACAGCAAGACGGGCGAGCTGCGCGCCGAGCAGCAGACGCTCGCGCTCTACGAGGGCCAGACGCGCGTGAACGCGCTGCTCGAAGCGCTCGCGCAGGGGCCGGAGGACGATTCGCTCGTCTCGCTCCTGCCGGAGGACTTTGCGGTCATCTCGTCTCGCATCGAAAACGGCGTGTGCTATCTGAATCTTCCGGCTAACGTCTCACTGCCGGAGGATGAGGCGACGCGCGATTTGATGCTGAGCGCGCTCGAGCAGTCCATTTTGTCGCTCGGCGGCGTGGACGAGGTGCAGTTTTTGATCGAAGGCTCGGCCGAGCCCGACGGCTACCGGTAAAAAAGGCCCTCCGCAGAAATGCGGAGGGCCTTATCATATCTTGCGCTATTTTACGCTCACTCGCGCGCGAGCATCGCCGCGCCGATCACGCCCGCGCGGTAGCCGAGTGTGCAGAGCTCGATGCGCGTGTGCGAGACGGCATAGCGCGAGCCGAACGAACGCTCGCGCACCCTTTCGCGCAGCGGCAGGAGCAGCGCGTCGCCCTGATTTGCTACGCCGCCCGAGAGGGCCAGCACTTCGGGGAAGAAAATGTTGACGACGATCGTGCACAGGAGTGAAGCGAAGAGGAGGTCGAAACGGTATTTGTAGGCTTCCGATCGGATGTGGTGCGGATGCTCGGGCATGGGCGGCGATCCCTCGTTGGAGGATTGAGCGGGTGTGCTTCCGTTCTTAGGAGAAAAATGCGCGGCGGTATAGGGGAATATCCGGAGAGCCGCCGTGAAAATGAAGCAGGTATAAAAGAGGTTGCGGCCGGCCTGATTTGAACGTGATGAAAAGGGGAAGGGAGGCGTCCATAACCCCAGGGGCATGGCGGCGTTCTTCCGGTGGCCGGAAGCGCGGGGCGTCGGAAAAGTTGAAAAGTATGGCGGGAACATTTGCGAAATGCCGACTGGGCAGGTATGCTCCCACTGCGTCTGAGCGCGCCGGGGAGAGGCGCTTTCCTTGGCGCTGTGGGGATGTGATACGGGCGGTTCCGGGGGGAGACCCGCCAGACAACGGAGGGGAATGGTGAGAGCGGTCCGCACCTTTCGGGGGAGAAACGTCTACGTTTTGTGCCTCCTTGGCATTTTTGCGCTTTCGGTTCTGGTCGCGCTCTCCTTCCTAGAGTTCAGGAGCGAAAACCGGGAACGTATCCAGGCCGTCAACAACGCCTATCTTGAAGAGATTGCCCGCCAGTCCAATCTCCGTATCTCCATCAGGATGAATGCCGCCATTGCCTATACGGCCATGTTCGCGGAGCTTTTTTCATCGGTTGAGCGCCTGACCGGGCCGGATGCCGCGGCTTTGCTGCAAAACATGGCGGGCCATTACGACTTCCACGATGTCCGCGTGTTCACGCCCGATGGGAAAGGCCGCGATTTGGAAGGTTCCGTCCGCGTGGAGCCCGGCGAGCCGTGGTTCCAGGACGTGCTGCGCGGCAATCACGACGTGCGTTTCATCCGTAACGGGCATGGCCCGGACAATCTGCTCTTTTATTCGCCCATCATCAGGGACGGGGAGATCGTCGGCGCGGTAGCCGGCGTGTATGATATGTCCATCCTCTCCCGGATCATGGATATGAGCTACTTCCACGAGCGCGGCTACAGCAATATCCTGACGTCCAGCGGCGAGTCGGTCACGACCTCGCGCCACACGTCGAACATCATCGGCGGCAGTGAAAACGGGCTGGAAGCGTTTGAAGCCAACGCCGTAATGCTGGACGGCTATACCTTTGAAGGGCACAGGACGATGCTCCGTGACGGGACGTCGGGTTTCATCCGGTTCTCCGTGGGCGGATACGGGCGCACGGCCTATATCACGCCGCTGGGCATCAACGATTGGCGCCTTGTGACCATCGTGCCCGACGCCGTCACCGAGGACATCTGCGATCCGATCAACCGGGGCGCGTTGTCGTTCTCCATCAAACTTTTCCTTGCTTTTGTGATGAGCGCCATGCTTATCAGTTTCATCATCTTCCGTACCCGGCGGGAGGTGGAGGGCGTGAATCAGGAAAGGGACTCGATGGCCGACATTTCACCGGGCGGCATCGTAAAGTGTACGCGCGATGATTTCCGGATGCTCTATATCAACCAGGGATGCCTGGAGCTTGCGGGCTATTCGCGTGAAGAGCTGGAAGACAGGTTCCAGAACGTGTTTCTTGGGGTCGTGTACCCTGAAGACCGGGATCGGCTTACCGCTCTGATGCGGGAATGCGGTTCGGAGCCGCTGCAATGCGAATACCGCATCGTGACGCGTTCCGGCGAAGTGCGGTGGATTCTGCACCGTATGCGCCTTGCGGTGGAACAGCGCGGCGCGGCGTGCCTCTATTGCAGCATGACCGACATCACGGACGCCAAGGAAGCGGAGTTGAAGCTCCGCATGAGCAACGAGCGTTTCCTGATCGCCATTTCCCATACCGACGACATGCTGTTTGAATATGTATACGCCACGGGGCGGATCATGCGCATAGCCGGGAAGGGGGCCTCTCTGACGGAAGCGTCGCTGCACGAAGCGATGGATGAGATCGGCATGGACGAAGAGAGCAGGAAGGCCATGGAGGGCGTCCTGGAGACATTGCGGTCCGGGGAAGCCTCGGCCTCCGTGGTGATGCGCTCCGGAAACGGCTGCAGCCGATGGTTCCGCGTCACGCTGACCAATCTTTTCGATGACGAGGGCCGCCCATACTCCGCGCTCGGCACGCAGGAAGACATTACCGAACTGAAGGAAGCCGAGCTCCGTTTTGCCCGTGAGGAGCGGTACCGGGAGGCCATGTTGTCCAAGACGATAGCGTCTTATACCGTAAACCTGACGCGGGACAGGCTGCTGTCCCGGTACGCGGATGGTGAAGAGCTGGGCGTGGAAGAGCCGGACGCGTCAGCCGCCGCACGGTTCCGCAAGGCTGTGGAGGTGTCCGTACACCCCGAAGATCAGCAGGGCGTCCTGCGTTTCTATGCCACCGAATCCCTGTTGCAGCTGTACGCGGCGGGGCAGGGGGAAACGTCGCTGGAATACCGCACGCTGCGCGGCGACACCTTCATCTGGGTGTCCGCCTCCATTAACCTGTTGAAAGATCCGGCCTCCGGGGATCTGCTGGCTTTTGGTTACCTGACGGACATCACGGAACGGCGGCAGCGCGAGGCTGAATTGGTCTATAAGTCCGAGCGGGACTTTCTGACGAAGCTGTATAACCGGTCCGCTGTGGAAAAACGGTTTTCCGAGTATGCTGCTTCGGCCTCTGGGGACGGATTGCTTGCCTTCTTCAGCATGGATTTGGACGGGTTCAAGAATGTCAACGATACGCTGGGGCATCTTGAGGGCGACACGCTGCTGCAATTGGTCGCACGTGAGCTGGAGTCGTGTTTCCGTGTGGACGACATTGTGGGCCGCTTGGGCGGGGATGAGTTCATTGCGCTCATGTATGGCGTCTCAACCCGGGAAATCATTGAGCGCAAGGCTGAGGAGCTGTGTGCGCGCATCCGGTCCATCCGCATGGCGCACCCCCGTTACAGCGGGGTTTCGGTAAGCATCGGCGTGGCCATTGCCCCGGAACACGGGGATTCGTTCGAAGAGCTGTATGCCAAGGCTGATGTCGCCTTGTACCACGCGAAGCAGGGCGGGCGGGATCGCTTCGTCATATACGGCGGGG
>ERZ773192.2250-NODE-2250-length-16789-cov-15.751703_pt1 | contig 16789 bp, 10 predicted proteins | sample MGYA00581010_ERZ773192 | MGnify/ENA primary metagenome ERZ773192 (study PRJEB29015, sample SAMEA2737741) | human gut metagenome | biome: human gut; feature: human-associated habitat; material: faeces | place: China | collected 2012 ...
GGCATCTTCAGCCAGAGAACGATACCGATAACGATATAGTAGATGATACCGCCGAGTACCACGAAGGTAAGGCGTCCCTTGAAGTCCATGTGCTTTCCGAGGATCGCATCACCGAGTACCTCGCCGATGATCACGGCTGCGAGACCGATAACGATGCCGCCACGTCCCATGTTGACATCGGAGAAGCCGGAATACTGTGCCAGAAGTCCGCCGGACAGAGCAACGATTCCGTTGGAGAGGGCAAGACCGATCAGCTTCATCGTGTCGATGTTGATTCCCTGTGCCTTACTCATGGCCGGATTGCATCCGGTCGCACGGATCGCAGAACCCTGCTCAGTACCGAAATACCAGTAGAGAAGTGCGATGAGAACGATTGCAAATATTGCGCCAACGATAATCGCATGGGTCAGCTGGCGGGAAGAAATGATCAGGTTATACTTGTCAATACTGAGTGCCTGGTTTGCATGACGATCCATGATATTCAGGTTGATCGAATACAGCGCGATCTGTGTCAGGATACCGGCAAGGATCGGTGGAATACCGAGCTTGGTATGTAACAGACCGGTGCAAAGTCCGGCAAGAAGTCCGGCGATGCAGGCACAGAGAAGTGAAACCCAGATGCTGTGACCATTGATGGTCATCATAACGGTAACGGCTCCGCCGGTTGCGAAGGAACCGTCAACGGTCAGATCGGCAAAATCAAGCAGGCGGAATGTGATGTATACGCCGAGTGCCATGATACCCCAGATCAGACCCTGTGCAATATTGCCCGGAAGCGCATTCGTAAATGCGACCGGATTCAATGTTGCGAAATAATTTAATAAAGACATGTTAATCCTCCAATACACCAAAATTATTTGGTAGAAAGCTTTTCGTAATCATCCGGTACAGTTACCTTCAGATCGTCAGCGCGGTCTGCAATATATTCCTTTGTGAACTTAGGAGCTGTCTTAACTTCCATTTTTGTGATGTCAGCGCCGTTTACGAGAATGTCATAAGCCATCTCACCTGTCTCGTATCCGAGATCATAGTAGCTGATAGAAAGTGTTGCAACACCACATCCCTTTGCAATACCTTCCTCACCGGCGAAGATCGGAGTCTTAGCAGGACCGGCTACGTTGTTGATCGCCTCTGTACAGGATGCTGCTGTATTATCGGTAGGAATGTAGATTACATCAGATGCGTCACATGCGCTCTTTGTAACGGAAGCAACATCATTGGAATCTGCGAAGGTGTACTCTTTGATCTTGTAGCCCTCATCTTCCAGATACTTTGTGATCGTTGTAGACTGGTAAATACTGTTTGGCTCAGAAGAGCAGTAGATAATACCGATGTTCTTAGCATCCGGGAAAAGCTCCTTGATGCATTTGGCCTGCTGATCCAGTGGAGCCAGGTCGGTTGTTCCGGAAACATTCTTGCCGGTTACGCCGTTCCAGTCAGAAATATCAAGAGCAGTACCATAGTCTGTAACAGAGGTACCAAGTACCGGAATGCTGTCTGTTGCGGAAACAGCAGCCTGAAGAGCGGCTGTTGCATTACCCAGGATCAGATCATAGTTGTTGGTTACGAATGATGTACAGATGGTAGAACATGTCGGTGCGTCACCGGCTGCGTTCTGCTCATCGAATTTAACCTTATCGCCGAGCTTATCCTTCAGGGCCTTCTTGAAGCCGTCTGTAGCAGCGTCAAGAGCTTCGTGCTGTACGAGCTGGCAGATACCGATGGTATAAGTTTTGCCTGATTTGTCTGCTGTAGAATCAGAACCGCCGTTAGTAGTTGCGGAATTGCCGCAGCCTGCAAGTCCAACGACCATTGTCGAAGCGAGCGCTACGGATAAAAGTTTCTTGAATGTCTTTCTCATAGTTAGATTTCCTCCTTGATGTTGCCGGTACGCAGAATGGTGAAATCCTGCTGTACCAAATAATGTGTGCAATTGTATAAATTATAGGGTTTTACGGGAAATAAGTCAATATTAGATAATACACTGGTATTTTTTCAAAATATGAATTACAATGATAAAATATAAGAAGAAAATGATGCAGGAACAAAAGCAGACAGTGATGCGGAAGTTCGTGGCATCAATCAGCAATAAAGTTAAAATACGGGTAAGGGGACAACGAACGGATGAGTGACAGCAGGGAACGAGAGAAGAGTTCGCTAAATGGGACAGAGCGTACAGGGTCAGGGAGAGGTACATTGCCGGAGGGAACCGTCTTAAATGGACGCTATAAGCTGGAAAAGGTGCTTGGCAGAGGTGGCTTTGGCATTACCTACAAGGCACTTGATATGAATGTGCAGGTGGATGTTGCCGTGAAGGAATATCTGACCGAACCGGGAGAAGAGCCGGAGCGTGCCGTGCGCGAGGCACAGATTTCGGCATCCCTTTATGATCTGGAGGGAATCGTGGCAGTGCGCGATTACTTTATCGATCGGGGGGTTGCCTATATCGTGATGGAATATGTCCAGGGTATCAGCATTAAGCAATACATTGCGCAGCATGGACGTATGGATGGGAAAGAGGTTCTTGCGGGCATGAAGCCGCTTCTCAAGTCGATCCGGAGGATTCATGAGAAGGGGATCGTTCATCGGGACATCAGTGCGGACAATCTGATGATCACGCAGGATGGGAAGCTAAAGCTTATTGATTTTGGCGCAGCAAGCCTTCTGGATCCGAAAAGAGAAGAGCATACAATCCTTATTAAAAGGGGATTTGTTCCGGTGGAGCAGTACCGCTCCGAGGAGAAGATCGGTCCGTGGACTGATGTGTATTCGCTCTGCGCCACGATGTATTTTATGATCACAGGCATGGTGCCGGAGGATGCCATGGAGCGATGGATTTCCGATAAGATCACGAATCTGCAGGATATTTTCGGAACCGGGCTTGCGCCGGAGCAGTCAAAGGCGATCATGAAGGGGCTTGCGGTGAAGAAAGAGGACCGCTATCAGGATGTGGTGCAGCTTGCTGAGGTTCTTTATGATGAGCATGTGATGCGTCAGAACCTCTGGTTTCGCACCGAGGAGCTTCCGCACCAGATGCTGTCCGGTGGGCATACACAGACTGTGCGCCGGGAGGCAGCCGCATTTTTGAAAAAGAGCGATCCCAAAAAGAAAATGATCTGGAGAGTGGCAGCCGGTGCTGTTATATTTGTGGCAGTTGTTGTGCTGTGGATTTATCTTGGCGGACCGGGAAGCAGAGGGCAGAAGAAGGGCTTGCAGCCGGAGAAAGCAGCCGTTTCTGTGACAATGCAGCCTGCCGGAACAGATGGTGTCACGTCATCAGTACAGCCGGACGAAGCAGGCGATACGACATCATCGCCGTCCGGTAAAGAAGATAATACGACATCAACCTCCCGGTCTGATGAACCTGCATCCGCAAAGCCGCAGTCTTCAGATGGAGCAGGGAAATCTGCCGGGAAGAACAGTGCTACGACAAACAATACCGGTTCCAGGGCGGCTTCAAATAAAACTCCAGCCAGACACGCCGGCGCAGACCGTCAGTCATCCACAAAGACCGGCACAGGGAATACGTCGTCAAAGTCCACGAAATCATCGGCGGGAACTGTTTCTGCCAAACCGGCAAAGAAGCCGGCAGCAACGAAAAAGCCATCGTCCGGTTCCGGGAAAGACAGCAACTCCGGTGGGGATTTTGAGGGAGATTTGGATGATCTTTTACAGTAAACAATATGACAAAAAAATAAACCAAATAAGACAACTCTATGATATCCTTAAGTCATGGAGTTGTTTATTTATACTATAAAATCAGAAAGTATAATAAATGATCGCTTCTGATTTCATTAAGATAACCGAAGGAGAATACATAATGAGTGATACGTATTGTAAACAACTATATTGTGATATCACAAGTAACTATTATCAGGAATTTACTTCCTTTATGACAAAGCACTGGTATCCGGAAATCTCAGGGGATTCCGAAATCACACAGGAAGAGCGTCAGGGAGCTTATCAGAATTTCTATAAGACGATCAAGGATGCCCGGATCGCAAACCGCCAGACGATCCGCAGATGGTTTGGGCTGAGCGAACAGAGCATTCCATCCAGAACCTATATTTTCAGGATTGCGCTGGCAGCAGGGCTGTCGGTGGAGGAGACCGAAGAGTATCTGCAGCTTGGCATTTCACAGCAGGGGATTCAGGATAACGATTACCGGGAATTTATCGCACGATATTGTCTGGATCATGGGCTCGGGATCGACAAATGTCGTCGGATGATCGAGTTTTATGAGCGTAAAAGTCAGAACAGAGGGAAATGGGAGCAGGAAAGTAACACGAACTGGGTACGGGAACAATACACGGTAGTCCGGGATTATCCGGAGGAGGAGTTTCTGGTCTGGATGCATAAACACCAGAAATATTTCAAAGGCTACAGTCTGACGGTACTCAAATGCTATAGACAGCTTGTGGAAGAATGTCTGATCTTTTTGCGCAAGGATGTGATGGAGTCTCTGGCGCAGGAGCTGCAGGCTGCCGGCTTTATGGAGTGGCGTGAGCAAAAGGGACAGAAGGGCGTTTACGGTGGAACGGAGATTGAGCGGTTTGTCAAAAATCGTCTGCGTACGATCCGAAATCCGTTGTCGCCGGACAAGGCAAAGGAAATACGTCGTCTGGCAAGCGTGGCATATGCACCGCAGGACCGCATCAGCGATCTGGTGCTGGAGCTTTACTCCACAATGCCGGGGCGAAACAAGCACCAGGACAAATATGCACTTTACAATGCACTTGGCGGAGAGATACATCGTGTCGATAAAAAGTACATTTCCGAGCTGCTCAACTCAGCAGTGCTTCGGGAAAAGCAGATGATTCTGCAGATGGAGCTGGCAGCCGAAACAGACGAGGCAGCCCGCCGGACCAAGGAAAAAGAATTAAAGAAATTCAAGCAGCGCATTCATCTGGTGCAGCGTTCAGATTTGTTGGTGCTGGCGCAGTACATCATTTACCGAAGGATGGAAGAAATTTCAATGCTGTACGAAAAATCGTACAGTGCCCAAACAGCAAAAGACGAATTCTGTGAGCTGGCAGACGGTATGCTGGAGCTATGTGGCATGCGCAGGGTCGATGACAGATACATGCTCGACCATGTACTTTTGTCCTGCTTCGCAGAGGAGGATATATACCTGTTCCTTGAAATTATCGAGGGCGGCGAATAAAGGTGGTGCAGAATGGAACATGCAAAACTGAGTGTGGAAATCCTGTCGTACGATCGCACGGGTGTAAAGAAAGTGATCAGAGAGTTGGATGGAGGGATTTTCAAGGGGATAAAAGATGTTGTTAAGGTGAAACCAATTGCCAGAATGGGAACGGGATTGGTTGTGTCATTTCTAAAATTAATTGCTCAGGTACCAGACGTGGGAAAACAGGCATTGCACATTAAGGGATTGCAAAAAATGGCAGCAGGGAAGGGAAGTCATGCAATTAACAAAAGCATAAAGAAAGCACTGAACCTGAAAGAAAAACAGAAATTTATTTCTATTGAAGAGATCTCGATCAAGAAAAAGAAAGGAGAGAAAGCGATGAAACTGGAAGTAGAGTTGAAGGATATTGATCTGACGAAAACACTGGACGTTGTATTGAAACAGATGAAACAGCAGCAGACCGATAAGCGCAGGAAAAAACTAGAGACATACAAAGAAAACGGGGATGCAAAAGCTGCACAGAAGCTGGATAGCAACGATGTCCTGAAAAGCGGTCAGAAGTTGATGTTTCAAATGCTGGAGGCAATCAACAGTGAAGTGGATAACGACAGGAAATTTGCGCTTGTTCAGAGTCTGGTTGCGTGGGCAAATGACAGTGGACTGGCTGGAATTGTCTTAAAAACGCTGGCGGAAAGCGATGGGAAAATGGGCGAAATGATTCAGGCGATGAAGCTTGAGATCGGAGAAATATCATTGACGGAGTAGAAGTTATTATCATAGGTGACGGAGTGGGAGGAACGCTTATGTTTTTTAATACAAATCATTATATTAAAGTATTTATGGATACCCTGCACAAAAGCAAAAAGTATGCGGGGGATCATGCAGAGGCTGCAAAATACTATGATGCCCGGACGATGGATGAGCTGGCAAAACAGCATGTTGACCGGGAGGGAAGCTTTTTGATCCGTGTGACCGGAGAAGATTCCTACCAGGCGGCGAGATCCCTGAAAAAGCAGGGTGCTTCGGATGTGCTTGTGCTTAATTTTGCCAATTCCATTTCGCAGGGCGGAGGCGTGCGGATCGGAGCAAGAGCGCAGGAAGAAGACCTGTGCCGGACATCAACATTATACAATTCCCTGATCTCGCAGGAGGCATTCCCGTTTTACGATTACAATCGCAAAAATGACAAAAACGAGAGTGGATCTGACACGGCGATTTACTCGCCTCATGTGTTTATCATCAAGGACGAAAAGTACCACGACATTGCGCCGGTAGAAGTATCGGTTGTGACAATGGCGGCGCCGATCAACGAACCGGGGATCCATGCAGCAGAAATTCTCGATCAACGGATCTATAAGCTGCTTTGTCTGGCGGAGAGCATCGGACATAAGAAACTCGTACTCGGAGCCTGGGGCTGCGGCGCATTTGGCAATGACCCGCAGGAGGTTGCCGAATTGTTCCGGGATAATCTGAAGAAATTCGACTGCTTTGAAGAAGTGGTATTTGCGGTGCGGATGGTGGCAGGACGGGATGAGAGGAATTATCGGGTGTTTCAGAAGGTACTGGAAAAACTATAAAATACAAAAATGGAGGAAACATTATGAAAAGTCAAAAAACAGTAGAACAGAGAATCGAAAACTTTAAGGGTATTTATAACCGCTTGGAAAAAATAGTGGACAATATTCCGGATGCTATTCCGAATACTGTGACGGACATGATTAAAAAACAGATTCTGGGGGACGAAAATCTCCGGGAACTTATTAATCAATTAGATCATCATCGTCCGCCGAGAATCTTTGTTATGGGACGTACCGGAGTTGGGAAGAGCAGTTTGATCAACGCATTATGTGGCATGTACGTTGCAGAGGTAAGTGCTGTCGATATTGGAACGAAGGAGACTGTAAGTTACAGCTGTAAAGAGCAGGGCCGAACGCTTATGGATATTTTAGATTCTCGTGGATTTGCGGAACATGAAGGAGAAAATACAGAGACTGCTGAAGAACAATTATGTGATGATATTATAGAATTTGATCCAGACGTTGCACTTTTAATCATAGGATGTACGGATAGATCGAATGCAACAGATGATGATATAGATTTTATAAAGAAAGTTCGGGAGAAATATTACAAAAAAAATAATGCAGAGCTTCCGGTTGTTGTTGCGTTGAACAGAGTGGATGGAGTTATGCCTGCGAGAGAAACGGATCCAAATAGTTATTCCGAAAAGAAATTAAATCGGATTCAGGAGCATGCAGCGTTCTTTGAAGAGAAGTTTGATAAGAAACAGTTTAATGCAAGTGCTGTGATTCCTGTATCTTCATTGATTGATTGGAAAAATGATCAGGGAGATGAAATAGATCTGGATGATATTAACGAACTTTCAGCGGAAGAACGTAAACGGTTGGAAATCAGTTATGATGGCCGTTATAATATTGATAAACTTCGGGAAAGTTTGGAAAATGCAATTGCTGACTATGAAGCTCAGATGGGGATGAGAATGGCTTTTAAATTGGAGGAATTGGTTTTAAAAATTGCCAATCATGTCAACAAAGCGATGTCGACTATTTCTGGGACAGTTGCACTCAGTCCAATTCCGATCAGCGATATTTATATCTTATTGATTATTCAGGCATTAGATACGGTTATGATAGCAGCTTTAGCCGGAAGTGAGATATCAATAAACACAGCCAAGGATTTTGTTATACGCTTAGGAGGTATGGGAGGAGCCGGATTCGGTTTTAGATTGGCAGCACAGCAGGGATCCAAACTTGCAAATATGTTATTCCCGGGAGCCGGTTCCACGATCAGTGCGGCGATTGCCAGTGGAGGAACCTATGCCATTGGAAAAGCAGCTATCAATCATTACATTTTAGGGTACAAAGAAACTGATGTGAAAAAGTTATTTGAAAAGGACAAAAAAGCTGATAAAGAAAATTAAATATAAAATTTGGTAAAATTGATAGGAGCAGAGGCAATATGTCTCTGCTCTTAATGCTTTTGGTGCAATTCCTGTTATTGGTGATTCACCTAAGAGTGTGATTATCAGAACTAACGATAAGGTGAAGATGAATGGATGTTTTTGTCTTAAAATATTATATTCGACATATGGATGATGTCAAAAAAATAAACCACTTCATCCACATAGTTGTTATACTAAATTTATAAACAACGGGAGTGGTTTAGTAAAGAAGGTGATATGATGTCGTGGTTGATTGACCCAATTATTTCCTGGCTGACGATTCTGGTTATGCGTAGTGGAGATTCTATAGGTGTTAAGGGAATATTGATATTTCTTTTGGCGGTGCTTGGAACAGGCATTGCACTGTTTGTTGGTGCATGGCTTTCCGGGAAAAACAATGAGTGAGGAGGACTTTGAATGAAGAATGTAAAAAGAATTTTGTTGTCAATGATTTTAGTGGTCGTTATACAGCTGTGCTTTCCGTGTGATATGATCAGTGCGACAGAGTTGTCTGCTTCAGGAAGAATTACCGGATTGCAGAATGGTGATGCTGCAAATGTTATTTTGTATAACAATTATCAGTCGTACAGTGCTGCAACAGATGAAAAAGGCGATTATTCTTTCAGAGGCATAGAGTCGGGTGATTATTTTGTCAAAATTGATATGGCAGGATATTCTGTACCAAAACCTGTACAGGTGAAAGTAGAGAGTGCGGGTGTGGTTGTGCCGGACATGGAAGTGACAAAGGCAGCGGAATCGGATTATTTTTATCAGTGGAAGGCTGATGATACTTATTTCGGATACGAAGAAACGGCGAATGTTGTCAGTCCATGGAAAGTAGAATTTCTAGATGAAGATGTATATCCAAGTGATGCCACAGATTCCATTCGTTTATATCAGAAATATAAGGTTATCTTAAGTGATGAAGAGGAAAAATGGGCGGGAGATTACACCTCTCGTTTTTATGAATTGTATCAAAATATTCCGCAGCAGGGAGAGAAAAAGCCAAGTAAGTGGATTCTGACCGATAAACATATTAATAATGATATTACAATTACATATGGCGAAGAAGCAAATACGGTAACTTTATCAAAGGATGTTTTTCAAAACGCAATTCCAAGAAAAGCAAAAGTGAATGGAACTTTGGGAACTTTTTTCTCCAATCGTCTTTATGATGCTTTGGTGCGCTATGTTACACATGACGGGGAAGATATTGATGCAGTAGACTATATTCTGGTTCAGAATTTTGGGTGTTCTATCAAGGTTCCGGATTATGAGGAATTGACCGCAGGGGTAACGGATGAGACAGCGGCGGCTTTTGAAATGTTTAAGCCGGAGGAGCTGGTTGCTATTTTAAATATGTTTGAAGAGATGCCAAGTGGCTTTCATAAAATCAGTGGTTTGAAGTATTTAATAAGACGGACAGATGGAACTAAAAATCCAATATATCCAGATGCTGCAGCGGTTTCGTGGGTACATCATGATCCGGGATATATGGAATTCGTTGATGTTGCATTTAAAGGAGATCAGGTATCGGATACGTTTCGTTTAGTGCTGCATGAGAAATCTCATTTCTTATGGAAAAACATGTTTTCTGATGCTCTAAAAGAAAAATGGGCAGAAATCGGTGGATGGCATAAGGATTCTACAACAAGCAGTGGCTGGTCTACGGATAAACAGACAGAATTTGTTACGGAATACAGTCATGCACATAACCCGGATGAGGATATGGCGGAATCAATTGCATTTTATATTATGAACCCGGATAAATTAGAGGCACGTTCTCAGACAAAGTATGATTTTATTAAAAATTATATTATGAATGGAGAAATATATAAAACACAGATTCGAGAGGATTTAACTTTTGAAGTGTATAATTTATATCCGGATTATGCTTATCCGGGACGGATTGTAGATGTGAAATTAGATGTATCCGGGGAAGCCAAGGAAGATAAGCTTGTAAAGCTCCAGATCCGGCTTGATACCCATGGGGATAAATCATTTGGTGCTTCAAAAGCATTTTTGCGGATAGCAGATCCGACGGGAAACCAGACATATGATGCGTGGATGACACCGGAGAATGATGACTATTCTGTTCTTTCTGCATCGATCAATATTAGTAAGTATTCCAATGTGGGTTATTGGAGATGCGATACATTAACCTTATATGATGAAGCAGGAAATGAAAGGTACAGCAATGAGAATAATTTTGGGTGGAAGTTATACATTGACAATCCATTGGCGGACACGGAAAAACCAAAGTTTGTAGAGGATTCCATTAAAGTTATTCAGGAGCCGGAGAAACTGGAAAATGGACATGTTATCACCCATGTTATTATTAAATTTCAGGCGACGGACAATTGTATGCTCAAAAGTTATAATGGCTGTTATTGCGAAATTGATAATGAAAATGTTGCATTAGATACTTTGACGCAATGGGGAACCATAGATACGGATACCGGGGAATGTACCATTCAATTTGATTTTACGGAATATCAGGCTTCGGGAACATATGCAATTAAGTTTATTAAATTGGTAGACGAAGCCAATAATGTGTCCAATTATAATTTCTTTAAAGATGGAAGTGGAACTAAAAGTTACACAACGTTTGACTATGAATCGAAATTGTCGGATACAGAGGCTCCGGAGTTAGATGTAAACAATATATTTATTTCTGCTGTTCCAACACATCTGGAGGCACCAAACGGAGAAACGAAGATCACAATTAAGCTGTACATTAAAGACGATAAGTCAGGATTTGAATATGGAAGCTATGTTTTGCTGGATCCTCAGGGAGGAGAGCATTCCAATTGGTTCTATTCTGAAAATTATAGAAAGACATATTTTGCGGGTGATCCGACCAAATGGAAAGAATATACGATTGGACTTATTTTACCGGCGGGTTCTGCACCTGGTATATGGGGATTAAGAAACTTATCCATTATGGATATTGCACACAATAAGCGAAATTATAATTTCTCAGAAATTGTTCATTTTACAATTGATGATAGTGAACAGGAAAGCAGTTATGAAATATCAAGTGATAGCAATGAATTGGCAGAAGATGCCAGCATGGGATTTTTAATTAAAGGAAGGGATTATTCTAAGGAATATGTGTGGGAGTGCGTAAATGAAACCGGCAAGGGATTGATCGATCAGAAAGGTGTATTGACGGGAGTTTCAGCGGGTACTGTGACGGTGGTCGTATATGAAAAAGATGATATGACGAAATATGCTAAAAAACAGATTACCATACAGCATGCCGAACAAACAATTGAGAAAAAGGATGCGACCTGTACGGAACCGGGTCTTACGGAGGGAGTAAAATGTGCGGTATGTGGTACTTGGATTGTGCCGCAGAAAGAAATCCCGGCCACCGGTCACAGCTTTGGAGAGTGGGAGACTGTGAAGTTCCCAACCTGCGAGGACGGAGGAAGCAAGAAGCGAGAGTGCAGTGCATGCGGAAAGACAGAAACACTGGAAGTTGATCCGAACGGACACGACTGGGAAGAGGATTACACGATCGACAAGCCGGCGACCTGTGAAGGAGCCGGAAGTAAGTCAATCCATTGTAAGAACTGTGAGGCAGTGAAGGACAGTACCGAAATCCCGGTCACCGGTCACAGCTTTGGAGAGTGGGAGACTGTGAAGTCCCCAACCTGCGAGGACGGAGGAAGTAAGAAGCGAGAGTGCAGCGTATGCGGAAAGATCGAGACGCTGGAAGTCGATCCGAACGGACATGACTGGGAAGAGGATTACACGATCGACAAGCCGGCGACCACCGAGGAAGAAGGCAGTGAGTCTATTCATTGTAAGAACTGTGATGCAGTGAAGGATAGCAGAGTGATACCGGCACTTCCTAAGCCATCGGTGACACCGACACCGGCGCCGAGTGAAGAACCAAGTCAGACACCGGCACCAAGCGAGACACCAAGCACGGAGCCAAGCCAGACGCCGTCCCCAAGTGAGACGCCGAGTGCAGCACCGAGCCAGACGCCGTCCCCAAGTGAGACGCCGAGTGCAGCACCGAGCCTGATGCCGGTACCGGGGACCGTCACCAGTGTAGAGCCGGGTCAGACCCAGGCGGCGCCTACAGCACCACAGCAGGATCTGAAAAAGCAGACCATTCGCATTCAGCCGAAGGACATTAAGGTTAAGAAATATAAAGTCTCCAAGCTTAAGAAAAAGAAGGCTGTCTTTAAGATTACTGCAACCGCAGAGGGAGCTGTCACATATAAGGTGACAAAAGGTTCCAAGTACATTACCGTGTCTAAGAAGGGTAAGGTGACCGTTAAGAAGAAAACGAAAAAGGGAACCTATACGATCAGGATCACGGCAGCACAGACATCTGTGTATGCAGAAGCAAGTCGGACGGTAAAGGTTCAGGTTCAGTAAATTTAGCATGATATGAAGCAGGAATCCCGCTTCTCCGGATTAATGGAGAGGCGGGGTTTTTCTGTTATGCGGCGTGTGCGTACTGAAAAATCGAAAAATATAAAATAAAACACTCGAAAAAAGCAAAATAAAACACTCGAAATATATAAAATAAAGCATTCATCAATGTCATATATTACAGAGCCGGAAGGGGGGAATATCTCATATTGACAAAAACAGTAAACGATAGTAAAAGGAGGTGCTGAATATGCAGAATCGGCGAATCAGCAGATGTTTTTGATCACGGGGGTTTGTGGCTCTGGCAAGACGGTAATGATGACGGAAATATCCCGGAAGTTATGGGACAGAGAGGAATGGGGTGTAATTGAATTGAATCCATCAACGGATCTGTTGCTGGGAATGCTTTCCAAACTAAACAGCAATCGTGTTTGTGCGGCAGGATCTTCCGGTTTATCTGTTGGCGACGGGATTGTATGAAAATATTGATGGATTACAAAACGAGAAAAGTCTTACGTTTTTATATCGTGTACCGAAAATACAGATGAAACCGTTAAACACTCAGGCGATCATCCGTAAATATATGGATATTTTTCAGATGGAGAGGGAAGACGCCATGCAGATGGCGGATCTGACACAGGGGTATCCGCTTGCGTTTCAGGTGTTAGGTTATCTGACATGGAATAATCATGGTGACTATCAAAATGTACGCACGGAATATGTGATCGATAATTATTGATCATATGGAAGCGGAAGCAGGAACACCAAACGGGCTGCTCCTATAATATGTATCCGTAATTCTGGACACATACCATAGGGGCAGCCCGTTTATGTTATATCCGGTTTGGGGATCCGTTGTTACTCAGCGCAAACATATTTCTTTAATAATACCTTTGTCGGTTTCTTCTTTAAATGTATCAGATAAATATAACCCTTCGAACCCATGTAATGATATTTCTTGATATATTTCTGTCTGTGACCGCGAACAACCATGACATCGCCAAACACCTGAAAGCTTTGAACCCCGTAATGATCGGAGTCGTAGCGGACGAGAGTTGTTGTCTTATCCGTGTTGTAGTCCGTGCATAATACTTTGCCTCCGGTGACGTAATAAGACTTGTTGTCAACGCCGCAGTCGTAGGAAGAGTCGGCGCTGGTGTAGGTGCTTGTTATGGTGTCGTTTGGATCGAGGTCGCCAAGCCGTTTGCCTTGTTTGGACAGACGTGTGTAGACACGTTCCTGATTGGAATCTGTGTGCTCGTATACCAGTGATTTTCCGTATGAGCCAAGGGAGTAAATGTAGGATGATGACGACATTTTACGTACTTTCCGGATCTTCTTTCCGGAAAGATTCATGACATAGATTCCTTTATCCTCGTCCTGGAAAAAAGTTTTATTGTATTTGGTTTTGATAAAATAAATCTTGTTGCCGATGACGATCGGATGATGTCCTTTGGTAAGCAGCTTTTTTGTTTTCTTTTTTACGTTAATCTTACAGATGTAGCAGTTGAATCCGTCACTTCCGTCTACGATGTTGTAAGTGGCATAAATATTGTTTCCTTTTATATTCAGATCAAAGAAACCGTTGGTTGTACGTCCCTTGTATTTATTGGAAACAATCATTTTCTTTTTGTGTGTCTTTGTATTGATCTTCATTAGATCCATTCGCAGACCGCTTCCGGAGTAGCTGTAGTAAATGTCGTTTCCTTTCCGGCATGCGCCATCCGGTATCTGCACTTTGTTTGCGGCATGTGCTTTCCCGGGTGCAAATGCAGCCAAGGATAAACACATTATGGCTAATACTGCTTTTTTTGTGATCTTCATAGAGAAATCCACCTTTCTTTATTCTTGTATTTTGTGATGTTTGGGTCAAAAGTATTTTGTCGGTTGCCATATAGGACGTATATTTTTCATTTCTGCATTCATTTTAGCACTGTAATTTTTGGGTTTTAAACGAACTGACCGATGAGGAAATGCAGGGAACGAGACGTCCTTGCATGGATGAAAAGAAAAATCCCCGGATCGTGAAAAGATCCGGGGATGGAAATAAATATAGGTTGTTGTGGGCGAACATTAAAGCTCGGTTGACACCAGACGGAATCGGATGCTGTGCATGTCCAGTCCGCCCTGCGCAAAGAAGAGGCGCAGATTGGTATAGCGCGAGAACAGCGGAATGTCGATCCGGTGGGATACCGGAAGCCCGTTTGTGCCGTTCCAGGTGAAGGTGCCATATGCGGTTCCGAGACTGAACAGGGTAACCGGGATCTGCGCAACCTCACTCTGGGTGGAGCTTGCGGTGAGTGTCATTTCGTAAGTGCCGGCGGTCAGGATATCCAGACCGAAGCTGTAGTTTGTCCCTTTATCGGTACAGATGTCCGACAGATCGATCGTAAGATCGCCATCCAGTTCATAAAATTTGACGGTAGATTCGTCCACATCGGACTCGTCTGCCGGACGATTGATAATATTGATCTTGCATTCTGTGCCAAGCAGCCGGTTCATCGCATGGGTGTTCATGAGGAAACGGCAGATGTTGGCGGCACAACGCTGCAATTCGCTGCGCTGCAGGGAACCGTCCTTCAGAGAGGCGAGAATGTTGTCGTCATTTTGTGCACCGCAGGAGCATACCATGTAAACATCGTTCTGTGCCATTGCCATGGCAGCGAGGTCGGACTTGTCGACTGCCTGTCCGCGGCGGTTGATCTTTGCCCACCAGTCGGTCATGGCAAAGCCGGTAAAGCCCCAGTCGTTTCGCAGGATCTGTGTGGTCAGATCGTAGTTGGCAGCTGTCCAGACGCCGTTGACCGGTCCGTAGGTTGTCATAATGGAGTCCGCATTGCCCTCCTTTACGGCAATCTCAAAGCCCTTGAGATAGATTTCGCGAAGAGCACGCTCGGAGATTACGGCATTCGTATCGTGACGGTCGGTCTCCTGGTTGTTTCCGCAGAAATGCTTGATCGTTCCGGTGACGCCGGCACTGTGAAGTCCCTTTAACTGGGCGCTTGCAATGGTTCCGGTGAGGAACGGATCCTCGGAGAAATATTCAAAGTTTCTGCCGTTTAACGGGTGGCGGTGAATGTTCATGCCGGGTCCCAACAGGCAGTCAACCTTATTGGCGATCATTTCGAGTCCGGTCAGGGAGAAAAGCTCCCGGATCAGTGTACGATTAAACGTACAGGCGATCATTGTTCCGTTTGGCAGGCTGAATGCTTTGGTACCGCAGTCGAGACGCATGCCGGATGGACCGTCATCACAGCAGCCGCATGGAATGCCGAGAGCAGTAAGCTCATCAGAGACACCACCGAAGGCAGCAGCTGTTCCTGCAGTTACCTTTGGACTGTTCATGCCCTCTCCACGGATCATGCAGGATAGATCATAGTCGGTCAGTTGGGCGATAAATTCGTCCATGGTGTGCGTGCCGTTTTTGACATCGGCGAGGCGGATGCCCTTGTCTCCGGTGAAAGGAATTTCCTTCGGAAGATTGTCCTGACGGCGCTTTGCTTCATCCACATGAGAAAGCGGAACATTTTCCATGCGGATCACATAGCGGCCCTCGGAGATCTCCGGATGGATACGGTCAAATGATTCCACAGGGGCAAGAGCCTGCTCATGGCGGGAAATGATCTCTGTACTGTTTTGTGGACAATGATAGAACTCCTTCGCACTGCGCACATCAGAGCCTGCATAGAAGCGATAGGTTCCTTCTTCGAGGACGAAGCAGTGAGCGTGTCCTGTCACACCGGAATCATCATAGGAAGCAATCTGTGCATTGGACACGGAGATCGTCATGACCTGGGACTTTCCGGGAGCCAGAGTGTCCGTCTTTTCGTAGCCGCAGAGAACGCGGGACGGCTTGCCGAGCCTGCCCTGTGGTGCCTTACAGTAGATCTGGACAACTTCTTTGCCACTGTAATTTCCGGTATTGGTGACTTTGACAGTGAAGTCCCATTTATCGGACAGTTGTTTTGCGCCTGTAATCGCAATATCAAAGGTTGTATAGGAAAGACCAAAGCCAAAAGGATAGAGAACCTTATCGCGGGCAAATGTCTCAAAGTAGCGGTATCCGACATAAATATCCTCGGAATAGAAGTTTCTGTATGGATCGCCAAAGTATGGAGCGGAAGGATAGTCGTTTACATTAGCGGCGATCGTGTCGGTCAGCTTACCGCACGGACTGATCTTACCGGTAAGCACGTCAGCAGTACCGGTTCCGCCGGTCATGCCGCCCTGCCATACATACAGGACAGAGTCAGGATCAAAGGACAGTAGCTCGTTCATGTCAATGATAT
>ERZ773192.2258-NODE-2258-length-16717-cov-4.741388_pt1 | contig 16717 bp, 15 predicted proteins | sample MGYA00581010_ERZ773192 | MGnify/ENA primary metagenome ERZ773192 (study PRJEB29015, sample SAMEA2737741) | human gut metagenome | biome: human gut; feature: human-associated habitat; material: faeces | place: China | collected 2012 ...
ATGGAGGACCGGCTAAAACGGGGCATCATGTGACTATAAAAGAAGGACTTTTGCACGATATAAGCGATTTGCATTTAAAACGAGATGCTTTTATCAAAATGAGCAAATATTCCTATCAAAATGAATGGCGAGTTGCTTTGTGTCGTGGAACAAAAGATACAAGTGCATGTTCTTTAAAGATAGGAAATATTCGAGATATTGCGTATTGCGTGGAACGAGATAAACTAATAGATTCTATAGAAATGCTTTTTCAAACGCGCTAGATAAAGAAAAACTCAAGCAATTGGTATGGAGATGACAGACGTCAATTGAGGGATCATTTGTATCAACTTGGAGATAATAAGGCGGAACAGTTTATTATAATCGGTGGAGAAGAAAATGGAAGATAAAATTAGAGTAGCAATGTTTGGCTAAAAAAGGCTTTCGCGCGAGGGTGGAGTAGAAATTGTAGTAAAAGAACTTTGTACTAGAATGGCGCGAGATGGTTATCAGGTTACTTGTTACAATAGATCGGGGCATCATGTGAGTGGCGCAGAGTATGATAAAAAATTGAGTATGATGGAATTCATCAGAAATTCGTTCCGACAATCGATAAAAAAGGGGATGGAGATATAATAGGGTCAACCAAGAAAAACCACGATAAATAAAGGGTTTCAACGGCTCGACTCGTTCAACAAAAGTGTTTATTTGCTGACAGGCTGCGGAGAAGCTAAAATCCAGAGGTTATAGGTGGGAGGTTTTGGTGCAGCTCTGTTTTGAACCACAAAATGAGCAGCAAGTAAAAAATTAAGGAGAACGAATCGAGCCTACGGTGGATTGCCATTGAGTGATCCGCCGTGGGCTTGTTTGCTGTTTTGTCAAATAAAAAATTAGTGAGGGAGAACAGAACTATGAAAAATTATAAAATCGCTGTGGCCGGCACGGGATATGTAGGTCTTTCGTTGGGAGTGCTGTTCGCGCAGCACCATCAGGTGGTTGCAGTCGATATTGTGCAGGCTAAGGTCGATATGATTAACAACAAGAAATCTCCGATTCAGGATGATTATATTGAAAAATATCTGGCGGAAAAGGATCTGGATCTGACTGCAACCCTGGATGCAAAGGCTGCATACTCGGATGCGGATTTTGTTGTAATAGCCGCCCCCACAAATTACGATAGCCACACCCAGCACTTTGACACATCTGCAGTTGAAGCTGTGATCAAGCTGGTGATGGAATATAACCCGAACGCCATCATGGTCATCAAGTCCACGATCCCCGTGGGTTACACTGCTTCTGTGCGTGAGAAATTCAACAGCAAGAATATTATTTTTAGCCCGGAATTCCTGCGTGAATCGAAGGCTCTCTACGATAACCTGTATCCTTCTCGTATCATCGTTGGTACTGACTTGGCGGACGAAAGATTAGTAGAGGCAGCACATGAGTTTGCCGATCTGCTGCAGGAGGGGGCTATCAAGGAGAACATCGACACTCTGTTCATGGGATTCACCGAGGCAGAGGCAGTCAAACTGTTTGCCAATACATATCTGGCTCTGCGTGTTGCTTACTTCAATGAATTGGACACCTATGCAGAGAGCAAGGGCTTGAACACCCAGCAGATTATCGACGGTGTATGCCTTGACCCTCGTATCGGCAGCCACTACAATAATCCGTCCTTTGGCTATGGCGGTTACTGCCTGCCGAAAGACACCAAGCAGCTGCTGGCGAACTATGCAGATGTGCCGGAGAACCTGATCGAGGCTATTGTCGAGAGTAACAGAACTCGTAAAGATTTCATCGCTGACCGCGTCCTAAAGCTGGCTGGTTACTACAGCTATGATGCAGAAAACGAGTTTGATGAAGACAAGGAGAAAAAGGTAACGATTGGTGTTTATCGTCTGACGATGAAGAGCAACAGCGATAACTTCCGTCAGAGTTCTATTCAGGGTGTCATGAAGCGTATCAAGGCCAAGGGTGCGACGGTTGTGATTTATGAGCCGACTCTGAAAGATGGTGAGACTTTCTTTGGATCAGTAGTGGTTAATGATCTGGCTAAGTTCAAGGAAATGAGCCATGCCATCATCGCAAACCGGTATGACAAGTGTCTGGATGATGTGAAGGATAAGGTTTACACCAGAGATATTTTCCAGAGAGATTAAGTGAGAAATAGAGGGAGGGAACAGTTATGAAAGGTATTATTTTGGCAGGAGGATCAGGCACTCGTCTGTATCCATTAACAAAAGTTACAAGCAAGCAGCTTTTACCGATTTTTGATAAACCGATGATTTATTATCCGATGTCCGTTCTGATGAACGCTGGCATTCGCGACATTTTGATTATTTCCACACCGCAGGATACTTCTCGCTTTGAGAATCTGCTGGGTGATGGACACCAGTTTGGTGTAAACCTGACCTATGCTGTTCAGCCTTCTCCGGATGGACTGGCACAGGCCTTTATCATTGGTGCCGATTTTATCGGCAATGATTCTGTGGCTATGGTGTTGGGCGATAACATCTTTGCGGGCCACGGATTGAAGAAGAGATTAAATGCAGCGGTGGAAAAGGCAGAAAACGGCAAGGGCGCAACGGTGTTTGGTTACTATGTGGACGATCCGGAGCGTTTTGGAATTGTTGAGTTTGATAAGAATGGCAAGGCCATTTCTATCGAGGAAAAGCCAGAACATCCGAAGAGCAACTATTGCGTGACTGGCCTGTACTTCTATGATAACCGTGTAGTCGAGTTTGCCAAGAATTTGAAACCGTCTGCCCGTGGTGAATTAGAAATTACCGATCTGAACCGTATTTATCTGGAAGACGGCACCCTAAATGTAAAACTGTTGGGTCAGGGCTTCACTTGGCTGGACACTGGTACACATGAGAGCTTGGTGGATGCTACCAACTTTGTGAAGACCGTGGAACAGCATCAGCATCGTAAGATTGCCTGTCTGGAGGAAATCGCATATCTGAATGGTTGGATCAGCAAGGATGAACTGATGGAAGTCTATGAGGTCATGAAGAAGAACCAGTATGGACAGTATCTGAAAGATGTCATGGACGGCAAGTATCAGGAACATCTGTATTAATAAAAGCAGAACCAAAAGATAAGTGTAGAGGAGAATAAATCATGAATATTATTGTTACCGGCGGCGCTGGTTTTATTGGTAGTAACTTTGTATTCCATATGCTGAAGAAGTATCCGGATTACCGGATCATCTGTCTGGACAAGCTGACCTATGCAGGCAATCTGTCCACACTGGCACCTGTTATGGATAACCCGAATTTCCGCTTTGTGAAGGCAGATATCTGCGACCGCGAAGCAGTGGATAAACTGTTTGAAGAAGAACATCCGGACATCGTGGTCAACTTTGCGGCAGAATCTCATGTTGACCGTTCCATCGAAGATCCGGGTATCTTCCTCCAGACCAATATTATCGGTACCAGTGTGCTGATGGATGCTTGCCGTAAGTACGGTATCCAGCGTTATCATCAGGTTTCTACCGATGAAGTTTACGGTGACCTGCCGCTGGATCGTCCTGATCTGTTCTTCACCGAGGAAACTCCGATTCACACCAGCTCTCCGTACAGTAGCTCCAAGGCTGCCGCTGACCTGCTGGTTCTGGCTTACCACCGTACCTACGGTCTGCCTGTGACCATTTCCCGTTGCTCCAACAACTATGGTCCGTATCACTTCCCGGAGAAGCTGATTCCGCTGATGATTGCTAATGCACTGGCAGATAAGCCGCTGCCTGTTTACGGCGAAGGCCTGAACGTCCGTGACTGGCTGTATGTTGAAGATCACTGCAAGGCCATTGATTTGATTATCCATAAGGGTCGTGTGGGCGAAGTTTACAATGTCGGTGGTCACAACGAGAAGCAGAACATTGAAATCGTGAAGATTATCTGCAAGGAACTGGGCAAGCCGGAGAGCCTGATCACTCACGTTGGCGATCGTAAGGGCCATGATATGCGTTACGCAATTGACCCAACTAAGATTCACAACGAGCTGGGTTGGCTGCCGGAGACCAAGTTTGAGGACGGCATCAAGAAGACCATCCAGTGGTATCTCGATAACCGTGAGTGGTGGGAGACCATCATCAGCGGTGAATACCAGAACTACTACGAGAAAATGTACAGTAATCGCTAACAGGAGGAAAGACCATGAAGTTTTTTGTAACTGGAGTTGGCGGTCAGCTGGGACATGATGTGATGAATGAACTGCTGAAGCGCGGTCATGAAGGCGTTGGTTCTGATATTCAGGAAATCTACAGCGGCGTGGCAGATGGTTCGGCAGTGACGAAAGCTCGGTATGTGGCTCTGGATATTACTGATAAGGATGCCGTTGAGAAGGTAATTACAGAAGTAAATCCGGATGCCGTGATCCACTGTGCAGCATGGACTGCTGTGGACATGGCAGAAGATGACGATAAAGTAGAAAAAGTTCGTGCGATCAATGCTGGCGGCACTCAGAACATTGCTGATGTCTGCAAGAAGCTGAACTGCAAAATGACCTATATCAGCACGGATTATGTGTTCGATGGTCAGGGCATCGAGCCGTGGACGCCGGACTGCAAGGATTATAAGCCTTTGAATGTATACGGCCAGACGAAGCTGGAAGGAGAACTGGCAGTCAGCCAGACGCTGGAGAAGTATTTCATCGTCCGCATTGCTTGGGTATTCGGTCTGAACGGTAAGAACTTTATCAAGACCATGCTGAATGTCGGCAAGACGCACGATACTATCCGTGTGGTTAATGACCAGATTGGCACACCGACCTATACATATGATTTGGCTCGACTGCTTGTTGATATGAATGAAACCGAGAAGTATGGCTACTACCATGCGACCAACGAGGGCGGTTATATCAGTTGGTACGATTTCACGAAAGAGATCTATCGTCAGGCTGGGTATAAGACGGAAGTCCTGCCGGTGACCACGGCAGAGTATGGTCTGAGCAAGGCTACTCGTCCGTTCAACAGTCGTTTGGATAAGAGCAAGCTGGTGGAAGCTGGATTTACGCCGCTTCCGACTTGGCAGGACGCTCTGAGCCGTTACCTGAAAGAAATCGAGCAGTAAGAGGAGATAGAGAAGATGGGACAGATTAAAGTTGAGAAAAATGTAGGTGGCATTGAGGGACTTTGTGTTATTGAGCCTGCTGTTCACGGTGATGCCCGTGGCTATTTCATGGAAACCTACAACGAAAAAGATATGAAAGAGGCTGGCATTGATATCCACTTCGTGCAGGATAACCAGTCTATGTCTACAAAGGGTGTGCTGCGCGGTCTGCACTTCCAGAAGCAGTATCCGCAGTGCAAGCTGGTGCGTGCCGTGCGTGGCACTGTGTTTGATGTTGCGGTTGATCTCAGAAGCAACTCTGAAACCTATGGCAAGTGGTATGGCGTTACACTGTCCGCGGAGAATAAGAAACAGTTCCTCATTCCGGAAGGCTTTGCACATGGCTTCCTGGTTCTGAGTGATGAAGCAGAGTTCTGTTACAAGGTCAATAACTTCTGGCATCCGAATGATGAAGGTGGCATGGCTTGGAATGATCCGGAGATTGGCATTGAATGGCCGGAGTTGAAGGGCGAGTACAAGGGTAGTGCCAGCGCAGAGGGGTATAAGCTGAATGATGGCACTGCACTGAACCTGAGTGATAAAGACCAGAAGTGGCTGGGCCTGAAAGATACGTTTAAGTTTTGAGAACACAGGGGTAGAAGAATGCAGCGGGAAAACGAAGTACAACACGCATTTCTGGTAGGAGCGAAAAGCTTAGGAGCATATGGTGGATATGAAACCTTTGTGTATAAGCTGACAGAACACCATCAGAATAAGAAAAATATTAAATATCATGTGGCGTGTAAGGCTAACGGCGATGGCTGCATGAATGAAACAAAAGTGGAAGGCGTAACGAGAATCAATGACCATGAGTTTGAATTCCACAATGCACATTGTTTCAAAATTGATATTCCTCAGATTGGTGCAGCACAGGCAATTTACTATGATGTTGCGGCATTGAATGCTTGCTGCAAGTACATAAAGGAACATAAAATTAAACATCCAATCGTTTACATAATGGCTTGTCGTATTGGTCCTTTTGCAAGGCATTTTTATCAGGAAATCCACAAACTTGGCGGTACGGTTTATTTGAACCCAGATGGGCATGAATGGATGAGAGCTAAATGGTCTGCTCCGATTCGTAAGTATTGGAAGATTTCTGAACAGATGATGGTCAAATACTGTGATCTTGCTATCTGCGATTCTGTGAATATCGAAAAGTACATTCACGAATGCTATGACGGGAAAGGGATTAAGGGCAGAGATCCGAAGACCACATTTATTGCTTATGGCGCGGATTTGGCACTCAGCAAGCTGTCTGATGATGACGAAAAGCTGATGAATTGGTACAAAGAAAAAGGTCTGACGAAAAAAGATTATTACCTTGTTGTTGGCCGCTTTGTGCCGGAAAACTCGTTTGAAGTTATGATTCGTGAGTTCATGAAGAGTGGAAGCAAAAAAGATTTTGCGCTTATCACGAATGTAAACGACAAATTCCTGAACGAGTTGGAAGAAAAGCTTCATTTCAAGAGTGACAAGAGAATCAAGTTTGTTGGCACAGTATATGATCAGGAACTCTTAAAAAAGATTCGAGAGAATGCCTACGCGTATTTCCATGGACACACGGTTGGAGGTACGAATCCTTCACTGATTGAGGCTCTTGGTAGCACGGATCTGAACTTACTGGTTGACGTTGGCTTTAATAAAGAGGTTGCAGAGGATAGCGCATTGTACTGGAGCCGCAAACCGGGTAGCCTCGCAAGGTTAATTGATCGTGCAGACAAAATGAGTACCGAAGAAATCGTGGAAATGGGGCAGAGAGCCAAGAAACGTGTGGCTGAAGAGTATACGTGGGACAAAATTTGCGGACAGTATGAAGAAGTGTTCACGAAGGTTGATGAAGGAAAATTGAAATGATGAATGTGGTGATGGTGCCTTTCCACGACTATAAAAAGTGGGAAGAAGAAGGATTCAGAACAAGAGATGCTCATGTATGTGAGCATTTTTCGGAAAATAGTGAAATCGATAAAATTCTCGTGATTAATCGTCCGACTTCTTTGGCAGAGGTTATGCTGAAGAGGAAGGATTGGCGGACAAAAAATGGAAAAGTTGAGTATTGCAAAAACAATGCTCAGTTATCTAAAATGAAAAATAATGTCTGGTGCTTAGATATATTTCTACTGGATTTTATAAAGGTTGCACGTCAAAAGAAAATGTGGTGGTTCACATCTTTTAATTATGACAAGGTAATCAATGCAATAAATGAGGCGTGCGCCTACTTGAACATAGATGACAGGATTTTGCTATTGCAAAATCCTATGGCGGTTGGAGCGGCAAAAAAGTTACAAGCCAAAAGTGTTGTATTTGATGCAATCGACAACTGGCTTTATCATCCGCAGATGCCAGATAAAACTGTGATTATGGAAAACTATGCTTTTATAGATACTAGAGCGGATTTGATTATGACTGTATCCCAAGCATTGCTTGATACATTTCCTGTAAATAAAAACAAGCATTGGATTCCGAATGGTGTAGATCTTGAATACTTTAAGGCAGCTGTAAAAAAGCAGAAGGACAGTAAAATAATAGTAGGCTATGTAGGAAAAATTCAAGATCGAGTGGATTTCGATCTTGTGGAATGCTGTTTGAAAAAATTCGCGGATGTGAATTTTGTGTTTCTTGGACCTGTATATTCTCAAAAGGAACGTGTCAAGAAATTGCAGCAGAAGTATAAAAACATTTCCTTTAAGGGAGATATTCATTATAAAATGCTTCCCGAAGAAATGCAGTGCTTTGATATTGCAATTATTCCACATAAGGTTGATGAATTTACAAACAGCATGAATCCGCTGAAGTTATATGAGTATCTGGCAGCAGGAAAGCCAGTAGTTACAACGGGCGTAGCAGGAACCAAGGCTATTTCTACATATGTCCGAAGTGCAGATAACTATGATGCATTCATACACGAGGTGGAAGAGTTAATACACGAAAATAAAGACATAGATCCGGTTGAAGTTATTAATAGTGTTCCGCAGGAATGCACATGGACAAGTAGAACGGATGCGATGATTGAGTTGTTCAAACGATTATAAGAGACTGTTTTGATAAAGACGGGAAAGGAAACATAAAAGTGCAGAAGTGGGCAATCTTTATATTGGTAATGATAACAATCGGAATCTTTTTGTGCTCGTTTCAAATCAAAAAAGTTGATTTGAATTCTGTATCTATGAAGATAGATGAAACCACGTGCATTAAAGGCATATGTGCAGTTGTAATTGTATTGGATCATATGGGATTACAATTATCAACGCCAATAGTTCTGAAACCATTTACGATGGTGGGATATCTATGTGTAAGTATATTTTTCTTTTTTAGCGGTTATGGATTATGGGGGGGGATAAGCAATAAAAAAGGCTATCTTAATAACTTTCTGCAAAAAAAGATGGTGAAGCTTCTCTGTCCAGTTGTTTTAGCGAAGATTTTATACGGCACCTTCTTTCACAGTAAAATTATGTACTCATGGTACATATATGTAATATGCGGATTGTATGTTTTGCTCTATTGTTCATGCAAATGGCTATCACGATTTGATGCGTTAAAGGCAATCGCTGGTGGCATTTTATTATATCAGGTGAGTTGCTTTGCTTTTTCAGTTCCAGTGGTTTGGTATAGGGCATGCTGGCCATTCTTTATTGGATGTCTGCTTTATCAGTTTAAAGCTGAATTTGATGGTATTATTATAAATCAGTGGAAGAATTTTATGATACTAGATGGAGCTATATTTGTCCTAGCCTTCTTGATGGCAGCTCTTGCAGATAAATTCAATATAAAACCAGTAGAACTAGAAACACTGATTACAGTTCTATTTTACATAATAAGTAGTATTGCCTTCGTACTATGGGTGTACGGCTTTACTTTTTGTATTTCAATGACAAAAGCCGGAAATATATTACGCAAAGTTGGAAATGTTTCATATGAAATATATTTGATTCATGGACTCGCTTTTCTTACCATGGCGCAAATCAAAAAGGAAATCTTATATCCGTATTTGGTGATGGCAGCAACCTTTTTATTTGCAGAATGCTTGCATATGCTTTCTCAAGGAATTCTAAAAAAGATGCCGAGATAATTTTATGAAACAGTTATGCTGCAGATAACAACATAGCTGTAAAATGCGTTATGATAGCGAATGGATGCATATCCTTTAGGAATAAATTGTTAAAATAGAGGTGAAGAAACATGAGTGATCCAATAAGAGTTTTAAATATAACGAGAGTATTCAAGGCAGCAGGAATTGAATCTTTTATAATGAATATGTACCGAAATGTTGATCGCAGTAAAGTGCAATTTGATTTTTTGGTTATGAGTGGTGAAAAATCTTGCTATGATGAGGAAATTCATAAACTTGGTGGCCACAAATACACAATCGATATAAAGGCTGATAATACTTTTATTAAGATTCAAAAAGAGGCAAAAGCACTTTATGATTTTTTGAAAAAGCATGAGTATAAAATTATTCATATTCATTATACAACACCGTTGCGAGCACCATATTTGTTAGCTGCAAAAAAAGCGGGCGTGCCGGTGCGAATATATCATTCGCATAGTGCTGAGGTAAGTGGAAAATCAAAAGTGAAACTTTTTGTTTATAATTACTATAGAAATAGAATTTCAAAATGGGCAACAACAGAATATGCTTGTTCGCAAGCAGCCGCAAATTGGATGTATGAAAAAAAATTAATTGATAGTGGAGCAGTGCAAATTATTTATAACGGGATAGATACTATAAGATTTTCATATAATCCTAAAAAGCGGGAAGAACTCCGAAAAGAATTAAACGTTGAAAATAATTATGTGATTGCACATACAGGTCGCTTTTTGCCTCAGAAAAATCATCGTTTCATAATAGATGTTTTTAATGAGGTAAAGAAAAGAGAACAGAGCGCTAAGTTACTACTTCTTGGAGTTGGAGATCTTCAAGATGAAATTAGACAAAAAGTTGATTCCTTGGGAATATCAGATAGCGTGTATTTCCTGGGTGTTAAAAAGAATGTAGAGGATTACTTGTCTGCTGCTGACTGCTATATTATGCCATCGCTTTATGAGGGCCTTCCAGTGGCAGCTGTTGAAGCTGAATGCTCAGGTCTTCCGTGTGTGATGTCGACTAATATTACAAAAGAAGTGGAGCTGACAGAAAACACAAAGTTTTTGAGTTTAAATGAGACGGCAGAATTCTGGGCAACGGAAATTATTAAATGTAAGCAACTACATAGAGAGGATTGCTCAAAAACAGTCGAAGAAAAAGGATACGATGTAAAAGATGTGGCAGTGAATCTTCAAAATAAATATATTGAGCTACTGAATAATTGTTGAAACAATCAGAATTTGGTTACATCAATAGCAGAAAGTTGAGCTATAGATGCGGAAAATCGAACTTTTATAAAAGAGCACAAGAGTAAAGCAGAAAAGTATCCTTCAATAAGTTAATATATATAGTAGCAATTCAATTATTAGAGAGAGCCTTTGTAGACAAAAATTCATTGTGTGAGGGAATAGAAAGTGAAAAAAATATCGGTTATTATTCCGTTTTATAATGGAAATAAGCATTTAGTTAAAATGAAAAAAGTATTGGATTGCAATTATGAATCTTTGCGAGGGATTGCTGAGTTAGAAGTTTTGTTTGTCAATGACAGTCCTTGGATAGAAGTTGAAATGCAGTATCTTGACAATGCTGAATACACAATAAAGATAATCAAACATTCTCAAAATGCGGGAATCCATCAGGCAAGAGTTACAGGTATTAGCAATGCCGCTGGAGATTACATTATGATGTTAGATCAAGATGATGTAATTGCTAAAGATGCTTTGGCAACATTGTTTAATAAAATTGAGGAAACACATCGTGATTGTGTGATAGGCAATGGAGTTTTTCAAACGCTAAATGGTGATAAAATAATTTTAAATAATTACGGAAAAACAATCTTAGCAAAGGATTATCATTCCTATTTGGCAATGGGAAATTTACTTAGTTCGCCCGGACAAACGCTAATTCGCAAAGATGCCATTGACCCATTTTGGATGAAACATATCATGAAAACTAATTGCGCTGATGATTTGTTTTTGTGGTGCTTACTAATGAAACGGAAAAACATTGTGTACTGCAACAAACTGGTTTATTTGCATATTAACACTGGTGAAAATTTTTCGTTGGACAAGATGAATGGACTTAAGTCTGATAATGAAGTACTTCAGTTCCTTCGTATGAAGGATGGCATTTCCCCAAAGTTTTTGAATTTGTTTGAATTGCGGTACAAATATCAGATGAGTGTGAATGAAAAAAGTGACAAGAAAAAAAGAGCTGCACTCTATCCTGTTATATTAAATATGTGGAAGATTTATGGAGTTTTGTTGACTATAGCAAATAATTTGGTGGGAAACAAAGTTCCTAAATACACGGATAGTAGTATGTTTGAATATTGATTGATATGGAGAAAAATATAATGATATCGGTGATTATACCTGTTTATAATAGAGAAAAAACCGTAAAGAAAGCAATTGACAGCGTATTGGCTCAGACATGGAAAGACATGGAAATCATTGTTATTGATGATGGGTCAACAGATAAATCAGCTGAAGTTATAAAATCTATAAAAGATGCACGAATCAAGTATATCTATCAGAAAAATGCAGGAGCGTGCGCAGCAAGAAATCATGGATTGGATTTAGCAACGGGGGATATTATTGCTTTTCACGATAGTGATGATGTTTGGCACAAAGATAAATTGGAAAAGCAACTAAATAAATTAAATGAATCAGGGGCAGATATTGTCTTTTGCAAATTAAACGAGTTCAAAGAGGATGGAAAAAAAGTTCTCTTGCCGATGACAATTAATGAAGGAATGCTGAATCCAGTAGTTACTGTTATGGGAATTGGAACGCAGACTCTAGTTGCACATAGCTATGTTTTTAAGAATTTACGATTTGATCCAGAATTTCCTAGATTTCAGGAATTGGAGTTGCTATATCGAGCATCGAAAAGCTTTTCTATTTACTGCATAGGAGAAGGGTTGGTGGATTATTATATTGGAAAAGATTCTATTAGCAGTAATCCTGAAAAATTGTACAATGCATGCCTTCTAATGAAAACAAAGCACCCAGAACTTGAAAAATATATGCCACAGCTTGAAAAAGATCTCGGCTCGTGCTTGAAAACGGCGGGAGTAAATGCGTATAGAGTTGGAAATGAAAATTATAAAAAGTATATTTATGAAGCAGGAAAATTTAACAGAACTTTGAAGATGAAAATTATTGTAATGTTAGCAAGAATGAATATGCTAAAAGTTTTTTATAAATAAGAAATTTATGGGGAACTAGGAAATGATTACAAAAATAAGAAAAGAGTCGCTTTATTATATTGCTTTGACAATATATATGTGGAGCGCAACTATTTTTACTACATTGAATTGGAAACCATCGTTGCAACGAGCGTTTATTATATTTGGACAATACGGAAAAATAGTTTCTATAGTTATACTTTTAATATATCTTGTTTGGGAATTTAGCAGAAAATTCGTTCTCTGGGATGCAGTGGGATTGTTTGCAATGATAGCGGCATTTATATCCTATAGAACTGTTTATGATGATACTTTCTTCATGGCAACAGTATTTGTTGTGTGTGGAATGAGAATATCGAAAAGAAAAGCATTAAAATGCTATTATAAGAATTTGATTTTCTGTATGATTGCAATATTAATTCTGCTTTTTCTTGGATTGACACAAAACAAGGTTTATAATTTTTCGTATGGAACAGGATATTCTCTGGGAACAGGACATTCTAATAATTTAGCGTTGCTGATTTTGAATTTGACACTACTTTGGGTATATCTGAATTCAGAAAAAAACAAGTATACTATTGCTGCCATTTGTATAGTTGTAAGTGCATTGATGTGGAAAATTACCGTATCCAGAACGTCAACTATTTTGCTTGCAACATTTGGAATTGTTTATTTTCTGTTTTATTTTATGCTGAAGACTAACAATAAATTTTTGCTGCATCTTTTAAGAATACTTATACTAGGGATAATTTGTGGTGCCATATATTTTATGATTGGTGGAAATACTGAATCAATACTACATATTGGCGATAATAATTTTACAGTGAGATTTTTACAAGCCCAAAATATATATGACAGATATGGTCTTAGTCTATGGGGAAATAATATTAAATTCGTTTCAATGGCAGAGGCTGCAATTACAAAAGAGGCGGTTGTAATACTTGATAATGGACTTTTAAGATTATTACTATTTCATGGTTGTGCTTGCTTTGGTGTTTTTATTCTAGGATTGGTTTCTTTGGAGACAAGTGCGAGTAGGCGAAAAGATTATCTTCTTATAGTAATAAGTGTTATTTTCTTAATAACCGGCTTGATGGAAAAATCAGTTTATACATTACAAATGAATTTTACACTTTTGTTGATGACTGGGTTAGGAACTGGGATAAGTCAAGACGAAGCTGATAAGTTGCACGATTGATTTTATGATGTGATTCTCATCTGCTATAGAAAGGAGATATACAGTTTGAAAAAATCAAGTACAAAGGTCAATATTATATATCAAGTGATTTATGATATTTTGCTGATGATATTGCCATTTTTGACATCTCCGTATGTTGCGCGAGTTCTTGGAGCAAATGGTCTTGGTATATATTCATATTATTATTCCATTGCGACATATTTTGTTCTCTTTTCGCAGCTTGGAATAAAAAACTATGGTAATCGAATCATTGCAAAACATAGAGATAATCAAGAAGAAGTAAATGAACTGTTTTCAAATTTAACGACGATTCACATTATCATATCATTGATATGTGTTATTGTATATATCAGTTATATATTTACAGTGAATTCAAATGAAAAAATATATGCAATTATTATGCTTGCTCAAGTATTAAGTGGATTATTTGATATCAGTTGGTTCTATTTTGGGATAGAACATTTCAAGCTGACTGTCTTAAGAAGTACAGTTATTAAAATTTTAAATGTTATTTGTGTGTTCACATTGGTGAGATCTAAAAGTGATTTGTGGATATATTGTTTGATTATGGCTTTAGGAATGCTACTAAGTCAACTTACGCTTTGGGTTCCACTGAAAAAATACGTCAAATTTGTTAAACCCTCGTGGAGTAAAATGACAATTCACATTAAGCCAATGCTGGTACTTTTCGTTCCAACAATTGCTGTTAGTCTGTACAAATATATGGACAAAATCATGATTGGATCAATTAGTAGCAAAACACAGCTTGGATTTTATGAGAATGCTGAAAAAGTTATAAATATCCCGACTACTGTTATTACATCATTTGGAACTGTTATGCTTCCTAAGATGTCAAATATGATGGCACGTAAAGATAAAAGTGAGGCTTTAAAATATACGGGTGTGTCTATGCTTTATGTTATGTGGCTTGCGTATGCCTTGACATTTGGACTAGCAGGAGTAGCTTCAATTTTTGCACCAGTTTTTTGGGGAGATGAATTTCAACTTTCAGGGTCTTTAATCATGGGATTAGCTGCGACTATCCCATTTATGTCATTTGCAAATGTTATTAGAACACAATATTTGATTCCGGCAGAAAAAGATAAAGAATTTATGGTTTCAGTTGTAAGTGGTTCAGTGGTAAATTTGATTATAAATGCACTTTTAATTCCAAAATACGGTTCTGTTGGTGCAACAGTAGGTACAATTGTTGCGGAAGTTACTGTTTGCTTTATTCAGTGTTATGCAGTAAGAAAAGAGTTGCGGCTTTGGCAATACTTCAGTCAAACGTTATTTTTCCTCGGAGCGGGAGCCGTTATGTTTTTTGCGATATTTAAAGTGGGAAAAGTGTTGGGAGAAGGTGTTGTAACATTGTTTATCCAAATATGCTTGGGTGGAATACTGTATTGTATGACTTCGTTTATCTATCTTTATGCAAAAAGGGAAGTAACATTTATGTCAATGCTTCAATCGATAAAAGGAAAGATAAATAAATAAAAGAAGGGGAAAACATGAACATTGAGAGTATAAAGAGAAAGTTTCCGGTATTATATCAGCTTTATTTATGTGCTAAAGACCGTAAATACTTGGAGGACAACAGAAAACAATCAAAATTGATTCATAATATGAATCAGGGGCAAATTGAGAATTATTTAGCTGACTTGTATGAAAAATGGATTGGTCACAAGCTTGATTGGAATAATCTTCGGACATGGACGGAAAAAATGCAATGGGAGAAAATTTATGATGACGACCCTAGAAAGATTATATGTGCAGATAAATATGCGGTAAGACAATGGGTGGCTGATAGAATAGGTGAAGAATACCTGATTCCGTTGATTGGCATCTGGGATAAGTATGAACAGATAAATTTCAAGACTTTACCAGAAAAATTCGTCATGAAAACAAACCATGGTTCTGGAGATGTTGTAATTATTCGAAACAAAAGTGCTATGTCGTTGGCAGATAAAATTGGTTTGAAGCGAAAGATGCAAACGGCATTGCAGACAGATTTTGGAGCAGTTTTGGGAGAGCTACATTATAGTCTGATACCTCCTAAAATTATCGCTGAAGAGATTATTGGAAAAGAAGGTCAGGATTTAAGAGATTATAAATTTCTGTGTTTTAATGGTAAAGCATATTATTGTTGCGTGGATTTTGATCGATTTACGAAACATAAACGTAATGTGTATGATTTGAATTGGAATCTACAATCATGGAATACGGGCGACTATGACAATTATCTTGAAAACTTCCCCAAGCCAAAGAATTTTGAAAAAATGATAGAACTTGTTGAGTGTTTGGCAAAGGATTTTTCTCATGTGCGAGTTGACTTTTATAATGTTGATGGAAAAATTTATTTTGGAGAAATGACCTTTACTAGTGCAAGTGGACTTCATAAGTTCACAACAGGGGAAAGCGATTTAGCACTTGGTGAGTTGTGGAGAATTGACACATCGAAGCGAAGAAGTTCGTATTTAAAACTATTGAAATAAAAGAAACAAATTTAAGGAAATTAGTATTCACAAACAACCGCGGGGAAAAGTCATGAAGAAAATGCCAGATAAGATAGCTTTAACAGATGAATGTGCGGGGGGGGCAGACTAAATTATATTGATTCGATAAAATTTATAGTTTGCGTACTTGTTTTCGTTGGACATTTTTACTATGGATTTTATACAGCAGCTTCTAAGACTCCTGATTTATCAAAGATGGTAGTGTACACACATACATTATGTCGTTTCTTTTTCAGTAGAGTATTCACGGTATCAGTGTTTTCTTTCTTGAGTGGTTATCTCATTTCAAAAAAAGTGTACGGCAAAAAGAACCTTATAAAAAAGTGGGTTGGCAGATATTTTCGCTTTTCAATCCCGTTGTTTTTTGTATATTTTTTTATTATGCTTTGCAAGCAAAATTTAACCTCTCAAGCTTGCGAATATATGGCTGATGTTTTGGAATCAAGGTGGCTTTTATACGGTACAGAAACAAGTTTTACTATGTGGCATGTCTTGAAAGCGTCGTTGATTACAACACTCTTTTTTGGAAATTCCAGTTTTGAAACACCAGTCTGGACGTTGCAACCAATGTATATAGGGTATGTTCGTAAACGTCAAATCCTGCGCCTTGGCTAATTAGTTTTTTTATGCCACACTCTA
>ERZ773192.2272-NODE-2272-length-16601-cov-6.017466_pt1 | contig 16601 bp, 16 predicted proteins | sample MGYA00581010_ERZ773192 | MGnify/ENA primary metagenome ERZ773192 (study PRJEB29015, sample SAMEA2737741) | human gut metagenome | biome: human gut; feature: human-associated habitat; material: faeces | place: China | collected 2012 ...
AACGCTGGCGGCCGCGGTCGGGGAGGAGACGGTCACCATCGAGGATGTCTGCGAGCCGTACCTGATGCAGATCGGCTTTCTGGTGCGCACCCCGCGGGGACGCTGCGTCACACCGCTGGCCTATGAGCACCTGGGGCTTCCGTCCCCGACGCGGGACGAGGATCAGCTGCGCTTTGAACAGCTGGAACTGTAAAACAACAATCAGGGCCTGAAAGAACGGCCCAAACGGTGCATATAATCGATTATCAAGAAAAAAGGGAGATGAATCTCATGGGAAGAATTTTTGGAACCGACGGCGCGCGCGGCGTTGCCAACACCGAAATCAGCTGTACCCTGGCGATGGACATCGGCCGCGCCGCAGCGATGGTGGTCGCGCGGGATCATCATAAAAGAAAACCGGTTTTTCTGGTTGGACACGACACCCGCATCTCGCACGACATGCTGGAAAGCGCCATCGCAGCGGGACTTTGTTCGGTCGGCGCGGACGTGGTGACGCTGGGCACCGTGCCGACCCCAGCAGTCGCTTACCTGGTGGCAAACTCCGACGCGGATGCCGCCATCATGCTTTCCGCCTCCCACAATCCATACGAGTTCAACGGTATCAAGATTTTTGGCGCGGAGGGCTTTAAGCTCACCGACGAAGAGGAGATGGAGATCGAGGAGATTGTGCTTGACCACGTATTGCCGTACGACTTAAAATGGAACGACGAGCTGGGCGTCATCCGCAGCGGTGAGACCTTGGTGGAGCAGTACATCGACCACATCGTCTCCACCGTTGAGGGGGACCTCTCCGGTATCCGGGTGGCGGCGGACTGCGCCAACGGCAGTGCCAGCGCGACGGCGGCAAAGATCTTTGCGAAGCTGGGCGCCGACGTCACCATCTTAAACGATGAGCCAAACGGCGTCAACATCAACGACAACTGCGGCTCCACCCACATCGACGTGCTGGGAAAATATGTCCGCGAAAACGGCTTCGACCTCGGTGTCGCCTTCGACGGGGACGCCGACCGCTGCCTTGCGGTGGACGAAAACGGCGAACTGGTCGACGGCGACAAGCTGATTGCCATCTTCTCCTCTCAGATGAAGCGGGAGGGGAAACTTGCCAACGACACCGCTGTCGTCACCGTCATGAGCAATATGGGCTTCTTTAAATTTGCGGAGCAGGCCGGCATCCACGTCGAAAAGACCAGCGTGGGCGACCGCTATGTGCTGCAGAATATGCTGGAGCACGGCCACTGCATCGGCGGCGAGCAGTCGGGACACATCATCTTCCGCGAGTTTATGACCACCGGCGACGGGCAGTTGACCGCGGTGCAGCTGCTGAGGGCGATCAAAAAGAGCGGCAAAAAGCTCTCGGAGCTGGCGCAGCTGATGCAGGTTTATCCGCAGGTCATCCTCAACGTCCGCGCCGACAAGGAGATGAAGCGGATGGTCAAGGTGGATGAGGGCGTGCTCAAACGCCAGCAGCAGCTGGAGGAGGGCATGAACGGCAACGGAAGAATTCTGGTTCGCCCCTCCGGCACCGAGCCGGTCATCCGCATCATGGTGGAGGGACTGGACAGGGAAGCCATCATGAACGCGGCCAAGAGCATGGAACAGATCATCATCGAAAGGTTAGGCTACAATGAGGACTGCAAAGGACTGGAAAGAATTTGAGGTAATTGACACCTCCTCCGGGGAGAAGCTGGAGCGCTGGGGCGACGTGATTTTGGCGCGCCCCGACCCGCAGGTCATCTGGAACACCCCAAAGGGGGAGGACTGGAAGCGGGCCAACGCCCATTACCGCCGCTCCACCAGCGGCGGCGGGCACTGGGAAGTAAAGAACATGCCGCGGGAGCAGTGGGTGATCCACTACAAGGAGCTGAGTTTTAAGATCAGTCCCACCGGCTTTAAGCACACCGGCCTGTTCCCGGAGCAGGCGGTCAACTGGGACTTTATGGCGGACAAAATCCGCCACGCAGGGCGGCCGGTCAAGGTGCTCAACCTCTTTGCCTACACCGGCGGCGCGACCTTAGCCTGCGCGCAGGCGGGGGCGCAGGTCTGCCACGTCGATGCCTCCAAGGGGATGGTGAGCTGGGCGCGGGAGAACGCCCAGCTTTCCGGCCTGCAGGACAAGCCGATCCGCTGGATTGTGGACGACTGCAAAAAGTTTGTGGAGCGGGAGATTCGCCGCGGCAACCGCTATGACGGCGTTGTCATGGACCCGCCCTCCTACGGCCGCGGCCCCGGGGGTGAGGTGTGGAAGCTGGAGGATTCGATCTATGATTTGGTGGAGCTTTGCGCGGGGGTGCTCTCGGACGACCCGCTGTTTTTCCTGCTCAACTCCTACACCACCGGCCTTTCTCCGTCGGTCATGCAGTACATTTTAGGGGTGACGGTGGGACGACGTTACCCAGGAAAGCTCTCTTCCTCGGAGATCGGCCTGCCGGTGACCAAGAGCGGCTTTGTACTGCCCTGTGGCAGCACCGCTATCTGGGAGCGGCGGCATGATGCCGCCCCCAATTCGCGAACGTAGCTCCTTCATGTCGATACTTAACGTTCTCGCGCAGATCGCGGCATGATGCCGCGCCAATTCGCGAATTTGGCTCCTTCTTAGCGAAGCCTAACGTTCTCGCGCAGATCGCTTGCCTTTGGCTGCGCTCGTTTGTAAAGGCTTTAAGGCGCGGGCACGGGGCAGGTTTGAAAACAAAGTTGGGTGCGAATTGTTTGTGGATTCAGTTCACAGGGCAACAGGGTGCGGGCTCAGCCTGCGCCTTTTGCTTTGCAGGCCTTTTCTCACTGGGAAAAGGGGATATGAATATTTTGTAAATAAGGAGATTTTTTCCGATTTCCTCTTTTCTTTCTCGCCGAAATTGATTATACTAATGGTGGATTTTAACAAATTTGGGCCAGACAAATCCTGCTTTTGACCAAAAGACAGCGGCCAGGAGCGGGAAATACTAAGGGGAGCGATACCAGCCTGCGGGCTGGATTGCATCTTCTGCAAATCAGAAAAAGGTGGTTACAAAACGGATGAACGATTTTATCCAAGCGCAGTCGATCAGCTTCAGCTATCACGTTGAGGAGGGACAGGCTCCCGTCAACGTCTTTGAAAATTTGAGTGTTGACATCCATCAGGGTGAGATGACCGCGGTGCTCGGACACAACGGCTCGGGCAAGAGCACCTTTGCCAAGCACCTCAACGCCATCCTGCTGCCCTCAGGCGGCAAGGTTTATGTGGACGGCATCGACACCGCCGACGAGGAGCGGCTGTACGACATCCGCCAGGAGGTGGGGATGGTCTTCCAGAACCCGGACAACCAGATCGTCGCCACCGTGGTGGAGGAGGACGTCGCCTTCGGCCTGGAGAACATCGGCGTCCCACCCAAGGAGATCCGGGAGCGTGTGGACCGCGCGCTGATGGATGTCGGCATCTATGAGTACAAAAAGCACGCGCCGCACCGCCTTTCCGGCGGGCAGAAGCAGCGCGTTGCCATCGCCGGCATCATCGCCATGCGGCCAAAGTGCATCGTCCTCGACGAGCCGACCGCCATGCTTGACCCGCGCGGCCGCCGTGAGGTCATGGAAACCATCCAGAAGCTCAACCGCGAATACGGCATCACGGTTGTCCTCATCACCCACTATATGGACGAGGCCGCGCAGTGCGACCGGGTTATCGTGATGGATTCCGGCAAGGTCATTCTGGACGACACCCCCAAAAAGGTCTTTTCCCACGTGCGGGAGTTAAAGACGGTGGGCCTGGATGTGCCGCAGACCAGCGAGCTGATCTATGAATTTTTAAAGGAAGGCTACAACCTCCCCAACGACGTCCTGACCGAGGACGAGTGCATCAAGGCGATCACCACCCTGTTCCGCCGCAAGGGGATCAAGCCCAAAAAGGAAGCTGCCCAGCCACAGCAGGACGGGCAGCAAATCGTGTAGACGGCATCCCATTCAGCAAAAAAAGAAGGCAGCTGTACCTTCCGCCTTTGGCGGCACGATGAAAGGAATGAAGTAAGAAAAAAATGGCAGTCATCAAGACAGAGCATTTGAGTCATGTATATTCGGAGGGAACGCCCTTTGTCAAAATGGCCATCCAGGACGTCAACCTCTCCATCGAGGAAGGGGAGATGGTCGGCGTCATCGGCCACACCGGTTCGGGAAAATCGACGCTGATCCAGCACCTCAACGGTCTGCTCAAGCCGACGGGCGGCCGCGTGCTGCTCGACGGCGAGGACATCTGGGCCGACCCGAAGAAGATCCGCAGCGTGCGCTTCCGCGTGGGGCTGGTGTTCCAGTATCCGGAGTACCAGCTCTTTGAGGAGACCGTCTACCGCGACATCGCCTTCGGCCCCACCAACATGGGCCTGACCGGCGCGGAGCTGGACCGCCGCGTGCATGACGCCGCCCGCTTCGCAGGACTGGACGAGGGCCTGCTGCAAAAGTCGCCCTTCGCGCTCTCCGGCGGGCAGAAGCGCCGCGTCGCCATCGCGGGCGTGATCGCCATGGAGCCGGAGGTGCTGGTGCTCGACGAGCCGAGCGCGGGACTTGACCCGCGCGGGCGCGAGGAGCTGCTTGCCCATATCCGTGCCTATCACAAGGAGCGCGGCAACACCGTCGTGCTCGTCAGCCACTCGATGGACGAGATCGCGCAGAACGTGGACCGCATCGCCGTGCTCTCCGATGCCCATGTGCTCATGAGCGGCACGCCGCGCGAGGTGTTCGCCCGCGCGGACGAGCTGGTTGCCGCGGGCCTTGACGTGCCGCAGGTGACGCGCGTCGCCATGGCGCTGCGCGCCAAGGGGCTGCCCATCGACCCCGCGGTCTACACGGTCGCGGAGCTGAAGGCGGCGCTGCTTGCGCTGCGAAGGGGGGGAGCCGTATGCTGAAGGACATCACCCTCGGCCAGTATTTCCCCGGCGACACGCTCGCCCACCGGCTCGACCCGCGCACCAAGCTGCTGGCGACCGTTCTTTATATCATAGCCATCTTTCTGGCAAAGGGCCCCATTGCCTACGGCGTGCTGATCCTGACGCTGATCGTCTCCGTGCGCATCTCGAAGGTGGGCGCGAGGGCGCTCTTCCGCGGTCTCAAGCCGGTGCTGTTCATCATCGCCTTCACCGCGGTGCTGAACCTCTTCTACACCCCCGGCACCGTCATCGCGCAGTTCTGGATCTTCCACGTCACGCGCGAGGGCGTGATCACCGCCATCGCCATGATGCTGCGCATCTCGCTGCTCATCATGGGCACCTTCCTGCTGACCTATACCACCAGCCCCATCCGCCTGACCGACGGGCTGGAGGACCTGCTCGGCCCGCTCAAGAAGCTCGGCGTGCCGGTGCATGAGCTGGCGATGATGATGTCCATCGCGCTGCGCTTCATCCCCACGCTCATCGAGGAGACGGACAAGATCATGTCCGCCCAGCGCGCCCGCGGCGCGGACTTCGAGAGCGGCAACCTGCTCCAGCGTGCCAAGGCGCTCATCCCGCTGCTCGTGCCGCTGTTCGTCAGCGCATTCCGCCGCGCGGACGAGCTGGCGACGGCGATGGAGTGCCGCTGCTACCACGGCGGTGAGGGGCGCACGAAGCTCCATGTCCTGCGCTATGAGGCAAGGGATTATCTGACGCTGGCGTTTTACGCCGCGCTGTGCGCGGCGATGATCGCGCTGAAAAAGTTTTTCTAAAATTCAAAAAAAGGACACGAATCATGCGTAACATTGCGCTAAAATTGATGTATAACGGCACGGCCTATCACGGCTGGCAGATGCAGCGGACCGAGGCGAGCGTGCAGGAGACGCTCCAGCGCGGTCTTTCGATGGTCTGCGGCGAGAGGGTCAGGCTCACCGGCGTCGGCCGCACGGACGCGGGCGTTCACGCCGAGCGCTATGTTGCGAATTTCCGCACGAGCTCCCGCATCCCCATCGACCGCTTGCCCTTCGCCGTCAACACCCACACGCCCGAGGACATCGTGGTGCGCGAGGCGCTGGAGGTGGCGGACGATTTCAACGCCATCGGCTCGTGTCTGAAGAAGGAATACACCTACCGCATCTACAATTCGCGCATCAAGAACCCGTTTTATGTGAACAGTGCGTACTTCTACCCAAAAAAGCTCGACGAGGCGGTGATGGACGCGGCGGCGCGGGCGTTTGAGGGCACGCACGATTTCCGCGCCGTGCGCTCGGTCGGCACGGAGACAAAGACCACCGTCCGCACCGTGCACTACTGCCGCGTGACGCGCCGCGGCGAGCTTCTGGAGCTCAAGGTCTGCGCGGACGGCTTTCTCTACAACATGGTGCGCGCCATCACCGGCACGGTGCTCTACGCCGCCGAGGGCAAGCTCACGGCGGAGGACATTCCCAAAATACTCGACTCCGGCGACCGCACGCTCGCCGGCCCCACGGTGCCGCCGGGGGGACTGTACATGACCAGACTTTGGTATGAGGATGAACGGCTCAATGACTGACAAGGATAAGCTCTCGCGCGAGGATCTGCGCGCGGACCGCGCCGCGCCGCCGCGCCGCGGCACGCTCCACCGTATTCTGGTACTGGTGGCGGTGCTCGCGGTCGTGCTGGGAGCGGTGCTCGCCGCGGCGTATCTGGACCTGTCGAATTTCGACAGTCTCCGCCGCGCGCTGAGCTACGATAAGGCCGACGCCGCGGGCGAGAACACCTATGATTACGACAACGACCGCACGAACCGCTTCGCCCTCCTCGGCGACCGCCTGCTGGTCGTTTCCACCACGCGCGTGAGCGTGCTCGCCGACGACGGCAGCGAGGTCTACGCGCAGGAGGTCAAGCTCGATTCGCCCGCCATCGCCCTCGGCGGCCGCACCGCCGCGGTCTACGACGTCGGCGGCACGACGCTCTATATCCTCGGGGAAAGGGGCCTTGTGCGCGACCTGAGTACCGAGACGGAAAACGGCATTATTTCGGCGAAGCTCAACTCCTCCGATATGCTGGCGCTCGTGACGGACAAGAGCGGCTACAAGTCCTCCGTCTCGGTCTACAACGCCTCGGGGGAGCGCGTGTTCACCTTCAATTCCTCCAACCGCTACATGATCGACGCCTGCGTGGAGCGCGGCGGCAAGCACGTCGCGGTCGCGACGCTCGGCTCGGAGGACGCCATGTTCGTCAGTACGATCCGCCGCTACGCGCTCGATCAGGAGACGGCGGTCTCCGCCTGCGTGCTGGACGATTCGCTGCTCTACGAGCTCTCGAGCTTCGGCGGCACGCTCGTCGCCGTGACGGACGACCGCTTTCTCGCGCTCAGCGGCGACGGTTCGCTCGGCGGATCCTACGACTACGCCTATCCCTATCTGCGCGGCAGCACGCTCGGCGGGACGGATTTCGGCGCGCTCGTGCTCTCGCGCTACCGCTCCGGCAGCGCGGGCAAGCTCGTCACCGTCGGCGCGGAGGGCAACCTTATCGCCTCGCTCGACACGCAGCGCGACGTGCTGGACATTTCGGCGGCGGGCAAGTACCTCGCCGTGCTTTACAGCGACGAGCTGGTCATTTACACCTCTGACCTCGCTGAATATGCCTCGCTCACCGACACGCAGTACGCGCGCGGCGTGCGGATGCGCGCCGACGGCTCGGCGGTGCTGCTCGGCTCGCAGCACGGCTGGCTCTTTGTGCCGTAATTAGAAAAATGTTTCACTTGAAAGGTAAGTGAAAAGCATGGATAATGCACTTATCATTGATCTCGTCCTGGCTGCCGTGCTGGCGGTGTTCGCGCTTCTCGGCGCGCGCAAGGGCCTTATCCGCAGCCTGATGGCGCTCGTGAGCGTGGTGGTCGCGCTCATCGGCGCGACGCTGCTCACCGCAATGTTCGTCGAGCCGGTCACCGACCTCGTCTATCCCAAGGTGGAGGAGAGAGTGCTTGAGCAGTTTGAGCGCGACATTCCGTCCGACGCGCTGGCCGCGGAGGACGGCGACCTGAGCGCCGGCGGACTGCTGCCCGACGAGCTGAGCGATCTGCTCGGCGAAGCGCTCGACACGCTCAAGCGCTTCGGCGTCTCCGACGACGCCATCGACGGCGTGACAAAGAGCGTGACCGATTCCGCCGTTTCCGCGGCGGAGCGGGCGGCGTACCTGCTCGTCAAGACCATCGTGCAGGCCGCGCTGTTCCTCGCGTTCTTCCTTGCGCTGATGCTGCTGCTCCGCCTGCTCACGCACGGGCTCGACCGCCTTTTCTCGCTGCCGGTGCTCGCGCAGCTCAACGGCCTCGGCGGCGCGGCGCTCTCGCTCATGGAAGGCGCGCTGCTTATTTTTCTCATTGTATTCCTCGCGCCGCGCCTCGGCGTGACGTGGTTTGCGGACCATGCGGCGGGCACGCACCTGCTCGCGTGGTTTCTGAACAACACCCCGCGATCCATCATCGCATCTCTCACATAACGGAGGTTTCCCATTATGCAGCCACAACTTTGCTCCAGATGTAAAAAGAACGTTGCCGTTGTCTTCATCACCCGCATGGAGAACGGTAAAAATATCAACGAGGGTCTTTGCCTCAAGTGCGCCAAGAATCTCGGCTTGCCGCAGGTGAACGAGATGATGCAGCGCATGGGCATCACCGACGAGGACCTTGACAACATCTCCAACGAGATGATGAGTGCTTTCGGCGGCGCCGAAAACCTTGAGGGCATCGACGCGCCCGACGGCGACGACGAGGAGGACGGCAAGACCGCGACCTTCCCGTTCCTCGGCCGCCTTTTCGGCGGGCAGAATGGCGACGCGCCCGCGCCTGCGGACGGCGCGGCGGACGGTCCGGGCCGCGCCGAACGTGGCAAGAAGAACGACAAGACCGCCAAGCATAAATTTCTTGACAGCTATTGCATCAACCTCTCCCAGCGCGCCCGCGACGGCAAGCTCGACGCGGTGATCGGCCGCGACGAGGAGATCGAGCGCGTCGTTCAAATTCTCAACCGCCGCCAGAAGAACAACCCCTGCCTCATCGGCGAGCCGGGCGTCGGCAAGACGGCCATCGCCGAGGGCCTTGCCCAGCGCATCGCCGCGGGTGAGGTGCCCTTCAAGCTCCGCAGCAAGGAGGTCTATCTCCTTGACCTCACCGCGCTCGTCGCCGGCACGCAGTTCCGCGGCCAGTTCGAGAGCCGCATGAAGGGTCTTATTGAGGAGATCCGCAAGCTCGGCAACATCATTCTCGTCATCGACGAGGTGCATAACATCGTCGGCGCGGGCGACGCCGAGGGCAGCATGAACGCCGCCAATATTTTGAAGCCCGCCCTCTCGCGCGGCGAAATTCAGGTCATCGGCGCGACGACCTTCAACGAGTACCGCAAGCACATCGAGAAGGACACCGCGCTCGAGCGCCGCTTCCAGCCCGTCACGGTCAACGAGCCGAGCATGGAGGATACGCTCAAAATTCTCAAGGGCATCGCCCACTACTACGAGTCCTTCCACGGCGTGAAAATTCCCGACGGTATCCTGCGCCAGGCCGTCGTGCTTTCCGAACGCTACATCACCGACCGCTTCCTGCCGGACAAGGCCATCGACCTGATCGACGAGGCGTGCTCGGATATGAACCTGCATGACAAGAACATCAACCGCCGCATGGAGCTGCGCCGCGAGCTGGATGATTACGCCAAGGAGCGCGAGCTGCTCGAGGCGGAGACCGAGAACCCCGACTTCGAGCGTCTGGCTGAGCTGAAAAGTCTGGAGCTTCAGGCGCAGAGCGAGCTGGACGCGCTTTGCGCGCAGGGCGATCCCGAGCTGACGATGGACAATCTCGCCCGCGTGATCGAGCTGTGGACGAAAATTCCCGCCAGCCGCATCCGCGAGGCCGAGTTCAAGCGCCTGAGCGAGCTGGCCGACCGCCTGAAAAAGCACATCATCGGGCAGGACGAGGCCGTGGACGCGGTCGCCGCGGCCATCCGCCGCGGGCGCGTGGGCATCAGCCCGAAGCACAAGCCCGTGAGCTTCATTTTCGTCGGCCCCACCGGCGTGGGCAAGACGGAGCTGGTCAAGCAGCTTGCCGCCGACCTTTTCGACTCGCCCGACTCGCTCATTCGTCTCGATATGTCAGAGTTTATGGAGAAGCACTCCGTCTCGCGTCTCGTCGGCTCCCCTCCGGGCTACGTCGGCTATGACGAGGCCGGTCAGCTGACCGAAAAGATCCGCCGCAAGCCCTACGCTGTCATTCTCTTCGATGAGATCGAGAAGGCGCATCCGGATGTGCTGAACGTCCTGCTGCAAATTCTCGACGACGGCGAGGTGACCGACGCGCACGGCCGCAAGGTCAACTTTGAAAACACCGTCATCGTCATGACCTCCAACGCCGGCAGCGACCGCAAGGAGGGCAGCGTCGGCTTCGGCCGCAGCGTCAGCGAGCAGAACCGCGAGCGCATCATGAAGGCGCTCGGTGAGTTCCTGCGTCCCGAGTTCATCAACCGCGTGGACGAGATCATCTGCTTCAACCGTCTCGATGAGAAGAATTTCGTCGCCATCGCCCGCATCATGCTCGACGAGCTGGCGGCCAGCCTGAAGGAGAAGGGCTTCACCTTCACCTACGACGATGCCGTCGCCGCGTATCTGGCGAACAAGTCCTACTCGCTCACCTACGGCGCGCGCAACCTGCGCCGCACCATCCAGAAGGAGCTGGAGGACGTCATCGCCACGCGCATCATCGACTCCTACGACCACCCCGTCACACAGCTGCGCGCCGTGATGAAGGACGGCGCGATCGACCTTTTGAGCCTATAATAAAAAGAAAGAAAAAGGGGAGAGAGGACATGAGAAATCCGTTCCGCAAGGACATTGAGCCGCGCTGTGCCTACTGCGCCCACGGCTCTGCGGTGAACGAGTGCGAGGTCGCCTGCTCGCGCAGGGGCGTGGTGGACGGCAGCGACCACTGCCGCCACTTCCGCTACGACCCTCTGCGCCGCGTGCCGCCGCGGCCCGCCTCGCTCGATCCCAAAGCGCACTCGCCGGAGGATTTTTCCCTCTGAGAGTTATATAAAAATGAAGAGAGAAGGACGCATCATGGAGATCAAAACCGTTTACGCCGTCTATTTCAGCGCTACCGGAAGGACCCGCAAGGTCGTCACCACCCTGGCAAACGCCATTGCGCAGACGCTGGAGCTGCCGCTCGAGACCGTCGACTTCACCCTGCCTGCCGCGCGGGAGGAGACCTATGCCTTCACGGACAAGGACCTCGTGATCTTCGGCACGCCGACCTACGCCGGCAAGGTGCCCAACAAGCTCCTGCCCTTTGTGCAGACCGGCTTTGCCGGAAACGGCGCGCTTGCTGTGCCGGTCGTGACCTTCGGCAACCGCAGTTTTGATAACTCCCTCGCCGAGCTGTGCGCGAGTCTGGAGAACGTGGGCTTCCACACCATCGCCGCCGGCGCGTTCGCCTGCCAGCACGCCTTTTCGGATACGCTGGCTGCGGGCCGTCCCGACCGCGAGGACATGACCGTGCTCGCGCAGCTCGGCGCGGCGGTCGTGACGAAGCTCGGCAAAATGACTGAGATCCCCGCGCCTGTTCAGGTCGACGGCGACGCGGACGCGCCCTACTACCGTCCCCTCGGACTGGACGGCGAGCCGAAAAACTTCCTCAAGGCCAAGCCGCAGACCGACCGGAGCAAATGCACCGGCTGCGGCGTGTGCGCGGCGCTCTGCCCGATGGGCAGCATCAGCCGCGAGGACCCCGCCGAGGTCACGGGCGTGTGCATCAAGTGCCATGCCTGCGTGCGGAACTGCCCGACGGGCGCGAAGTATTTCGACGACGAGGCGTTCCTCTCCCACAAGGCGATGCTTGAGCGCGACTACACCCGCCGCGCCGAGGATAAGCTCTTCCTGTAAAGCGGCAAAAAGGAGTCCCCTGTCCGTGCGGACAGGGGACTCCTTTTCTTCACAGGAAGTTGGCGAATACCGAGGCGCCGACCACGGTCAGCAGTCCGGCCACGACGATGGACAGGCCGCTCATCGCGCCCTCCACCTCGCCAATCTCGATGGCCTTCGCCGTGCCGAGCGCGTGCGCGGCGGAGCCGATGGCTACGCCCTTGGCGATCGGCTCGGTGATGCGGAACACGCGGCAGACGGCGACGGCGATGACGTTGCCGAGGATGCCGGTAATGATGATCATGGCGACGGTCAGCGTCACATAGCCGCCGAGCTCCTCAGAGACGCCCATGCCGATGGCGGTCGTGATAGACTTCGGCAGGAGCGTGACGTATTCCTCATGCGAAAGGCGGAAGGCGAGGCTCAGTGCCAGCACGCTGCACAGCGTGGTGAGCACGCCCGAGAGGATACCGGCGAGAATGGCCCTCCAGCTGCTGCGCAGCAGCGCGAATTTCTCATAGAGCGGGACGGCGAGGCACACGGTCGCCGGCGTGAGCAGGTAGCTGAGGTACTTCGCCCCGGCGTAATACACCTCGTAATCGATGTGCGCGGTGACGAGCACAAGGATCGTGACGATGACAGAGAGGAGCAGGGGATTGAAGAGCGCCAGACGGAAGCGCTTTTGCAGCACCACGCCGAGCCCGTAGGCAAGCAGGCTGAGCGAAACGCCGAAAAAGACGGAGTGTTCAAAAAATTCCATGCTCATACCTCCTTGCCGCGGCGCAGGAAGAACTGTGTGACGCGGCCCGAAACGACCATGACCAGCACGGTCGTGATAACGGCGATGACGAGATAGGCGAAGAGTTTCGCGCGGATGATGCCCCATGAGGTCATCAGTCCGGTGGCCGCGGGAATGAACATCAGCGGCATGATCTCGATGAGAAAGAGCGCTGTATCGCGCACGTCCTCCAGACGGAAGACGCGCAGCTGCAGGCACAGGAACATCAGCACCAGCCCGTAGATGCTGGCGGGCACGGGGAGGGGGAGCAGGTAGTTGAGCGCTTCTCCGGCAAAGGAAATGAGGAGAATGATGCCGAATTGCTTGACGTATTTCATAGGCGGCCTCTTTCGGGAAAAATAGAACTTGATTATAGGCGCAGCGGGTAGGAATGTCAATGCGCCGCGCGGCTTTTCTCTCAAATGAAAAGAGACCGCCCCGCGGGGCGGCCTCTTCCTGTTGAATCCGTATAGCTCACACGCCGCTTGCGCCGTAGTTGGAGAGCACGCGGGCGGAGGGGTCCTTGACGTCGCAGCCCTCCCAGTCCTTGTTCGGCATCCAGAAGTCCTTGACCATCTCGGCCTGACCGGGGTAATACTTCTCGAACAGCTCGCGGTAGAGCAGGCTCTCCTTTGTGAACGGCGTCGCAAAGAAATACTGCTTCCGCTTTTCCTCATACTCCTCGTCGGTGTACAGGCTCTCGGCGTATTCCTTGAGATCGTCCACCATCGAGTGGCCGACGGCATCGGAGAAGGCGGCCTTCTGCCGCCAGAGGATGTCCTCGGGCAGGATGCGGTCGGCGGCGAACGCCTCGCGCAGCAGGTACTTGCCCATGTGGTAGCTGTTGACCTTGAGCTTGGGATCAATGCTCATCACATATTTGACAAAATCGAGGTCGCCGAACGGCACGCGCGCCTCGATGGAGTTGACCGCGATGCAGCGGTCGGCGCGGAGCACATCGTACATATACAGCTCGTCCACGCGCTTTTTGGCCTCCTGCTGGAAGGCCTCAGGCGAGGGCGCGAAGTCCGTGTACTTGTAGCCGAAGAGCTCGTCGGAGATCTCGCCCGTCATGAGCACACGCACGTCGGTCTGCTCGTGGATGGCCTTGCAGCACAGGTACATGCCCATGCTCGCGCGGATGGTGGTGATGTCGTAAGTGCCGAGCATGGCAACGACCTCTTCGAGCGAGGCGAGCACCTGCTCGCGCGTCATGATGACCTCGGTGTGCTCGGCGCCGATGAAGTCGGCGACCTCGCGGGCGTACTTGAGGTCGATGGGGTCAAGGTCCATGCCGATGGCAAAGGTGCGGATTTTCTTGCCGAGAAGCTTGGCGGAGATGGCGCAGACAAGGCTGGAATCCAGACCGCCGGAGAGCAGGAAGCCGAGCGGCGCGTCGGCGTCGAGCCGCTTTTCCACGCCCGCGATGAGCTTCTCACGGATCTTTTTGCACACGGTGTCCAGATCGTCCCTGGAGTATTCCGTCACCGTGGTGAGGTCGGCGTAGCGGACGAATTTGCCGTCGGCGTAGTAGTGGCCCGGCGGGAAAGGCATGATGCGCTCGCACAGACCGACGAGGTTCTTCGCCTCGCTGGCGAAGAGGATGCCGCCGTCGGCGAGATAGCCGTAGAAGAGCGGGCGGATGCCGATGGGGTCGCGCGCGGCGACGAGACGGTCGGCCTTGGCGTCATAAATGATCATGGCAAACTCGGCGTCGAGCTTGGCGAACATCTCCACGCCGTACTCGCGGTAGAGGGGGAGAATGAGCTCGCAGTCGGACTCGGACGCGAAGGTGTAGCCCTTGGCCTCCAGCTCCTTTTTGAGCGGACGGAAGCCGTACAGCTCGCCGTTGCAAACCGCCATGTCGCCGCCGAGGTGGAAGGGCTGCATCCCCTCCTCGTGCAGGCCCATGATGGCAAGGCGGTGGAAGCCGAGCATACCGCGGCCGGCCTTTTCCATTCGGCTCATGTCGGGTCCGCGGGAAATGGTGCGGTCAAAGTAAGGACGAATCTCCTGCTCCGTCAGGGTGGGGGAATCAAAACCGATGATAGCGCACATAAAAAGCACCTCCAGATAAAATAAAGCAGCGACGTCCTGTAAATTTTAGGACGAATCGCTGCGTATCCGTGGTGCCACCTAATTTGCCGATCCAAGGACCGGCCCCTTTGCGGGGTTCCAACAAACCCCTGTGCCTTAACGCCGCACGCCGCGTCTTTCCTACCGGGCCGAAGCCGTTCAGATCGCTGCTCCCGAGTGTTATTCGCATGGCCTCTGTGTATCGGGCTCCCACTGTCCCCGACTCGCTGTGACCGAATGGCGCATGGTACTTGTCTCGATCGTTGCATTTCGCTTTATTGGATTGAATGAGTGAATTATAGTCTTGCAGGAGCAAATCGTCAATATTGCAGATACCCAACGTTTTGCATAAAATTTCTGTAAATTTTCGGCTGTTTGCATAAAAAGGGCGGCCTGCCTTGGCAGACCGCCCGAGAGAGCCTTTTTACTTGTGCAGCAGGGGGGAGAGCGGCTTGTAGATCAAAAAGCACAGCGCCACGTCGAGCAGGCCCTTGAAAAATGTGAAGGGCATATTGAAGGTCAGCAGGCACTCAAGCAGACCGTCAGCCGAGGGACGGATGGCCTGATACATCCCGATGATGGTCTCGAGCGGCAGGTGATAGCACACGACGTAGGCAGGGTAGACCACGAAGTAGTTCAGCGGAACGGAGAGCGTCGCCATGAGCAGCGTGCCGATGACCGCGCCGAGCAGCGCGCCCCGACGGGACTTGTTGCGCTGATAGACAAAGCCGGCAGAGAAGGCGAACACCGACCCCATGAGGAAGTTGAACAGCTCGCCGACGTAGGCGGACGAGGTGCCGTGCAGCACGGCGAAGAGCAGGTTCTTCAGAAAGGCTACCACCACGCCGTAGACGGGGCCGAGCGAAAACGCGGCGAGCAGCTCGGGAAGGTCGGAGATGTCGAGCTTGACGAAGGCGGGGATCAGCGCGGGGATGGGAAATTCGATGAACATGAGCACGAAGGCGACGGCCGAGAGCATGGCGGTGACCGTTACCTTATGCGTGCGGCTGCGGCCCGCGGCGCGGGCGGAGGGGATGGCGTTGACGTTGGGTTCGGACATGAAAAAACACTCCTTTTGTTCATTTTCCTTGAAAGAACGAGTCTTCCAAGGTGCATGACGCAAAAAGAGCGAGGGAATTGCGTGGTAACAGCGCGCAGCACATCTTCTCTCATCCGGACTGTGACCGTCGGTTCCGGAATCGCACCGGATCGTGCGGCAAAAAATGCCGCTTGCGGACTATACCGCCGGTGGGGAATTTCACCCCGCCTCGAAGACCTGTATTTCAAGTTTAGCTAAAGCATAGCACAGCGTTGGGAAAAATGCAAGAGGAAAAACAACACTTTACAAATAAAAACGAATGTTCTATAATAAAGGATAAACGACGAGGGGAGGAATGCGTGTGCGCGGAAAACCGGTGAGCTGCTGCTTTACGGGCCACCGCCCGGCGAAGCTGCCGTGGGGGACGGACGAGGGAGACGAACGCTGCCTGCGGCTCAAGGCGCGGCTGCGTGAGGTGATCGCACGCGCCGTAGAGGACGGCTACACGCACTTTATCTGCGGCATGGCGGAGGGCTGCGACCTCTACTGCGCCGAGGCGGTGCTGGCGCTGCGCGAGCGCCACAGCGAGGTGACGCTCGAGGCGGCGATCCCCTGCCCGACGCAGGCGGACGGCTGGAGCGCGGCGCAGCGCGAGCGCTACCGCCGGATTCTGGAGCAGTGCGACTATGAGACGATGGTGCAGGAACGCTACACGCGCGAGTGTATGCAGCGGCGCAACCGCTACATGGTCGACCATTCCGACCTGCTCATCGCCGTGCACGACGGCCTGCCCGGTGGCACGCGCTACACCATCGAATACGCCCTGCGCCGCGGCGTGAATATCATCGACGTGCCCATCGAGGAATAAAAAAAGGACGGCGCAAGGGCGACTCCTCATAAGGACATCTTGAAAACACCAGATTAAACCGATTGA
>ERZ773192.2281-NODE-2281-length-16564-cov-7.540614_pt1 | contig 16564 bp, 19 predicted proteins | sample MGYA00581010_ERZ773192 | MGnify/ENA primary metagenome ERZ773192 (study PRJEB29015, sample SAMEA2737741) | human gut metagenome | biome: human gut; feature: human-associated habitat; material: faeces | place: China | collected 2012 ...
CGCATATATCTATACCACAGCGGAAGAAGCGGAAGAAACCGGTGCCGATACCTTCACTATATCGCGCGGCATGGTAGGCACAATGTCCGATATCCGCGGGATAAACAGCTGGGTCAACTTCACTGAAACATCTGCGGGCGTGCTCTGCGAGCTTCGCTCGGCAAAATACAATATCAATCCCATCGCCGTAAAATACGGCGGCGGCGGTCATGCAAAGGCGAGCGGTGCCACTGTTCCCGACCGCGAAACGGCAATGAAAATGCTCGCCGACCTTGAAGAGCTGGAGGAAACGGCACAATGAACGAGGTAATGAAACAGATTTTTGAAAAAATAAAGAGCTATGAGAAGATAGTCATATCGCGCCACATCAGACCTGACGGAGATGCAGTCGGCTCCACGCTCGGACTTGCGCGTATACTGACGCTCACTTATCCCGAAAAGGAAATCATCGTCGCAGCAGACGATTCTTCCGAATATCTCTCATTTCTCGGAAGCGTGGGGGCGCCGCTCTCCGCAGAGGAACACAAGGGTGCGCTTGCCATCGTCATAGATACGGCTACATACGACCGCATTTCAAATTCGGCTGTCGGTGCGGCAACGGAGCTTATCAAGATAGACCACCATATTCCGGCAGACAACTACGGAGATATCCGCTGGGTTGAAGAAAACCGTTCCTCCGCCTGCGAGATGATAGCGAAATTTTACCTTGCCTTCCGTGATGAGCTGAAGGCAGATTCGCTTGCCGCCATGTATATTTATATGGGTATGGTCACGGATTCGGGTCGCTTCCGCTTTTCGAGCGTTACCGGAGATACCTTGCGCTGTGCGGCGGCTCTGCTCGATATAGGAATAGATACGGATACGCTCTTCTCCCACCTCTACACGGAGGAGATAGGTGAGCTGAAATTCCGTGCGCATATCACCTCGTGCGTGAAGCTCACGGAAAACGGCGTGGCATACCTTACAGTCACACGTGCCATGCAGGAAAAATATGCGATAAACTTTGAGACGGCAAGCAACTGTGTTTCTTGTATCAGCACGATAAAGAACAGCATCATATGGCTTGCCTTCATCGAGGAGGACTCCGGAGAGTTCCGCGTTCGCCTGCGTTCCCGCTTTGCCGAGATAAACGGACTTGCCGAGAAATACGGCGGTGGCGGTCATGCCTGCGCCGCAGGTGCTTCCGTTAAAAACGCGCGTGAAAAGCGTGCGCTTCTTGCAGATGCGGACAGGCTGATTGCCGATTATAAAGAAAATCATGAGGGATGGCTATGATGAAAATACTGATAACAAACGATGACGGGATATCAAGCCGCGGGCTTCTGCTTCTCGCAAAGAAGGCTATGGAATTCGGTGAGGTGACGGTTGCCGCTCCGAAAACAGAGCAAAGCGGCAAAAGCCAGAGTATCAATATACACAGCCCGTTTGAAGCAAGAGAGGTCGAACTGCTCCCGGGCGTGCGCGCCTATTCGGTCGATTCCTCCCCTGCGGATTGCGTCCGCTTTGCCAAGCTCGGACTGGGCGTAAATTACGACCTCGTGCTCTCGGGCATAAACAACGGACTGAATATCGGGATATGGTTTATTCGGGAACGGTAGGCGCAATTTTTGAAGCAAATGCCGAGGGTATGCCCGCAGTGGCTCTCTCTACCACGCCCGGGGACTTTGACGCCGCCGCAGCTCAGCTCGAGCGCGTGATAGAGTTTTTCCGCAAGCACAAATTGCTCTCGTATTCCCCGCTTTATAATGTAAATATCCCGCCCGAGGGCAAAGACATATGCATGACGCATCAGGGCGGCAGATACTATAATGACCGCTTTGTGGAGGAGGAAGCAAATCTCTTCCGCCAGCACGGATATTCCGTCCACGAGGATAAGAAAGATTTCACCATAGATACCGACGCCGCTCTAAACGGCTGCATATCGATAACTCCGATAACTCTCGACCGAACAGATTATGCGGTTCTGAATCTCATAAATTCAGAGCTGAAAAAGTAAGCGAAAACACAAAAATGCGACTGCTCACGCAGTCGCATTTTTTATTTTAAGTAAATTACTGATTATTTTCAATATAACGAACAATATCGCCGACCGTCTTGAAGCCGACTATATCATCATCGGCGATGACTATACCGTAATCCTGCTCGATATTCATGAGCATTTCAACTATATCGAGAGAATCTGCGCCGAGATCCTCCATAATGTTTGTATCCTCTGTTATAGAATCAATGTCAACACGAAGTTGCTTTGAAAGTATATCTTTTACCGTTTCGAGTGCCGTCATTTGTTTTTACCCCTTCCCTTTGAATGTTTTTTACTATTATAATACGACATAACGCAATTTGCAATACCATTTTGAAAAATTTTCTATTAAATTTCAGCAGATTTCATTATGCGTCCCCGCTTTCTCCATCATCTCCGTATAGTTCGCGGAGATATTCCCTGCGGACATTGGCAAAAACCATCTCAAAACTGTGTAGAAATTCCTCATTCGGCTCAAATAAAAGCTCCGTTTTTCGTCCGTTGAAATCAAGGACGAAAGCATAGGCGTTTTCGGGTGAAAGCGTTCTGCAATAATTGAAGCGCGAGCGGACATTTCCGCATTTCTTTCTGTATTCTTCCTTTTCCGCGGCGGTATGGGGCATTTTTACTATCGCGATGCCGGTTTTAAGCGAAACACTGCATATCGGGCTTATTTTCTTGCCCAAAGTGCGCAGTACGACAAAATTGCCGTCCTCTATCAGATATGTATATACGGAAAGAGTGTATCTGCAGAAAAGAAAGAGCGCCGCGCCGATGCTGAGCCACAAAATGCCGAATTTTTTCTGTTCCTTCAATTTCATGCTTCTTCCTCCTCAAAAAGAAAGATGTCCTCGATCTGCGTGCCGAACAGCCTTGCGATGGCGTGGGCGAGCAGGATGGACGGATTGTATTTCCCGTTTTCCAATGAGATGATGGTCTGGCGCGAGACGCCGAGCGCCGCGGCAAGCTGCTGCTGCGTCATGCCCCGCTCCTTCCGCTTTTGTTCAATGATATTTTTCATGCTGTGCTCCGTTCTCAGAAAGTCAAGCTTGCTTTACATTCATGAGCATAACACTTCATCGGCAAAATGTCAAGTATCTTTTACATTTTTATTTTGCGATTGATTTTAGGCGCGGCCTTTGCTACAATAAATTGAATCTGTTTTTTCACAGGAGGCTGCCGCCATGAACATCAAGATCGCACCGTCCATTCTCTCCGCCGACTTCGCCAATCTCGAGCGGGACATTCGGAAGATCGACACCGCCGACTACGTCCATGTGGACATCATGGACGGCGAGTTCGTGCCGAATATCTCCATCGGCATCCCGGTGGTCAAGGCCATCCGGCCCGTGACCGGGCTGCCGCTGGACGTGCATCTGATGATCACCAAGCCCGTGCGCTACGTTGAGCAGTTCTGCGACGCGGGCGCAGACCTTGTGACCGTCCACGTCGAGTCCGACTTCCCCGAGAACATCCACGCCGCGCTGGAGAAGATCCACGCGAAGGGCAAGCGCGCGGGCATTGTGCTCAAGCCCAACACCCGCGCCGAGGCGGCGCTGCCGTACCTCAAGGAGTGCGACATCGTGCTGGTGATGACGGTCGAGCCGGGCTTCGGCGGGCAGAAGTTCATGGCGGACATGATGCCCAAGGTCGCGCAGCTGCGCGCGATGCTCGACGAGGTCAACCCGGACTGCGAGCTGGAGGTGGACGGCGGCGTGGACACCGCCACGCGCGACGCCTGCGTGAACGCGGGCGCGAACGTGCTGGTCGCGGGCAGCGCGGTCTACAAGGCGGCGGACATCCCCGCGAAGATCAAGGCTTTGAGAGAGGGTTAACAAGGTATGGAGTATTTTCCCGCAGCGCTGGAAAAGCTGGTCGAGCAATTCGCGCGGCTGCCGGGCATCGGCGGCAAGAGCGCGCAGCGGCTGGCGTTCCATGTGCTGAGCCTGACGGACGCGGAGGCGCAGGAGTTCGCCGACGCCATCGTGGAGGCGAAGAAGAAGGTAACGTGCTGCCCCATCTGCCGCAACCTGACGGACGGGGGGCTCTGCCCCATCTGCGCCTCGCCCAAGCGCGATGAGCGCGTGATCTGCGTGGTGGCGGACGCCCGCGACGTGGCGGCCCTTGAGCGCTCGCGCGAGTACAGCGGGCGCTATCATGTGCTCCACGGCGTCATCTCACCGATGAACCACGTCGGTCCAGACGATCTGGAGATCAAGTCCCTCGTCGAGCGCGTCGCCGCCGGCGGCATCGACGAGGTCATCATGGCGACCAATCCCGACACGGAGGGCGAGGCCACGGCGATGTATCTCGCACGGCTGCTGCGCCCCTTCGGCGTGAAGGTCACCCGTCTCGCCTACGGCATCCCCGTGGGCGGACATCTGGAATTTGCCGACGACGCGACGCTCATGCGCGCGCTCGAGGGACGGCGCGAGATCTGAGGAGGACAGAGCTATGACGGCAAAGTTAGAGCTGTACCGCGTATTCCGCGAGGTGGCGGAGACGGGCAATATTTCCGCCGCGGCGCAGAACCTTTACATTTCGCAGTCCGCGGTGAGCCAGAGCGTCAAGCAGCTCGAGGGCGCCTTACAGACGCGGCTGTTCATCCGCTCCCCGCGCGGCGTGACGCTCACGGACGACGGGCAGATGCTCTTCGAGCACGTCCGCAGCGCGATGGGCCTTTTGGAAACGGGCGAGGAAAAGCTCGCGCAGACGCGCGCCCTGCAGATGGGCAAGCTCGTCATCGGCGCGAGCGACACGGTGACGAGCCAATTTCTGCTGCCGCACCTCGACTCATTCCACAAGAAGTACCCGAACATCCATATTCAGATCATCAGCGGGCGCAGCCACAAGGTGCTCGGCCTGCTGCGCTCGGGCAAGGTGGACGTGGCGTTCGCCTCGTCGCCGAGCGAGGACGAGGGACTGAGCTGCGTGCCGTGCTTTGCGACGCACTCGTGCTTTGTCGCCGCGGCGGACTATCCCTGCGACTTTGAGCGCGCCTATTCGATGCAGGAGCTCGCGGCGCTGCCGCTCATTCTGCTCGAGCGCAAGGCCAGCTCGCGCGTGTATCTGGAAAAATACTTCCTCGCGCACGGCGTTTCCCTTTCGCCGGAGATCGAGCTGGGCGCAAGGAGCCTGCTCGTGGACCTCGCCCGCATCGGCTTCGGCGTGGCGGGCGTGACGCGGGAGTTCGTGACCGCGGAGCTGGAGAGCGGCGCGATCCGCCAGCTGAAAACAGACTTTGAGATCCCGCCGCGCTCCGTCGATATGTGTACGCTGCGCGACGTGCCGCCGAGCGCGGCGACCGCGCGCTTCACGCAGGAGGTCGCGCGGCGGGTGCAGGCCGGAGAAAGGGGCTGACGAACCATGCGGAGATTTGATACCGTCCTATTTGACCTTGACGGGACGCTGCTCGACACGCTCGAGGACATCTGCGGTGCGGCGAACCACACGCTGCGGGAGCTGGGCTATCCCGAGCGGACGCTCGCGGAGATGCGGCGCTTCGTCGGCAACGGCGCGGAGATGCAGATGCGCCGCGCCCTCGGCGCAGACGCGGACGAGGAGACCGTCGCGAAGGCGCTCGCGCTTTACAAGCCTTACTACGCCGCGCATTGCCAGATCAAGACGAAGCCCTACGCGGGCGTTTTGGAGCTGATGGCGGCGCTCAAAGCGGAGGGCTTCCGCCTTGCGGTGGTGTCCAACAAGCCGGACGAGGCGGTGCGTCCGCTGGTCGCGAAGCACTTCGGCGCGCTTGCCGACATCGCCATGGGCGAGACGGCGCAGCGCCGCCGCAAGCCCGCGCCCGACATGGTGAACGACGCGCTCGCGGCGCTCGGCGCGGACAAGTCCCGCGCGGTCTACGTCGGCGACAGCGAGGTGGACATCGAGACGGCGCGGAACGCGGGCATCCCCTGCATCTCGGTGACGTGGGGCTTCCGCGACCGGGAACAGCTCGTGGAAGCGAAAGCGACCGAGCTGGCCGCCGATGCAGGCGAGCTTCATGCGCTGCTGGAAAAATGAACCAAGGCACAAAAAGCGCAGACCCGCTCGGGTCTGCGCTTTTGCTCTGCACTTTTATTCTTCGATCTTTACAGATGCAGCACGCGCTCCTTGATCTCCTGCGTGCGGCCCTGGTTCCAGAACTGGGTGCCGATGTAGCCGCAGGTACGGCGGGCGACGTTCATCTTGTCCTGATCGGTGTTGCCGCACTTCGGGCAGCGCCAAATGAGCTTGCCGCCGTCCTCGACGATCTCGATCTCGCCGTCCCAGCCGCAGACCTGACAGTAGTCGGACTTGGTGTTCAGCTCGGCGTAGATGATGTTGTCGTAAATGAACTTCATCACCTGCAGCACGGCCTCAAGGTTGTTCTGCATATTGGGGACCTCGACGTAGCTGATCGCGCCGCCGGGCGAGAGGTGCTGGAACTGCGCCTCGAACTTGAGCTTGGTGAAGGCGTCGATCGGCTCGGTGACATGGACATGGTAGCTGTTGGTGATATAGCCCTTGTCGGTCACGCCCTCGATGATGCCGAAGCGCTTTTGCAGGCACTTGGCAAACTTGTAGGTCGTGGACTCCAGCGGCGTGCCGTAGAGGGAATAGTCGATGTTCTCGGCAGTCTTCCACTCCTTGCACTTGTCGTTCATCTTCTGCATGATGGACAGGGCGAACGGCGTGGCGGCGGGGTCGGTATGGCTCTTGCCGGTCATGTACTTCACGCACTCATAGAGTCCGGCGTAGCCGAGGGAGATGGTGGAGTAGCCGTCGTAGAGCAGGCGGTCGATGGGCTCGCCCTTCTTGAGGCGGGCGCAGGCACCGTACTGCCAGAGGATGGGCGCGGCGTCGGAGAGCGTACCGCGCAGGCGGTCGTGGCGGCAGCGCAGCGCACGGTGACACAGCTCGAGCCGGTCTTCAAAAATATCCCAGAATTTTTCGATGTTGCCGCCGGAGGACAGCGCGACATCGGGCAGATTGATGGTCACGACGCCCTGATTGAAGCGGCCGTAATACTTGTGCTTGCCCGGCTCGTAGTTGCCGGCGTTGGCGATGTTGCCCACGCCCGCGTCGGTGAAGCGGTCGGGCGTGAGGAAGCTGCGGCAGCCCATGCAGGGATACACGTCGCCCTTGAGCTCGAGCATTTTCTTTTCGCTGATGTAATCGGGCACCATACGGCGCGCCGTGCATTTTGCGGCAAGCTTTGTGAGATAATAGTAGGGCGAATCCTCGTGGATGTTGTCCTCCTCGAGCGTGTAGATGAGCTTGGGGAACGCGGGCGTGACCCACACGCCCTGCTCGTTCTTCACACCCTCGTAGCGCTGGAGCAGCATCTCCTCGATGATGAGCGCGAGATCGCGCTTCTCCTGCTCGCTGCGCGCCTCGTTGAGGTACATGAATACGGTGATGAAGGGGGCCTGTCCGTTCGTGGTCAGGAGCGTAACGACCTGATACTGGATCGTCTGCACGCCGCGGCGGATCTCCTCGCGCAGGCGCTTTTCCACGATGCGGGCGATCTTCGTCTCATCCTGCGCGACGCCAAGCTCCTCGATCTCGGCAAGCACCTGCTTGCGGATCTTCTGACGCGAAACGTCCACAAAGGGCGCGAGGTGCGTGAGCGAGATGCTCTGCCCGCCGTACTGGTTGCTCGCCACCTGCGCGACGATCTGCGTGGCGATGTTGCAGGCGGTGGCGAAGGAATGCGGACGCTCGATGAGCGTTCCGGTGATGACGGTGCCGTTCTGCAGCATATCCTCGAGGTTCACGAGGTCGCAGTTGTGCATGTGCTGGGCATAATAGTCCGTGTCGTGGAAGTGGATGATGCCCTCCTCGTGCGCCTTGACGATGTCCTCGGGCAGGAGGATGCGGTTGGTCAGGTCGCGGCTAACCTCGCCCGCCATGTAGTCGCGCTGCGTAGAGTTGACGACGGGGTTCTTGTTGCTGTTTTCCTGCTTGGCTTCCTCGTTGTTGCACTCGATGAGGGTGAGGATCTTGTCGTCCGTCGTGTTGCTCTTGCGCACGAGCGAGCGGGTGTAGCGGTAGGTGATGTAGCGCTTGGCGACCTCAAACGCGCCGTGCGCCATGATCTGATGCTCGACGAAGTCCTGGATCTCTTCGACCGTGGGCGCGCGGCCCAGACCCTGACAGGCCAGCTCCACGCTTTCGGCGATGCGCTGGATCTGGACCGGCGTCATGCGCGCGTCCTCCTCTGTGGCGGCGTTTGCCTTGGTGACGGCGGCGATGATCTTGACGATGTCGAACTCGACCTCCGCGCCGTTTCTTTTGATGACCTTCATGGCTGGCAGCTCTCCCTTACTCTAAAATATCCGATAAAATCTATCCTACAACACAATATCTTGTGGCAGTTGACCGTCTGCATTTCAAATTATGGCATACTCTCGCGCACAATGCAAGAGGTTTTTGAAATTTTCTCACAATATCTTGTGGTAGACGAAAGCAAGTATAGACTAAATGTGGTGGAATTGCCGTAGCTTTTGCAACAAAGCCGATAAATCGCGGCACTTTTTTCCCGTTTTTCCGCCGCACAGAAAATTTACCTTGCAAAAAGCGAACACTTCTGTTATTATATCAATCTGCGGGTCTGTGCAGTCCCGCAAGAACGAAAGAAGCCTTTCGGAGGTCATGATAGATGGCAGCAAAAAAGAACGATCCCAGGCGTGAGGCGCGCATCGCCAAGAATAACCGCAACCTGAACAGCGCCCTGACGCTCTTCACCGCCGGTTTCATTGCAGAGTTTTACCTTCTGCTCATCAACCAATACTTTGTCAAGGGCTCCGTCGATCAGGTCGTCGCGATCGCAGGTTATCTTGAGGTCATGGCCATTGTCGGCGCGGCCGCGTTCGGCGCGGGCGTTGTGCTCACGGTCATGCGCCGGAAATGGACGCGCTTTGCCGCGGCCGGCAAGTGGCTGCTGGGTCTCGGCCTGTTCTTTGGCGTGTCCTCTCTCTTGATGCGCAGGGTCTACCCGATGGGAACGACGGTCATGTGCATTCTCGTGCCCGTGCTGATGCTGCTGGCGGTCGTGTTCCTGCTCTATCAGCACGAGTTCGCCGTGCAGGCCATCGCCCTGACGCTGGCGATCGCCTCCGCTGTTCTGCTCAATCACGGCAGCTCCTCCATGCCCGCTCTGGTGACCGCCTTCTGCTGGGCCGCTATGGTGTTCGTTGCCGCTCTGCTCGTGCTGACCGTGATGCTGCAGAAGCATGAGGGTTCCTACAAGGGGACCGTCATTTTCCCCGCCAAGACCAATTACGCGCTCACCTGCGCGGTGCTGGTGCTGAGCATCGCCGCCATTGCGGTGTCGCTGTTCGCGGGCCTCGCGTACTATGTGATCTGGGGCGCGGCGGTGCTGCTGTTCGTGCTGGCCGTTTGGTACACGGTAAAGATGCTGTAAAAACCGAACACAGAGGAGGGACGCGCAGGCGTCCCTCTTTCTTTTTTCCTCCGCTTGCATTGCCGTGGGGGATTTGCTATAATCATATCACTGTTTTTTCCAATTCATTTCGTGAGGTGTTTTTTATGCATGAGCTTGAACGTCAATATCATATCCACTGCGCACAGGGCGAGGTGGGCCGCTATGTGATCCTGCCCGGTGACCCGGGCCGCTGCCCGTCCATCGCCGCGCTGTTCGATAATCCCGTCAAGGTCGCGCAGAACCGCGAGTACACCACCTACACCGGCACGCTGCTCGGCGAGAAGGTCTCGGTCTGCTCCACCGGCATCGGCGGCCCCAGCGCGTCCATCGCGATGGAGGAGCTGCATCAGCTCGGCGCGGATACCTTCATCCGCACCGGCACCTGCGGCGGCATCGACATCAACGTAAAGTCCGGCGACGTGGTCGTCGCCACCGGCGCGATCCGCTACGAGCACACCTCGCTGGAGTACGCGCCCATTGAGTACCCCGCCGTGGCAAACTTCGACGTGACGCTCGCGCTGCGTCAGGCGTCGGAGAACCTCGGCTACCGCACGCACACCGGTGTCGTGCAGTGCAAGGACAGCTTCTACGGGCAGCACAGCCCCGAGAAGAGCCCCGTCTACTATGAGCTTCTGCAGAAGTGGGAGAGCTGGAAGCGTCTCGGCGTCAAGGCCAGCGAGATGGAGTCTGCCGCGCTCTTCGTCGTGGCCGACGCGCTTGGCTGCCGCTGCGGTTCGTGCTTCCATGTGGTCTGGAATCAGGAGCGCGAGAAGGCCGGTCTCGATCAGGACATGAGCGAGGACACCAGCTCCTCCGTCAAGGTCGCGGTCGAGGCGCTCAAGCTTATCATTCGCCGCGACCACGAGCTCGCGGCGCTGCCGAACCATGAGCAGAAGCTGCTGGACAAGTAAAACCGCTTTCCGGAGGACTGTACCATGAGCAAAAAAGTCATCGGCATCCTCGGCGGCATGGGGCCTCTGGCGACCGCCGACCTCTTTCAGAAGATCACGCTGCACACCGTCGCCGCGTGCGACCAGGCGCATCCGCGCGTGTGCATCGACTCGAACACGGACATTGCCGACCGCACGGCGGCGCTGCTCCACGGCGGCGAGGACCCCGTGCCGGAGATGATCAAGAGCGCGAAGCGGCTCGAGAGCATCGGCGCGGATTTCCTCATCATGCCCTGCAACACCGCACACAACTACTATGAGCAGGTCTGCGAGGCCGTGACCATTCCCGTGCTGCACATGATCGCGCTCACGCGCGACGCGCTGAAGGCGCGCGGCGTGAAGTGCGCGGGCCTGCTCGCGACCGACGGCACGGTGCAGACCGGCATCTACCAGCGCACCTTTGAGCAAAGCGGCGTGGAGCTGCTCACGCCGGACAGCGCCGCCGATCAGGCCGCGGTGATGGACGTCATCTACAACGGCGTCAAGGCCGGCGACCTGACGCACGACATCGCCGCGTTCCGCGCGGCCTGTGAGCATCTGCTCGCGCGCGGCGCCGAGGTGCTGATCCTCGGCTGCACGGAGCTGCCGCCCGCGTTCGAGCTTTACCGTCTCGACTATCCCAACGTTGACCCCACGCTGGAGCTGGCGCTCGGCGCCATCCGCGCGGCAGGCTGCGAGACCAAATAAATGTTCAGGACCCCGCTGCGCGGTCTGCGCCGCCGTGCCAGCTGTCCCTTCGCTGTGCGGCCGGAAGGAGATGTTTTTTCATGGATGAGAGAAAGCTGCTGATCGCGGACGATTCCGAGCTGAACCGCGCGATCCTTGTGAGCGTGTTGGAGAAGAACTTCGATATTCTCGAGGCCGCCGACGGCAAGGAGGCCATCGCCACGCTCGCGGCGCACGAGGGCAATATCGCCGCGCTGCTGCTGGATGTTGTGATGCCCGAGGCGGACGGCTTCGAGGTGTTGGAGGAAATGAACCGCCGCGGGTGGATCGACGAGATCCCCACCATCATGATCTCCGTGGAAACGGGCGGCAGCTACATCGACCGCGCCTTTCAGCTCGGCGCGGCGGACTATGTCAGCCGTCCCTTCGTGCCCAATATGATCCGCCGCCGCGTCATCAACGCCATCCTGCTCCACACCAAGACGCGGAAGCTGACGGGACTCATCGCCGACCGCTTCTACCGCCGCGAGCGGAACACCGACATTCTTGCCGCCATTCTCGGCTACGCGGTGGAGTTCCGCAGCGGCGAGAGAGGCACACACATGACAAATGTCAGCCGCATCACGGGACTGCTGCTGCACCGCCTGCTGGAACGGACGGACCGCTGCCCCATCGGGCCGGAGGATATCGAGACCGTCTGCATCGCCTCGAGCCTGCACGATATCGGCAAGCTCCTCATCCCCGAGGACATCCTGATCAAGCCCGCCGCGCTCACGCCGGGTGAGTTCGACATCGTCAAGCAGCACACGCGGCTGGGCGCGAAGATCATCTCCGACCTGCCGATCTATCAGAATGAAACGATCATCAAATACGCCCTTGAGATCTGCCGCTGGCACCACGAGCGCTGGAACGGCGAGGGCTACCCCGACGGCCTCAAGGGCGAGGATATCCCCATCGCCGCGCAGGTCGTCTCTCTTGCCGACGCTTACGACGCGCTGACGAGCAAGCGCTGCTACAAGGAGGCGCTTTCCCACGAGAAATCGCTCGAAATGATCCGCGGCGGCGAATGCGGCAGCTTCAACCCGCTGCTGCTGGAATGCCTGAATGACATTGCCGACACCCTCAAGCACAGCGCAGGGGCCGAGGCCGCCGCGGAGCCGCCTGCGTACCGTTGGGCGAAGGATCTCATCTGGAAGCCGGACGGCAGTCGGCAGGAGCTCTCCTCTGCGCGCATGACGAAGCAGGTGGAGCAGGAGCTGTCCAAGCGGCGCTTTTTCAGCGACCTGACGGAGGAGTTCTGGTTTGAATATACCCGCCATCTGGACGCGGTCGCGCTCTCTGCCGGCGCGGCCCGCCGCACCGGTCTGCCGCGCGTCATCGTCGGCCCGCTCAGCTGTACGCAGCTCTGCTCGGTCGTGAGCGCAGACACGATCCAAGCCATGCGGGACCGCCTGCTCTGTGCCGCCTCCGACGAGACCTATTTGGAGTTTGAGACTGAGCTGACGCTCGACGGCCATCCCAGTCTCTGCCAGATCGCCATACAGGTCACCCGGGCCTCGGACGAGCCGGGCCGCTTCAGCAGCCTTTTCGGCCGGGTGCTGGACATTGGCGGGCGCTGCCGCCGGCTGGAGGATTACCGGCATGCCTTTGCCGCCCCTGTGCTTCATCCGGCGCTCCTGCCGGTCACAGTGGGCGCGGACCATGTGCTGCGCATCACGGGCGAACAAGTCATCGGCGTGCTGGAGAGCTGCCGCAGTATGTTCGACACCGTCCGCCTTGTGGACCCGGAGATCTGTATGCAGCTCACCGACACCTCAGACGGCGCGGTCGTGGAAAAAAGTGAGCACTGCTATGCCATCTGGAACAAGACGCAGCGCTGCGAGCACTGCATCTCGCAGGAGGTCATCCGCACCCGCCGTGCCCAGACAAAGGTCGAGGCCGTGGGCGACAAGGTGTTCTACGTCCACGCCGTATGCGTTGAGGTGGACGGAACGCCCTACGCACTCGAGCTGGTCAGCCCCATCCGCATGGAGGACCTGCGCGGCGACGAGGACGCGAGCGTGCTCAATCAGCTGCTTCTGCGCAACCGGCAGGTCTACATCGACTCGGCCACCCATGTTTACAACCGCCGTTACTTTGACGACCACCTGCGCGATCTGGACGGTGAGTTCACGCTCGCCATGCTCGACCTGGACCATTTCAAGCACATCAACGACACCTATGGCCATCTCGCCGGCGACGCCGCGCTTTCCCGCGCGGCACAGGCCATCCGCTCCGCGATCCGCACCGGCGACGAGCTGGTCCGCTACGGCGGCGACGAGTTCTTCCTGCTCTTCCACGATATGCCGCGGAACGCGCTGAAAAAGAAGTTGGAAAGCATCCGCGCCGCGGTGGAGAACCTTGAATTTCCGGAATACCCCGGCCTGCGCATCACCGTGAGCATCGGCGGTGCACACGCCGTCGGTCCGCTTGCCGACACCGTTCAAAAGGCGGACCAGGCACTCTACCATGCCAAGGCTGCCAAAAACCGTACTGTGCTCTACAAGGAGGACCTCCAATGACCATCCGCGAATTTTACACGCTCGTCGGCGGCAGCTATGACGAGATCGCCGAGCGCTTCCCGAGCGACGCGCTCATTCTGCGCTTTCTGACCATGCTCCCGCAGGACGGGAGCATGGAGCTGCTTGTCCGCTCGATGGACACCGCGGACGCGAAAACCGCGTTTCGCGCGGTCCACACGCTCAAGGGCGTCGCGCTCAATCTGGGCTTGACCGCGCTCGCGGGCGTCTGCTCCGAGATGACCGAGGCGCTGCGCGGCAGCGATACCCTGCCTGCCTCCGCGCCCGCGCTCTTCGAGGCCGTGCAGCGCGAATATGACAAAGTGACCGGCGCGCTCGCGCAGCTCACCGCATGAGCGGCACGGAACGGCCCGCCCGCATCGAGCTGATGGACGCTCTGCGCGGCCTTGCCGTGTGCCTGATGGTGCTCCATCACTTTCTCTATGACCTGTGCGCGTTTCTCGGCGCACCGTAGTGGCTGTTCACCAACCCGGTGTTCGACGTGCTGCACTACTTCTTTGCGGGGCTGTTCATCTTCCTCTCCGGCATCAGCTCGGATTTTTCGCGCAGCAACCTCAAGCGCGGCGCAAAGGCGATGGCGCTCGCCCTCGGCATCACGCTCGTGACCTATTTTATGGATATGACCATCGTGTTCGGCGTGCTGCATCTGCTTGCAAGCTGTATGCTGCTCTTCGGCCTGACACGCGGATTCTGGGAGGCGCTGCCCGCGTGGGTGCTGCCGGTCCTCTGTCTCGCGCTCATCTTCCTCACCGCGCCCTGCGCGGACGGCGTGACCACGCAGACGCCGCACCTGTGGCTCTTCGGCTTCACCACGCCCGACTTCGCCTCGGCGGACTATTTCCCGCTGCTGCCGTGGTTCTTCGTGTTCCTGCTCGGCACCTGGGCAGGGCGCTATGTCAAGGCGGGCCGCCTGCCGCAGTGGTTCTACACAGCCAGAGCACCTCGCCTCGCCCTCGTCGGGCGTCACGCGCTTGTCCTTTACGTTCTGCATCAGCCCGCGCTCTATGCGCTCACCATGCTGCTCCGGCTCATTTTTATCCGATAGGAGGTCCGCGATGTACTACGGAGAGATCAAAAACTGCGACATCGCCAACGGCGAGGGCGTCCGCGTGACGCTTTTCGTCTCCGGCTGCACCAACCGCTGCAAAAACTGCTTTCAGCCGCAGACCTGGGCGTTCGACTACGGTCAGCCCTTTACCACCGAAACGGAGGAGGCTCTGCTGCAAATGCTCGCGCCCGCCTATATCAACGGTCTCACGCTCCTCGGCGGCGAGCCGTTCGAGCCCGAAAATCAACGCGGGCTGCTGCCTTTTCTGCGCCTTGTCCGCGAAAGATTGCCGGGCAAGACCATCTGGGCCTTCACCGGCTTCACCTGGGAGCAGCTGCACACCGACGGCGCCCATCCCCGCTGCGAGGTCACGGACGAGCTGCTCTCGCTCGTTGACGTGCTCGTGGACGGGCGCTTTGTGGAGGAGCTGCACGATATCTCGCTCCGCTTCCGCGGCTCGAGCAACCAGCGCATCATCGACGTGCCGCGCACGCTGTCGAGCGGCGGCATCACACTTTGGGAGGATCAATAAGCCATGGCTCAAGTCAAGATCAAGAAGTTAGACCCCAACGCGACCATTCCCACCAGCGGCTCCGCGTTTGCCGCCGGTTATGACCTCTACGCCTGCCTGAGCAGCGACGGCGAGGTGACCATCCCCGCGCACCACACCGTTATGGTGCCGACCGGCATCGCCGTGGCGCTGCCTGAGGGCACCTTCGGCGGCGTGTTTGCCCGCAGTGGACTGGCGAGCCGCGAGGGGCTGCGTCCCGCAAACTGCGTCGGCGTTGTGGACAGCGACTACCGCGGCGAATGCTTTATCGCCCTCCACAACGACACGGAGGAGCCGCGCACCGTCCGCACGGGCGAACGCATCGCGCAGCTCGTCCTGCTGCCCTATCTGCCCATCGAATTCGACGAGGTCGCCGATCTGCCCGAGACCGCGCGCGGCGAGGGCGGCTTCGGCTCCACGGGCAGGTGAGCGCGCATGAATCCAACAAACAGAGCCGCGCTCGTCACCGGCTCCTCGCGCGGCATTGGACGCGCCGTCGCTGCGCAGCTTGCCCGCGAGGGCTATGCCGTCGGCATCAACTATTACGAGCGGCGGGATAAGGCCGAGGAGCTTGCCGCGCAGCTTGCCCGTGAGGGCTGCCGCGCGCTCGCTGTGCAGGCAGACGTCTCGAAGCGTGATGAGGTCAACGCGATGGTCAAGACGGTCGAGGATACCTTCGGCCCGATCTCCGTGCTGGTCAATAATGCGGGCGTCGCCGGTCAGGCGCTCTTTCAGGATGTGACCGACGCGCTGTGGGAGCGCTACTTCGCCGTCAATCTCAACGGCGCGCGCAACACCATTCAGGCCGTTCTGCCGCATATGCTGCACGAAAAGGCCGGCGTGATCGTCAACATTTCCTCTATCTGGGGCCAGCACGGCGCGAGCTGCGAGGTGACCTATTCCTGCACGAAGCACGCGCTCATCGGTCTCACGCGCTCACTTGCGATGGAGCTTGCTCCCAGCGGCATCCGCGTCAACTGCGTCGCCCCCGGCGTGATCGACACCGACATGGTGCAGGTGCTCGGGCCGGAGGTGCTGCATGACCTCGCCGAGCAGACGCCCCTCGGACGGCTGGGCACGCCGCAGGACATCGCCAACGCGGTAGCGTTCCTCGCCTCGGAAAAGGCATCCTTCATCACCGGGCAGGTACTGACCGTGGACGGTGCGTTTGTCGGATAACCTCAACGAATGAAAGCAAGGGAAGCGAAGCCATTTCATGGCTTCCCTTCCCTCTGCCTTCCCCGGTCACAAAAAGAAAAGCGACGGTCTTTAGACCGTCGCTTTCGTGTTGGCGCTACCTATCTTTCCGGGCCGTTTCCAGCCAA
>ERZ773192.2284-NODE-2284-length-16552-cov-2.627084_pt1 | contig 16552 bp, 7 predicted proteins | sample MGYA00581010_ERZ773192 | MGnify/ENA primary metagenome ERZ773192 (study PRJEB29015, sample SAMEA2737741) | human gut metagenome | biome: human gut; feature: human-associated habitat; material: faeces | place: China | collected 2012 ...
GAAAGGATGCTGAAGATGGTAAAGATCACTTTTTCCGGCCGGTTGAACCGATCTATTAGATCGGACAGCTCCGTAAACATTTTACTCCGGTTGACATTGTCATTCTGAATATGTGATGTTATCTCGTGAAGATGTTCCAGCACTTCTTTTTTATGTCCTTTTGCATAGCGGACATAAATAAGGTAAGGACGCTCGAAGTCTTTTACCATCGGATTTTCGTATGTGGTGAAGAACAGCGGTAATATAGGATATTGCATCGGAGCGTAGAGATAGTCTTTGATGACACCGCAAACTCGGGCTTGGCTTGCTTGCCCTTTTATGTATATAGGCCGTTCAAGCAGATCCGTGTAGCCTAATGTTTGCAGGCAAGTTGCATTTACCATATAGCTATATGGGGTTGCGTCCGTCGGCCAGCTACCTGCTTTCAGTTGCAGTTTGAAGAACGAAAAGAAGTCCTTGTCGGCAACGATTACCGAGTTGTAACTATTGGGTTCGGCTTCATTCGGATCGAAACAGAAATACGAGTAAAAGGAACCGTACCAATCCCCTTGTTCCGTAAAGACTGGAGCGTTCCCGCAGGTGTATGTGACTTCTTCTACATACGGATGGTTGGTCATTTCCGGTTTCAAAACACTTAAATCCGTCTGAAAGGAGGTGTCATATCCTAAATCTACCTGTATGACCCGTTCATAATCGATCCCTTTATCTTTTGAAAGGATAAAATGCAACTGTCGGAACAATCCGATGGAGGTGATAAAGAATAGTGAACCGATAAATATCTGAACGATGATCAGGCCCTGTTTGAAAAGAGCCGGTTTCTGTATTTTATGCTCTAAAAGATTTCGTATCGGATAATAACAGATAAGAAGGAATACTAACATACAGATTCCAGCGAGTGACAGCGTATTGCCTAAAAGTGAAGTTCGTGAAAGGTGGCGACTGACGTTCTCATAGATACCATACCGGTGCCAGGTCGTATAGCTTTCATAGTAAGGATAGATGCTCTCGATCAGACAGAAAGAAATCAGGAAGGCGATGATCAAAGGAAGTGCCAGTTCGATGAAACTTTTTGTAATCATACTTGTGGTTGAGGCTCCTATACAAAGATAAGTCCGGTTTTTTTGTTGTTTCCGTTGCTGTTGACCGATAAAAAGGACAAGTAGGTTGATCAGAGCGCTAAGGAAAGCCATTGTCCCGGCCAAAGCCAGGATATGAATGTTACGGATGCGGTCTGTCAATTCAGGATGGCACCGAAGATGCACTTCGGAGGCTGTCAGCAGGTTTATTTTCCAGTTTTTTACCTGTTCGCGATCCCATTTGTTTTCGGCATGGCTTTTATAGTGCGCCAGTTTGTTCCGTACATTTGCCACGTTCGCATTCTTTTGGAGCCGCACGTAGGTCGTCATGCGTTTGACATGATTGGGGTGAGGGGTTCTGATCAACAGAAAGTCGAACAGCAGATCAGTATTATCCGGATAGTTACGGATAATACCGACTACAGAGGGACGAAGATTATTATCCAATACGACTTCCTTGCCAATACAGTTTGTTGTCCCGAACAATTTGTGGGCTGTCCGTTCCGTTAAAATGACAGAACTGCCGTCGGGAATGACCCCTTGGTGAGTCCCTTCGATAAAATCTGCCCGGAAAAGGTCGAAGAAGGACTGTTCGCTTTCCATTCCATGCAGGTTGATTGCTTCGTTGTCCTGTTTCAATGTAAAACTGAGGTGGTTGAATGAACAAGAGACTTCGATTTCGGGGAGCAGCTTGAATAATTCTTCCCGGTCGTTAATATGTAACTGGTCTAAATCTGATTGTGTTCCGTTGGCACGCTTGACAAGTCCTTCTGTCGTCAGGCAGTAAAGTCGGTCTGCTTCCGGATGGAAATTATCGAAATGTGTCTCCCACCATAGCCAGTAACCTCCTAAAATGAAGGCAGTAAATCCTACGGCCAGACCAATGATGCTGACAATTGATTGAGTTCGGTATTTCAGTAGTTCCCGAAAAGAAACTTTGACATAGTGTGATAACATAATCTGATTGTTTGTTATAAGATATTGTTCAAAGACATTCTTATTCCGACTTGATCACTTCTGCCGGGTTCTGGTTCGCTGCCTTCTGTATGCGCCAACCGGTACAAAGAGTCAGCAGCAGGACCAGTACACCCCAGATGACCGGATAAAGCCACCAACTGATTGCTGCTTGCAACACATAGTTTTCAATCCATGATTTCATGATCAGGTAACTGGCCGGAAATGCTATGACCGAAGCGATGCATAGCAGGCGGAGATTACCGGCAAAAAACATTCTCATGATATCGGAGGCCTCTGCCCCGTTTACTTTACGGACAGCGATTTCTTTCTTCTTCTGTTCGCAGTCCAGAGTTACTTGAGAGAATACGCCGAACAATGAGATCAAAATACAGACTATAGTCACGAAGTCAAGCATCTTGAGTAGCGCCTTTTCCGATTTCAGAAACTTTTCATACTCTTCTTCCATAAAAGTAACATGTATGTCGACGGCGTTCGGTTGCATTTTCTTTGCCAACTGTTCAACCTGTTGTTTGCACAGTTCGCGGCTTCCCGGCTGATGCCGGAATATGGCAGTCGTTGAATAATCATTCTGTATATTCTTTTTTCCCGGACTGAACTCGAGCATAACCGGCTTTACCGGAACGGTAGGAGGTGCGATATAAAAGTCTTTGAAAATGCCGTCGATGATAAATCCTTTCTGATCTTTGCGGCTAAGTGTTTTGCCAATCGGGTTGTCGATCTTCAATTCCTTTACAGCTGCTTCGTTTAGGAGTATGTGCCGTTCGGTATCTCCTTCCGGCAACTTGCCTTTTAGCAATTGCAGACCATAAAATTCAAAGTAGCGATTGTTGCATGGGATTATTTGGATCGTAAGACCTTCCACAGAGGCCGGCTTGCCTTCCCAATCGGTAAAGGACCTGTAGGAACGTGAATGGCTTGGAAATAGTGGATCGTTTTCATCCGGATATACTTCGGCGATGGAGGAGAGTTTGGCAATTTCTTCTTTCAAACCGTCTGTTTGGGGATATATACGGACATCGCCCCGGTCTTTCCGGTTTAGTCCGATATCGGTGGTGTGCAAGTGATGGATTTGCTTGATCAGTACCGACGAACAGAATATGAATCCGATGCTGATTATCAATTGCAAGGTAAGGCTTGCTTTGGGGAAGAGGTTCTTTCCTTTTCCGTCAGACGAACCTTTAAGGGCCTTTTGTAGCGAACGCTTCCTGAAATAGTAGATAGGGAATAAAGAGAACAGGAAAGCCAGTAAGGTGATGAATCCGAAATAGACGAATGTTTCCAGATAGAGACTGAACGAATCCGTTTTTACATTCGATAATTCTTGGAATACAGGCAGTATGATTTCGATCAAGGCTATTCCGGCTAAAAGAGAGATGGAAAGCGTAAGCAGGTATTCGGAAGTGAACAGGACAAACAGATTGCCGTCAGACGAGCCGCACACTTTCCGAAGCCCGATCTCTTTACTGCGTATTCGTATACGGTTTACGAATAGGGTCAGATAGTTGAATAGTGCGCACAGGATTACCAATCCTCCGGCAAGAGCGAATAGCAAGATATGTTCGAACTTGATAGTTGGCTCTTCTTCGGGGTGGTCATACCGCATGGCGGTGATTGACGTCAGAACGAAATGACTCAGCGAGTCTCTGTCTTTCTTTATTTTATGTTCGTAAAGTTTCTTTTTAAAAGCTCTCATATCCGTTTCCGGACGGACCTTTATAAAAGTCTGACAATAGGCTACGTTCCATTCCTCCGTTTGTCGGGACGGCTTCAGTATTCCGAACGGGAAATTCGAGTGCTGGTCCTGACTTTTGACTATGGCACATATTTCCATATCGTCAGACCAAATTTTCAGTTTTTCACCTAATGGGTCCTTTGTGCCGAAGACCTCTTTGGCAAGCTTGTCCGTGATCGCGATCTTGTTACTTTTCGGGATCATAAAATCCCGGCTACCGGAGATCAGTTCTATTTCGAACATATGTTCGGCAGCTGAATCCATGACCATGTCGAAAGATTCGTATTTCTTCTCGTTGTAGAGGAAATCGGTTTTCCAGGCACTCGTGTTGCAACTTTCCTCTATCTCCGGGAATGTCTCTTTCAAATATCGGGCCAGCGGGTAAGGTGTAACGCTTGATAATCCTTGGTCATCGGTTTCCGATTCCATCCGGACGTAATAGATCCGGTCTGCGTCTTTCCTAAACGTATCGTAGGTCAGTTCATATCGTATCCAGAGCGACGATAACGCGAAACTTGTAAATCCGATTGCGAGCCCGACGATACAGATGAATGATTGCAATTTATATTTCAAGAGATTACGGAAAGCTATTTTGATGTAATGGTGTAGCATGGTTCAATGATTTAGTTTGTTATTATTCCGATTTGATCACTTCCGCAGGATTGGTCCGGGCAGCCTGTATCGTCTGATAGAGGACGGTTCCGATGATCAGAGTGATGGTGGCAAATACGATTACGATATACATCCAGGCAGAGATATGGCTCCGATAGGCATATTGCTGCAACCAACTTTGCATGAACAACCACGCGAGTGGCAATGCAAGAAGGTTGGCTATCAATGCAATTGTCAGATATTCCATAAAAAACATTTTGACAATCGTGCCGGCAGAGGCTCCCATCACTTTCCGTATGGCAATTTCTTTCCTTCGTTGTTCCATATTGCTGGATGAAATGGAATAAAGCCCGAAGATGGAGATTAGCGTACAGAACAGAGCCAGCAAAGTAAAGAGCTGCAGGCTGGCATCTTCGGAAGTGCTGAGCCGATCAAGTATCTGGCTTATGGTCTGTACATTGCAGGTAGTGGGATCGCCTGACTTAGAGTGTTTTTTGAATATATTCCGGATTGCTTTGATCGTGGCTTTTTCTTTTCCGGGTTCGGTACGGGCATAATAAAAATAACTGTTCCATTTGCTTTGGTCGATTACGATCACTTGTGGCAGGATCGGGTTGCGCAAACTGGCCGCTTGGAAGTTTTGGATGATCCCGACGATCTCCATTTCGGCACGTCCTCTGCTTCCGTCTTGCATGATCGTATAATTCCAAATACTGATTTTCTTGCCGATCGGGTTATCGATGCCCATGATGCGAGCAGCTTCTTCATTGATGACGGCTTTTGTCCAAGAAGCTCGCCAATCTCCATTGTCTGCCAGATCGCCGTCATTGATGAAACGGCCTTTCAGCATCGGTATGTTAAAAACTTCCGAGAAGTTGCTGCCTACTTGCAGGACTTGGAAGTTTGGATTGAAATCCAGAGGCTTACCTTCCCATTCGACTTCGTTTTGTGTATAAGGTTCATGGGTGATGGTAAATATTCCGGCTTGTGTGAATCCTTTTAGGACTGCTAATGAAGAAATCTCGCGATTGATTCCTTCCCGGTCGTTGAATGTCATTTCCATCTGTATCAGACCCTCTTTCTGGAATCCCAAGTTTTTATGTTTCATGAAAGATATTTGCCTGAACATGATAAATGTGCTCATCAGGAAGAATATGCAGATACATAGTTGGAGTGTCATGCTGTTTTTGCGGAAACCGCTTTTCCGGGTAGGAGAGATTCCTCCGGATATTAATAGAGAAGAAGCGCGTACAAAATGCAAGAATAACGGTAGACTGACAATCATGAGTGTCAGCCAGCTAATGCCTGCTATGATACAAAGATGGCTGAATAATAACTTTCGCTGTAATGTCGTATCGAAGAGGTGTGAGAAACCGCCAGCGGTTAATTCCAACAGGCAGGAAGCCAATAGAAAACTGATCCCGACAAGCAATGTCAATTCCAGCAACAACTGGATAACCAAGTTCTTTTTATCAGCGCCGATCGCATTTCTCAATTTCATTTCTTTGTTCCGTAAGTAGATACGATTCAACAGCAGATTGGTGAAATTAAAGAAAACGCAGAGTAACAATAAGAGGCCGGTTACCGTGAATGTCCGGATGTAGGAAAGATTAAATGTCAATTCACTTCCGAATGTATGACGGACATCTGTCAGGGGAACCAACTTTAACAAAATTGATTTATTATATTCATGTTCGACTATATAAGAATTGATCTTCTTCTCAAAAGCTTTTATATTAATGTTGGGTGCTAATAATAGATAGATTTTAGTGTTTAGCAAGGCCCATTGTTTTTCGTCCGTGATCCGGTTTTCCCGGTCACGGTCGAATTTGTCCAGTTCATAAACATCGGCTTGCATCATGGAGTTGTTGGGCGAATCTTCCAGGACGGACACGATCGTAATGCTTTTGCGATATCCGTTTTCAAGGGTTTTGCCTAATGCTTCCTCCGGTGTTTTGAAATATTTCACGGCAAAAGAGCGGGTGACGGCTATCTCATCCAGCGTTTTCAGGATATCATCCCTTTTACCGCAAATTACGGGACGTGGAAAGAATTTGAAATACTGTTCGTCAATGAATTCCTCGTCCGGATCCTCTAACCTTGTTTCTCCATATTTGAAAGTCGAGCCGTATTTGGAATAAATCTGCGTTGTCTCTATTACTTCCGGGAAATCTTTTTTCAGTTTGCGTGCCAGAATAAGTGGTAATTCCTCCGATTTCTTTCCCGTTTGTTTATCGATTCCGTATATTCGGTAAATTTGTCCGGATTGTGGGTAGAACCCGTCGTAGTTCGTTTCATACCTGTACCAGTTCCATCCGTATGTAAAACAGATCAGCCCGATTGCCAAACCGACAATACTGATGGCAGATTGTACTTTATATTTTGCCAAGTTACGAAATGCAATTTTGATATAATGTTGTAGTATCATGATTCGAATATTATTTTAAAATCAGTTCTTCCGCATCCCCAAAGGTACTATATCCTGTGACAATCACCTTGTCGCCCGGTTGGAGGCCGCCGGTTATTTCGTATTGCTGCGGGTTTTGGCGGCCGATGCTGACCGGGGTTTTCCGGGCTTTCGTGCCGGATTCATTCAGTTTGTATATCCATTGGCCGCCGGTGGCCTGGAAGAAGTCACCACGTGGGATGACGAGGGCCTCTTCCGGTTGTCCGAGTTCGATCTGGACACGGAAACTTTTTCCGATGCGTACGTTCTCCGGGCTTGCCTCCGTAAAGACCAGGTCGACATCGAAGTTCCGGTCTTTGACTTCCGGAACGACTTTGGTGATCCGGAGCGGGTACTTTTTGTTTTGCCAGGTGATGGTGGCGGGTAGACCGGTGGTGATCCGGTCGATGTAGTATTCGCTGAGGGAAGTATGGATCTTGAACTGATCGAGGACTTTGATCTCGGCGATCGCTTCGGTACTTTGCACCTGTTGTCCGGGAGTTACTTTCACAAAACTGAGTTGTCCGGAGAGAGGAGCACGAACAACCAAGTCCTCCATGCGTTCCCGGACACGTTCGAACTTTTTACGTTCCCGTTCAAGATCGTTTTTCATCAACTCACGGCGCAAGATCGTAGCTGCACTATCATGGCGCAAACCTTCCAACTGCAAAGCGGTGCTTCGGGTTTTATAGTCGAATTCGTCCCGGGCCACTTCGAGCTGTGCTTTGCTTTTGACTCCCATATTGAATTCCTCTTCATCGAGTGCATAGCTTTTTTTGAGCCGGTTCAGTTCGTAGGTCGTTTGTAAGGTCTTTTGTTGCAGGTCGATACTTTTCTGTTCCATCTCGATCTCTTTCTCCTGATAAGAGATCAGCTGCTTTTCCCATTCATCCTGTTGGTCCTCGATGGCGCGGATAAGGTCGGGATTGTTGAGTGTCAGGATCGTGTCTCCCTTGTTCATCATAGTTCCTTCCTCTGCAATGATCCTGTCCACGCTGCCGGCTTCGCGGGTGTTGATCTGGATGGTGAGGATGGGTTGCACGACGCCTTCGACGTCTACATATTCCAGAAATTTGTCGCTTGTCGCTTCTCCGATGATCAGGTTTTCTGCATCGGTACGGAGCTTCCTGCCACCGGAAGCGGCGATCCCGACATAGATGAGAAGAACAATAAATGCGATTCCCCCGGCGATATGCCAGCGGTAGCGGTAATAAACGGGTTTCTTTGCTATGGGCTTGTCCATGTATATGATTTATAATTTATGATTTATGAATTGTCAATTGTCCATTGTCAATTGTTTAAAAGGAGTTCATAGTCTTCTGTGATCGGGATCATCTTCTCGAAATCGTAACCGGTCAGGCTGCGGAGACCGTAATAGAGATTCCAATAATTATATAAAGCCGCGATGTAAGCACGACGGGAATTGTCTTTTTCGGCTATGGCGGCATTGAGATCGAGAATCGTCGATTTGCCTAACAGGTAGAGCCTGCGTGCCACATCGTTACGGCGCTGGGCCGTTTGGTCTGTTTTATAGGCTATGGCAACTTTTCCGGCCTGTATGTTGAATTGCTTGACAATCTTGGCTACGTTCAGTTCGAAATCCATCCGTTCTTGTTCCAGTTCGGTGTAAACCTTGTCGCGGTTGCTTTTGGCCACTTTCACCCGGCCTTTACCTACGCCCCAGTCCAATATCGGTATGCGTATCCCCAATGTCACCAATTGCTGGTCCATCGGGTCGCGGTAGGATTCTTTCAGCTTTTCGTTGCTTTGCGTCAGACCGAACTGTGCATATAAGGCTGCTTTAAAACCCCGGTTGGCTTTTGCCTCGGCAACGTTGCTTTCACTTTGCAGCCGGCGGCGTTCGAAAGCGCTGATATCCGGGTTGTTTTGGAAAGCAAGCTGCATGGCTTCGTTTACGTCGACTGTGAAGTGAGGAATACTGTCGTCGGGAATCACTACCAAGTTTATATTTTCGGAAATGCCCAGATAACTGCGGAGCGACTGGATATAATCGTCGACCTCGATTTGCGCATTGAGGCAGTTTGTTTGTTCGGTCAGTTTGTTGAGTTCCAATTGGAGCATTTCGTTTTCGGTGATCGTTCCGATATTGTAACGTCCTTGTGCATACCGGTAAAGCGTGTCGGCGTATGCAAAATTATAGTTCGCGATTTCCAGCGATGTCTGTGCCGTAGCCAAGTTAAAAAAGCGGTTGGTCGTATAGGCTGCTACCAGTTCAAGTGTTTCGATATAGGTCTTTTTTGCTTCTTCGTATTTGATCGGCTCGATACGGCGTTCCCATTTAAGGTCATTGAAGCCGAATAAGTCTTGTTCATATCCTACGACAACCGGAGTACTTTTGTAAGACGAGATATTGTCGGTAAACATATCCAGTCTTTCAAGTCCGGTTTTCAATAAAACCTTTCCCCCTGTAAGGGCTATATTTTGTTGGATTTCGAGGCTGGCATCGACTGAGAGTTGGTTCCGATGCACAAACTTGTCGCTACCGTCTTCCAAGGTGACTGACTGGATGGAACGATTCAAGCTCGGATCGGATGTAAGTGTCAGGCTCGGCAACTGTTTAGCCCGGAACGAACGCCAGTTCCAGTAAGAAGCCCTGAAAGCGTGACGGGCGGCAATCGCTTCAGGAGAATTCCGACGTGCCATTTCGATAGCTTCGCTCAATGTCAGCGTAAGTGTTTTCTGCGCCTGGAGCTGTAAGGGGAGCAGAAATAGTATTGCTATGTATATTATTTGTTTCATGGCAAAAATGAAGCAAATAATATGCCATTTTTGTAAAAGGTTGGTACTTATGTAAATAGTGATGTGTAGTGATATGGATAGGGTGCTAATCCGCACAATTTACGTGCGGATTAGCACGGTATATTCAGGCTGAAATTGTATTAAGAAACGATAGACATCTCTTTATGGTTTTGCGGGATTCTCTATCACTCTATCACGCTTTGCTTTGTAAGTATTGATAAGCATGATGTACAAGGAGTGATACATGCCGGATTCATGTATCACTCCTGTGTCACACTTGTATCAATTGAAACGGAGAATCGGTATTGTTCTGAAAGTAGCGGGAAGCGTATCTATATGTATTTGTGAGCAAGTTATTTCGTCGACATAAGGTCCTTTTTTGCAGAAAACAAGGAGGAAAAGAGTGGAAAGCAAGCAGAAATGTTCGGAAACATGCCCATCTTCCGGCATTCTACACCCGGATGTTGACGCTCCCTACACCCGGATGTTGACGCCTCGAACATCCGGGTGTAGAGAATCATTACATACTGACATGTTGTAATGAAGATGCTTATTATGCAAGAAAAGGCTATATGTATTCCAAACATTCTTAATATGTTACTATTAGCTTGCCTGTAAGTGTATGAAAAAACGTGTTATTTCGCACAAATTATGTGCAGTATCGCACATACATTCCGTATATATAATACATATCTTTGTCACGTCAAGGATGATTTTTTACACGAGATAGAATAATACCAGGAATATGAAGAACGGGAAAATATTGATTATAGATGATAACGAAGATGTCCTCTTTGCGTTGAATCTGTTGCTTGAACCTTATGTGGAACAGATAAAAGTGACGACGCAGCCGGAACGGATCGAGCATTTTATGTCGACATTCGTGCCCGATGTTATTTTATTGGATATGAATTTCCGGCGGGATGCGATCAGCGGACAGGAGGGGTTCTTTTGGCTCGAAAAGATAAAGGCCGCCGACCCCGATGCCGTGGTTCTTTTTATTACGGCCTATGCAGATACGGAAAAGGCCGTACGTGCCATAAAGGCGGGGGCTACCGACTTTATTCCGAAACCCTGGGAAAAAGAAAAACTGCTTGCTACTCTCTCGGCAGCCTTGAAACTGCGTGAAAGCCGTACGGAAATCAATACATTGAAACAGCGGGTCGAGGCATTAGGAAGCCCTGATGATACCGGCTTTGAGATTATCGGTGAGAGCGATGTCATGCAGGAATTGTTTGCCACGATTGCCAAACTGAAGGATACGGATGCCAATATTCTGATTTTAGGCGAAAACGGGACTGGAAAGGATCTGATTGCACGCGCTCTTTATCATCATTCGCCCCGTTGCAACCAGGTTTTTATCAGTATCGATCTTGGGAGTATCCCGGAACAATTATTTGAAAGCGAACTGTTCGGATATGAAAAAGGAGCTTTCACGGATGCACGGCGCGATAAGCCCGGACGTATGGAAGTGGCTTCCGGCGGGACCCTGTTTCTGGATGAAATCGGTAATTTGAGCTTGCCGATGCAGGCGAAGTTATTGACCGCTATCGAGAAAAGGCAGATTCTCCGTCTGGGTGCTACCCGTTCCGTGCCGATCGATGTCCGGCTGATCTCTGCCACGAATATGGATATCCATGCGATGGTACAGGAAGGAACTTTCCGGCAGGATTTGTTGTACCGGATCAATACGATCGAGTTGCATATCCCTCCACTCCGCGAACGGGGAAATGACATCTTGCTGTTGGCCGATTATTTTCTGGACTGTTATGCCCGCAAGTATAAGAAAAAGATAGGAGGGCTTACCAGAGATGCGAAAACGAAATTGCAAAGCTATGCATGGCCGGGCAATGTCCGCGAACTGCAACATGCGATCGAGCGTGCCGTGATTCTTTCGGATGGCCCCATGCTGAGACCTGAAAACTTTATGCTGCATCCTGCACCTGCCCAAAAGAAAGGGGAGCCGGAAGAACTGAACCTGGGAGTTCTCGAAAAGGAAGCGATTGAACGAGCCCTCCGCCGGGCGGACGGGAATATCACGCGTGCTGCCGAGCTGCTGGGAATCACCCGTTTTGCCTTGTACCGGAAACTGGATAAGTTGGGCCTATGAAACGATATGTCCTTTTCCTGAAGATCGGGTTGTTGGTCGGGCTATCTCTTTCAATTGCCTTTCTGCTTTTGAAGGAATTGTATTTTACGGCTGTCATGTGTTTTATAATCTTGCTGGGAACTGCTTTTTCCCTTTATCAGGATCAGCGGAAAATGCTTCAGAAGATGGAGCATCTGATTGCCAACATCCACTATGGAGATATGAATCTGTCTTTTCCTATCCCTTCGACAGACGGGCCCGAAGCCAACCTGACGCGTGCCATGAATGAAGCGCTATCTGCTTTTCGGACCCGTCTGTACAATGTGGTGGTGGCGGAGGCGGAGACAGAAGCCTGGCAAAAGCTGATCCGTGTCTTGACGCATGAGATCATGAATTCTATCGCCCCTATCATTTCCTTGTCGGAAACGGTGACGGAACGTGCGAGTTCCAACGGGTTGAACGAGCGGGATTACAGTATTATGTTGCAAGCCATGCAAACGATACACCGTCGGAGCAAGGGGTTATTGGATTTTGTCGAAAATTATCGGAAACTGACTCGTATTCCGGTTCCGATGCAGCAGTTGTTTCCGGTTTCCTCTCTTTTTGACGATTTAAGGGGGCTGTATCCTGCCGGTGCTGTTTCGTTCTCTTTCTCTGTCCGGCCGGTAGACTTGCGTATTTATGCGGATCGTGCCATGATTGAACAGGTGTTGATAAACCTGTTGAAAAATGCAGTCGAGGCATGCCAGGAACGTTCTTATCCCGAAGTCCGGGTGAATGCGTTCAGGCGTGAAGGTGTTCCGGTGATTACGGTCTCCGACAACGGATACGGCATTGTGCCGGAAGCGATGGATAAGGTATTTGTTCCGTTTTTTACAACTAAACAGGGCGGTTCGGGAATCGGTCTGAGTGTTTGCCGTCAGATCATGAACCGGCATGGCGGTAGTATTTCCGTTATTTCAGAAGAAGAGAAAGGAACTACTTTCACTTTGCAATTTCCCCAGACGCGTGTGTTGTAAGGGAGAGATATTGGACAATGATTTTTTTCAATTCCGCCGGTTTGATCGGCTTGGCCGCATATCCGTTGAAGCCGTTTTGCTTTACTCGCTGCTCATCCTCTGAAAAAGCAAAAGCGGTTACGGCAATAATAGGAATGTCGGAGTCTTCTTTTCTGATTTCGACAGTTGCCTCATATCCGTCCATGTCCGGCATCTTGAGATCCATCAGGATAAGGTCGGGACGGTGTTCGCGATAAAGCCGGACGGCTTCGTTACCATCGTGGGCATGCAATAGGTCGTATTCTTTCAGGACCGCACGGATCAGTATGTAGTTGCTTTCGTTGTCTTCTGCGATCAGCAGCGTCGCTTTTTTCGGATTCGTGTTGTCGATTACAGCATCTTCGTTTACCGCCGTTTTTATCGACTGAACGTCAATGCCATGAATGACGGTATCCGGCAAAGTGAACCAGAAAGTCGAACCTTTCCCCAATTGGGATTCCACACCGATCTCACCGCCCATTTTTTTGACGATCATCTGGCAGATGGCAAGTCCCAGGCCTGTTCCTTGTGCAAAGCTGTTCAGCTTTACGAAACGGTTGAACACAAGATCTTTCTTCTCCGGTTCTATGCCACATCCCGTATCTCTGACGTAGAGTAACAGTTTATCGTCTTTATGCCGGTAGCCGAACCGGATGCTTCCTTCTTTCGTAAACTTGATCGCGTTGTTGATGAAGTTCGTGATGACTTGTGCCAATCGGTTCTTGTCCGACATGATGATGCAATAAGGCATTTTTTCGACAAAAGAAATCTGTACCCCTTCGGGTGCTTTTAGGCGGGACGATTGCTCGATATCGGATAATAGGGCGTTGATGTCTATCTCAGAGTCGATAAATTCCAATGTGCCGGCCTCGATTTTGGCTACGTCCAGGATATCGTTGATTAGTTGCAGGAGCAATTCATTGTTGCTGCTGATGATATTGATATATTCATTCCGTTCCTCTTCGTCCTCCGCCATGGTCAGCAGGTTGGAGAAACCGACAATTGCATTCAGCGGCGTACGTATCTCATGGCTCATATTGGCCAGGAAAGCCGATTTCAAACGGTCGGATTCTTCTGCCTTGTCTTTGGCTTTTCTCAGTTCTATTTCGTCTTCTTTCTGTTTGTCGATCAGGATCAGTAATTTATTTTTCAGCTTGCTGGTGCGCAGGTAAAAGTAAAGCACCATGATCAGGAACAGTAACAACACGATTGCGACCAACAATAGGATTTCAAATTTATATTGGACGAATAATCCTACCTCGGTATTAATAAATACGGAATGAGGAGGCAGTTCTTTTGTCGAGATGTGCCTTTCTTTCAGTTTCTTGGCATCGAATGTATATAGGTTCGGAATTGTTTCTGTGTCCAATTTTTCAGGATGTTCCTTTAAAAGGTGGAGAGCCTGACGGGCCAGATCTTTTCCTATGGAGCGGTATTGGGGTATACAGCCTCCGATTGCCCAATGCCCCAGCCCGATGGAAGTCAGTGAAAATGCCGGTACTTTGGGATTTGCCAACATCATGGTGTAAGTTGCGTTGCCGACATAGTATCCGTCATTGACGTCTACACGCCAGGTTCCCAGAAGAATGATGCTTTGCGGGGGTAACTGCTTGATCTCCTCGATGATGTTATAGATGTCGTTCTTACGCCCGTCCAAAGGGATGAAGTCTATCCCCTTTATTTTGCCGATTTCCTTTTTTACCAGGGCTTGGAGAGAAATACCGCCATAGCTGTTGTCTGTGATAAGGGCAAAATGTTTGGTGCTCGGATACAATTTCCGGACCAGTTCTATATTGGCTTTGATATCATAGTTGTAGACGAATCCAGCCAGGTTTCTTCTCTTGTTTTTCAGGTCTTCTACATTTACACTTTCGGGAGTCCATTCCGCTACGTTTATATTACTGTCAGGTAATAAGACGGCATTTCGGCTGACCATGCCGCAAAGTATCGGAATATCTCGGATTATGCTGTCATCTTGAGAAAGGTAGGAGGCCCATCCTTCTTGTCCGAGTATAACGATCAGGTTAGGGCTGTTTTCTCCCTGATATTTGTTCAGCAGTTTACGCATTCTTTCCTTCCAGAGGGGAGCTTCGGGCAGGCTTTTGCAGTTCATGTTCTCGATTACGACAGGCGAGTTTCCCCCCTGTTTCTTATACTCTTCCATGAATTCGGAAATATTTTGCGTCGTATTGCGTGTGTCGGGATTGTAAGAGCTGATGATCAGGATAGGGTTATTTTCATCAGCATGGACCCGGCATGTGAAGAGTAGGCATATGACAGTGAAAAAAAATAGCCATCTGTACATTACTTTGTAGTCTGATGATTTGCCCATTAAGTAAATATTATTCTAAACTCCCAAATAGATTCCTTTTGAATCCCGCATGCAAAAATAGGAATTATTTGGTATAAGCTTACATAAATCAACACTTTTCTAAAATTCGATCATGAGTCCTATGCTGGGTAATAGGGTCCCGGTACGTCGTTCTACAGGTTTTAGTTCATATCGTTGTTGGTCGAGAGGTGCGTCCGGATTTAGGATTTTACCTGTTTTGATATACACATCCTGTTCTTTATATTTGGAATTCAGAATATTCTGAATGTCAATATAGGCCCCCAACATGAACTTTTTCAGATAGAAGGTCTTGTCTATCCGGATATCCAGTTGGGTGAAAGGTTTTAACCGTTCGCTGTTGAAGCGGCTGTAATCGTAATAGAGACTGCCGCTGGCGTCCCAAGCTTCGACCAGGCTACTTTTTTCAACATCGTAAGGGGTATAGGGCGCACCGCCCACAACTCTTAGTTTGGCTCCGATATCCCAGTTTTTAGGCAGTGCGTAGGTCCCGCTGAATGTAAAGAGATGGCGGTTGTCCCAAGCTGACGGAATGTATTTTCTGCTCCCGCGTCCATCCTTGAATTCGCTCCGTACATAGGTGTAAGAAGCGATAAAGGTCAGTCCTTTATAATTATACCACCGTCCGGTAAGTTCGAGGCCGTATGCTCTTCCTGTGGCGGTCGAGCTGACCGCTTCGTTTCCTAAAACCCCGTAGTCCGTACCTTTAGAGGCGAGTGGAATGCTATCGACTAATGACATCGGGTATTGGTCGTATTTCTTGTAAAAACCTTCTGCCGAGAATTTCAGATATGAGGAAGGGCGATACTCCAGTCCGAGTCCTGCCTGGTCGCTTCGGATATAAGTCAGGTGGTTGGCTTTATTCAGGTAATTACCTTGATTGTCTTTGAATCCTAGAACCGTGTAAGGTGGCAATTCGTAATATCTGCCGATGCTTCCGTTCAGATAGACCGCTCCAAACAAACGGTAGGAAAGGGAGAGACGGGGCGAGAGTTGATCCAGGAGGTTGTTCATCTCCGGCGAATAGTCGTTGGCATCCGCCCGTACTCCTAAAGAAGCGGTGAAACGCTCGTTGTCGCTTTCCTCGGCAACCTTGCGAAGCTGGACGATGCGGCTGGCTTTTAACGTGCCTTTGGAATCACGAGCCAGCAGTCTCAAGACCATGTTCACGAGTGATTTCGTTTTAGCATTGTCGGCGAGGCTCTCGATGTACTCTTTCACGATGGCGATGCCGTCCTCCACCGTGTCACGGTAACCGTCCGTCACGTACACGCCGAGGGTAATGCGCTTGTTCCCCTCCGAATTGGTAAAGGTATGGCTGCGCTGGTCATCCTTTACGACTTTCAAAACCTCGCATTTCATGTCGAGGATACTCTTAAAGTTCTCCAGCACCGTTTTTTTGGTTTCCTTGATATCCTCACTCAAGGAGAGGAGTACCGGGATTGCGCTGTTCACTTCGTCATCCAGCATTT
>ERZ773192.2304-NODE-2304-length-16429-cov-3.695249_pt1 | contig 16429 bp, 16 predicted proteins | sample MGYA00581010_ERZ773192 | MGnify/ENA primary metagenome ERZ773192 (study PRJEB29015, sample SAMEA2737741) | human gut metagenome | biome: human gut; feature: human-associated habitat; material: faeces | place: China | collected 2012 ...
GCGCTGTGAATTTTCTTTGAATTATTTCACTGTCTACTTGACGGGGAGCAGTTCACAGTCACATGGGGCTGTACGTCGTTGTTACTCGGCTTCGGAGTGCAGCCCGTGATAAATGCGCATGCGAGCAGAAGCGCAATAAGTTTATTGATCAGTTTCATTTTTCCTCCGATTCGCTATCGTCAACATCGGCAGAGGTTGACGAACCGGTGTTGTTTGCTGAAAATCCGGCTGTTTTAGACTGTTTTCTGTTAATGATTACAAGCGCAACCGCGCTGCCCATGACTACAACAGAAAGAACGGGGATGAACCATGTGATAAAGTTCGCTTTCGGCTTTTCGGCAGGTTCTGCTGTCGGTTCGGCGCTCAAGACAGGAGTGCCGCTTGGCGTCGGCGTGCTTTCGGGTTCTGCGGTTGCGGGCGGTTCTGTGGGTTCGACCGGCGGCAGCGTTTCGTCCGGCGCCGGAATAAGCGTGCCGTCATCCGCTATGGAAGCGCCGACTGCAAGCTGACTTTCGATATCGCCTATCGAAAGCCCGGTCACAACATGCGCCTTTAGCACATCATCCGTACCTACATATATCAGTTTTGTGGTTGTTTGATTCGTGTAAAGATTGCTGACGGTTATGGTGTAGATACCTTCATCCGTGTACACTTCGCCGTCCTTTGCAGGTTTATTGAATCGGGTGTCTTCGGTAAGTCCTTCAGCCCCCGTCCTTCGTATTTCCTTTTTGATATCGATGTTAAGGTATCTGGATCTTGCAAGGTCCAGATAAAAACCATTCTCTGTTATTGAGCTGTTTGTAAGCTCCGCACCTGTTGCAACATCAAAAGGATATACCATACAGTTGCCGTTTCTGACGGAGAAACGGAAGAAGATGCGGTAATCGTTATAAGTAGGCAACGGATTCCAACCGAAGATGTTCATGTTGTTTTTACGAATTTCATAATTCAGTGCGACTTCATAGTCACCTTCTTCACACAGTTTGACTTCAACGGCTGCATCTTTTGTTGCGGTTGCAGCAAGATAATTGGTATATATGATCGGGCTTGAGACACTGTTGCGATAGTCCGTATGACGGACAATCAACGTTCCGCGGCCGAAATCCGTTTTTTCAATTCCAAAATACTCATCATAACCGTTTTTGTCATCGTTGATAAGCAATTTATCGTTTCCGTTCAGCTTATCAATGTCCTGAACTAATTCGAACCATAAGGTAACGGTATCTCCGACCGTTTTAAGAAAGACTGGGTCTCCGGTTTTTTTTTCGGTAACACGAGTGTAGCCGTCAACATAAAAACTACCGAGTTTCCAACCGAAATGAGGATCGTCATCTCTAATTTTTTGATTCTGAGAATAACCTGTGTCGTGTCCTGCATTCACCGCTTCACCGAGATAGCGCTTTGTTTCGTTGACGCTTTGTGCGGCGGAATATGGCATAAGTACCGATGCTGCAACAATCAGTGCAGCGATAAAGCACACAGCACGGGACATTTTTTTCACTGTACCCATAACACTCCTCCAAAGGAATAAAACTTCACGTGCGGTATTATAACAGACTATGGCGACTTTTTCAATACAGATAAATTGAAATGCGGCTTTAAATTCATTTCGGAATTCAATTTCATTCAAGGGCATGGTTTGCCGCTGCAACAGGGGTTGAAATGCTGTTTTCGGGACAAAACCGCAGGCTCCACGCAGCTTGCTGCGGGGAGCCTGTTTAAGCGCAAAGTTTATTCAATTAGGGAATAAACAGCGGATATTAAGGCAAACTTATGCCTTTTTGGTCTGAGCCATAACTTCTGCCGCAAAGTCTTCGGTGCGCTTCTGGAGACCTTCGCCCATTTCGTAGCGGGTGAAGCCGATGACTTCGAACCTGCCGTTGATCATCTGGGAAACGCTCTCATCGGGGTTCTTAACGAAGGGCTGCTCAAGCAGGCAGACTTCCTTATAATACTTCTCGATGCGGCCTTCAACCATTTTTTCAATGATTGCAGCGGGCTTGGGCTTGGGATCGTTCTTTGCCTGTTCGCGGAGAATCTCGCGCTCATGCTCGAGTTCGGCCTGGTCGCAGTCCTCCTTGCGGAGGCAGGTGGGCTTTGCAGCCGCGATTTGCATTGCGACATCGTGTGCAACAGCGGGGAACTCGTTGTTGCTGATCTGAAGAAGTACGCCGATTTTGCCGCCGAGGTGGACATAGGTATCAACGATGCCTTCAACGCGATTGAAGCGGCGGATGGTGATCTTTTCGCCGATCTTTGCAACTGCGCCGTTGATAACGTCGCTGACGGTCTTGCTCTCGTCTTCGGAGAAGGACTGAGCCATCATATCTTCAACGGAAGCGGGATTCTTCTTTGCAACATGCTTTGCAAGGGAAGCAACAAGGTTTTTGAAATCGTCGGTCTTTGCAACAAAGTCGGTTTCGCAGTTGACTTCGATGATGACGCCGACGCCGCATTTTTCACAAACGAAGCAGTCAACAATACCTTCTGCCGCAATGCGGGAAGCCTTCTTTGCGGATGCAGCAAGGCTCTTCTCGCGCAGATAGTCGAGAGCCTTTTCAATATCGCCGTCACACTCTTTGAGTGCCTTTTTGCAGTCCATCATGCCTGCGCCGGAACGCTCGCGCAGAGCCATTACGTCTTTAGCGGTGAATTCCATTAAAATATCCTCCTGTAGTTATAATGCAAACGTTGACCAACACGGGAATCGGGCGCGGAACGGTCTGATATTTGCCCGCGTTTAGTCAATGTTACGTTCGAGCGGAGGAAGCCCGGCAGGCTTCTCCGCGGAAAAATCATGGTTGAATGATTGAACTTAGAAGTTATCTGCTTCGTCGGCAGCATCGTTGTCGATGGTTGCATCAACAGCGGCATCGGTCATCTGTTCGCCCTGCTTGCCTTCGAGGACTGCATCGGCGATCTTGGAAGCGATGAGCTTGACAGCGCGGATTGCGTCGTCGTTGCCGGGGATAACATAGTCAACATCATCGGGATCGCAGTTGGTGTCAACGATTGCAACGATGGGGATACCGAGGTTGCGTGCTTCCATAACGGCGATATGCTCCTTGCGGGGGTCAACAACGAACATGCAGCTGGGCAGTTTCTTCATTTCTTTGATACCGCCGAGGTTCTTCATGAGCTTTTCACGAAGAGCGCAGAGCTGGATAACTTCCTTTTTGGGAAGAAGATCGAAATCGCCGTCCGCTTCCATTTTGTTGATCTGGTTGAGCTTTGCGATACGGGTCTGGATGGTCTTGAAGTTGGTGAGAAGACCGCCGAGCCAACGCTGGTTGACATAGAACATTTCGCAGCGCTTTGCTTCCTGTTCGATGCTCTCCTGAGCCTGCTTCTTGGTGCCGACAAAAAGAACGGTGCCGTCGTTCATCGCAACATCGCGAACGAAATTGTAGGCTTCGTCAATCTTTTTGACGGTTTTCTGAAGGTCGATGATGTAGATACCGTTGCGCTCGGTGAAGATGTACTGAGCCATCTTGGGATTCCAGCGACGGGTCTGGTGACCAAAATGTACGCCAGCTTCCAAAAGCTGTTTCATAGATACTACTGCCATTGTTTGTTTACCTCCAAAAATTTGTTTGTGTAACCTCTGCGGCAGTCATCTCCGCCCTGCCACCCTTACGGGCACATGGCCGAACAGATCGTACCGCATGCGTTGTACCGATATAGTTTATCATAGCTTTTCAGGAAAATCAAGCATAAATAAAAAGAAAATCCGCAGTTTTCTGCGGATCATCCTCAATCAGTGCAAGGCCCCGGCAAAGGACGGCCGACGACGGGGCGGTGCCGGGCATGCCACATTTTCCACCAGTACGGTATCTTCCCCAATACATTTGATCTGATCCCATGGAATAATCAGGTCTGGCTCCCTGCCAAACAGGCCAAAAAAGCGCGGTCTGCCGAAAATGATAAGGGTACAAATATGCGCTGTACAGGTATCAAACTCCACATCGCAAACGCATCCTAGGCAGGCACCGTTTTGAATATTGACCACTTCCTTGCAGCGCAGCTCCATTAAACTGCATACCATCCGCTTCCCTCCCCTGTGCGCAGGATTCTGTTCAATCCTATGCGGCAGGGCTATTCCAGTTTACATCTGTGTTTTAATGCGCTGCAATGCCCCTTTTTCGATACGCGAAACCTGAGCTTGTGATATTCCTACCGCTTGGCTGACTTCCACCTGCGTTTTGCCAGCAAAGAACCTCAACGACAGTATTTTCTTTTCTCGGGCGGGGAGTGCCTCCATCGCCTGCCGCAGCAACATTTCATCCAGCCAGTCGCTCTCACTTGTTTTATCCTGCACTTGGTCTATCAGGCAGATGTTCTCCCTCCCATCGGAATAAGCAGGATCGTACAGCGAGCTGGGCTCCATGATCGCTTCCATTGCCAGCACCACATCTTCCTTTGGCTGCTGCATGGCTGCCGCTATCTCTTCCACGGTCGGCTCGCGTCCTAAGGAATTTTGCAATTCCTCTTTTTTCTTCAGGGCAGCAACAGCTTGTTCCCTTACTCGTCGTGTCACCTTCACCATGCCAGAATCCCGTAGAAAGCGACGCATTTCTCCAATAATAAGGGAAAACGCATAGGTGCTTAGTTTTAGTCCCAGCTCAATATCAAAGCGCTCGATAGCCTTGATAAGCCCGATACACCCCACCTGGAACAGGTCATCTGGGTTGCCTCCTCGGTTACTGAAGCGCTGTACGGCGCTGAGCACCAGCTTCAGGTTGCTTTCCACCAGCCGGTTACGCGCTTCTCTATCACCAGCATGTGCCCGTCGCAATAATTCGTTGGTTTCGTCATTTTTTAGTGTTTTCAGCTTGGATGTATCAACGCCGCTGATCTCTACCTTATAATACATAGCCTTTCCCCCACCAACGCGATGGCAGAAGTATTGGCTGACCAAAGGAGCAGTAAACATTCCTCAACAATTGAAAGAAATGGAAAAGGAAGCCGGAGCATTGCTGCCGCGGCCTCCATTTTACAGAATCTCAAAATTCTCGGATGCGTTATCCTTATTGGTTGTTTCCTTCAGCGCTGTCACCCGCAGTTTTACCGGTTTTTGCCCCAGGTTGATCTCAATAACATCCCCTACCTTGACCTCGTAGGAGGCGCGGGCGGTTTTTCCATTTACTACTACGCGTTCGGCATCACAGGCCTCATTGGCCACGGTCCGCCGTTTGATGATCCGGGAAACTTTCAAATATTTATCCAGCCTCATAGGGGGCCTCCTTACAAAAGAGCCGGTGCGCTGGCACCGACTCCACTGGTTCAGAATTTATTTTACAGCATCCTTCAGCGCCTTACCGGCCTTAAAAACAGGAGCTTTGCTGGCAGCAATGGTGATGGGCTTGCGGGTCTTGGGGTTGATGCCTGCATGTGCCGCGCGGGTCTTAACCTCGAAGGAGCCAAACCCGGTGAGGGTGATCTTATCGCCCTTCTTCAAGGTCTCGGTAACGGTCTCCAAAACAGCGGCAACTGCCTTCTCGGCATCCTTCTTGGTCATACCGGCCTTTTCGGCTACGGCGACGATCATTTCAGCTTTGGTCATTTTGTATTTCCTCCTGATATAAAAGAATAGTAGGCAACCATGCCTTTTTCATATTCACAACGATCTACCCTCCGTGGGTTTCTCGCTATGTTGCATCTCCAAAAAGCATTCGATCATCCGGTCCGACTCACGGGAAAGCGCTTCCTCTGCAGAAATTCCAAGTCGCTCCATTCGCTCGCATACAAGGAACAGTAACCTGCTCCAACCTTGCACATCCGTTTCATCCGCCAAAAACGCATTCTCCAGGCAATTTCGGAGCATACCATCATTCGGATCTTCGAAACATCCGGATGCGGCTGCTCGGGAGATCAGTTTTTGCGCACGCATCAGTGCCGGTAAAGCGCCGGAAACCTGCCGCAAACGATCCTCCAAACTGTAAAGTCCTTTTTCCTTGCGTTTCTGCTGTTCCCAGTTTTGTGCCGCCTCCGCAGCATTCGCAGCATACTCACTGCCAAAGATGTGCGGATGCCTGCCGATCATCTTGCGGCAAATCCCGGTGCATACATCATTAAAATCAAAATGGCCCTGCTCCGCCTCCATTTGGCTGTGCAGCGCAATCTGAAGCAGCACATCTCCCAGCTCCTCCCGCAGAAGTGCGGAACTTTCCAGATCAATGGCTTCTACAGCCTCATACGCCTCCTCCAAGAAATTATTGCGGATGGTGTGATGATCCTGCGCCCTATCCCACGGGCATCCTTCCGGGCTCCGCAGAATTCCAACAATCTTAATTAAATCATTGCAGTCATAGGATTCCTTGTCGCACAGATTTGGCATTGTGAATAACCTGCTTTTCAGATAGTACTCCCATTTTACTAGAAACGCGGCTTAAATTCAAGCTATTTTCTTCTATTCTTGCCCGAAAATGCAACACATATTTCAGCACTTTTAATAAACTTCAGACAAAACAGCAGCCCGATGTACACAGCGCCCCCCACCGCAATGGAAAAAAGCAGGGATGCCCAAGCACTTATGTATCCCAAAAGGAGGTTATAAACCGCCCGCGCCGCGAAACAGCACACAACGGCAGAGATCATCGGCTTGAGGAGCACCGATACCCGCGCAAACGGTCGACCGCTGCCAAACCAGCGCAGCGCACTGTACAGTACTATAAAGCAGTAACACAGTAAACTGCCATAGGCTACCCCATGAATATTGATTTCTGGCCTGGAAACAAGAATGTAATTTGTCGCCATCTTCAGCACACCGCCAATCAAGAGCGCTGTTAATGGCGTTCGTTCCATTCCGGAAGCCTGCAAGACATTATTAAAAATCCCGGCAAAAGAAATCAGAATTGTCACCACGCCCATCATCCGCAGTGTTGGTGCTACGATGGCAACCTCCATTAACTGATGCGGATATAGAAATGATAGAATTTCTTCCGCAAAGGTAAAAATGCCAAGCCCGGTCGGGAAAGCCACTGCCGCTGTGGTTGCCATTACCGATTCCACCGATTGCTGCAAGCACCTGTCATCTTTTGCAGCACAATAGCGGGCTATGGCTGGAATCGCGCTCATCCCAATGCCGGCCGTAACCGCAGGTACTAGGTTAAAAATTGAAACTGCCAGCCCAGAATATGAGCCATACAGATATTCTGGAAGCACCTCCACCGTTACCTCCGGAGGGATACACCCAGTATACATCCGCAGGATATGCTCACTCCCCTGCTCCACAGCATTTTTCAGGCAGTTCATTACAGAGGAAAGATCGATAACAGTGGTAAGATTGGCACAGAGAGAAGTCAGTGCAATTGGCAGCGCAACATTCCACAGCTTTTTGGCATCCGTACCGGAAAAACGCCCTCCTCGTTCCGGTACATTTCGTCGGTACTGACCACGAATAAACAATAATCCACACAATGTGCTCAGTGATACGCCCAGCACAGCTCCAGCCGCTGAGTACTGCAAAATCCTCAGCTGTACCTCCTGCATTGTACCAGGCCAGCCCAGTGTTCCCGCCATTGCCGCATCGTTCAGCCTGGAATAGAAAAACCATGCCAATAAGATTCCGGCAACCAGCTTAACCATGGCCTCCACGACTTGACTACGAGCGGTCGGCAGCATGTTCTGTCGCCCTTGAAAGTAGCCACGATAAGCCGAAGAGAGGCAGGAAAACAGAACAGACGGCGCAATGCAGCAGACCGAAAGTGCCGCCGCAGGGTTTCCGATGAGTTTTGTTAATGGTCCAGCTCCAATAAACAGCAGCACTGCCGCCAGCGTGCCAATCCCCAAGAACATGAGTCTCGCAGTTTTTAGAATGTTTCCAGCCTCTTCTCCCCTGCCGCCGTACTCCGATACCATACGGGAAACAGCTACACCCAATCCGGTCACTGTCATGGAATAAATGGGAATGAGAACATCATAAGCGGAAACAAAATAGGACATTCCTACGCCGCCCAGTATATTAGCCAGCGGGATTTTGAACAGCGCACCGATCACCTTAACGACCATGGTGGACGCTGTTAAGATGAGCGCTCCCTGCAAAATAGTCTGCTTTCCTTTTTCCATCATCTCCTCCGCCCCTTTTCACCAAAAAAGGAAGCCGAACAGCATACTTTGCTGTTCGACTTCCCCGTTATGTTTACTATTACAGTTTATTTTTCCTCTGCAGGGTAAATAGCCTTGCCGCAATAGCTGCAAAACATCGCCGTAGAGGGTACCAGTTTATTGCAGTGGGGGCATGCCACCATATGAATCTCCGTATTCTCCCGCCGCTTTTTCTCGTTTACGCTTTCCAGCATCACCTTAATAGCTGCCGCCTTTTCTGCAATGGCGTGTGCGGTCTCCGCATCTTCGGTGCCTTCCTGTAGCAGGGCATAGTACATCCGTCCCAGCTTCATATAGCATTCCTCCAGCTCGCGGCGCTTTTTCATCTCGTCCAGCTTCTGGCGGGAAGCATCCACTACTTCACCGGCAACATTGCCTACCGCCTTGCCAAATTCCTTGGCTTTTCCCAAAATGTCATCCCAGTTTGCCTGATTCATAACTTCCGCTCCTTTCGGTTCACTCGGTATCATTCAGGCGCTGCAGCGGCAGGGCTTCCTTTCGCTCCAGCACCGTTTGGAAACGATTGATATATTCATACGGGTATTTATAGTTAAAGCTACGGGTAATGCGCTGTGGACCGTTCGGTACCAGCTTGGTTACACCGCCAGCCCCTGCTGAGATTATGGTATGCCCATCATCCATAATATAGACATTGTATTTGCAGGCCTTTCCCGGCAGGGTATAGCCCACATTTTCCAATGCCTCCACAGTGCCCTTCTGCCTGTATAGGTAGTAGGGCCGGTAACCAGCTTCCTCTAACAAATAGCGGGAATATTCCACCATCTCCATGGCAGTTCGCTTCTGCGGGCCCTCTTCCTTTAGTGTGGAGGCATGCTTGACCGTTAGGGTATGTACCGTAATATTTTCCGGGTGGAGCGCCAGCACCTGTTCTATGGTGCTTCGGAAGGACTCAAAAGTGTCCTCTGGCAGTCCGGCTATGAGGTCAACATTTCGGTCAAAGTGAAATTCTTCCGAGAGCTTCCATGCATCAAAAAAATCCTCGGCTGTATGTCGTCGTCCGATGGCCTTTAAAACGCTGTTATTGAGTGTCTGCGGGTTAATACTGATGCGGTCCACACCATTTTGCGCCATCACCCTTAGCTTTTCCAGCGTAATGGTATCTGGACGGCCAGCCTCTACGGTAAATTCCTCACAGGCAGTCAGATCAAAGTCTTTTCTGATCTCTCGCAAAAGCCGATCCATCTGCTCTGCGGTTAGGGTCGTCGGTGTCCCTCCACCAATGTATACACTGATAACGGTAAGCCCCGCCTCTTTTACCAGGCGGCCTGTCAGTTCCAGTTCCCGTAGCAACAGCGGCAGATACTCTTCCAGCATATTTCCTGCCCGTTCAATGGAATGCGACACAAAAGAGCAATAGCTGCACCGGGAGGGACAAAACGGGATCGCAACATACAAACTGATCTGATCCGAAGAAAGTGCCTCCACAATCTCCCGCTGGTTATGCCAAGTATCCATCGAAAGTTGCGCCCGTTCCTCACTGACACCATAATCAGATAGCTTTTGCATAACATCAGCTTCTGTCATTCCTACTTCGGTCATTTGCCGTACCAGCTTTACCGGACGCACACCGGTCAGCATTCCCCAGGGAAGAGTGTGTCCCAACAGTGCTGTCAATTGATTGTACAGCATCCGGCAGATGGTCTGCTCTATCTCCGTCCGGTCTACCGTACTAGGAGATGACGCCTCACGCTTTTCCCCATTCAGGCAGGCAACCACATGGCACAGGCAGCATTTTTCCTGCTCCTGCACCGTAATGGCAATGCTGTCATTGTCATCTGGGATGGCTTCTCCCGGCAAAACAATCGTCACCGGAGTTTCTCCCAACAGCATCCGTATCAGACTTTCCACCTCGTACCGGATGTCCGGTCGATTCAGTTTAACGACCATAAGCCGCGCGTACCCGTGCTACCAGGCTATCGATCCAGGTGTATTGGTCAAACAGCATTCCATCCTGCTCATGGCCGGGGTACATATGGTAATTGGTCTTGATAGAGCGCAGTCGGGTCAATGAATCCACCATATCCATGAAATCGCTGCTATACATATCGGTACGGCCGCAGCTCTGCACAAACAAGGTATCCCCTGTAAAAATAGCATCCCCACAGAAATAGGTCAGACAACCGGCGGTATGGCCAGGTGTCTCCCAAACGGTAAACTCCAGCTCATCCAGCTCTATCTTGTCTCCCTCTTTCAGCAGTCGGTCCGGCTGAAGGGTAACTGGCGCACCAATGGCAGAAGCGCTGTAATTCTTGCGAGGATCGCTCAAGAGAGGTACTTCCTTTTCCGCCGCCATCAGCTGGATTTCCGGATAGTGCTCCTTGAGCCCTGGCACTGCGCAGAAATGATCGTAATGACCATGGGTCAGCAGAATTATTTTAGGGGTCAGGTGGTTCTCTTCTATCGCCTTGATAATATTTTCCGGTTCCATACCGGGGTCAATGACGGCACAGTTGCCTTTCTCACTGGCCACCAAATAGCAATTCGATGCAAAGCAATGCATCGGCACACTGATCACTTTCATTTTTTTCACTCCTTTTATCGATCCACCCGGCCGGTACGCATTTCTTCTGTATCCAGTATCAGCGTCACCGGTCCGTCATTTATAAGGGATACCTCCATATCCGCGCCGAACCAGCCTGTTTCCACATGGAGATCATGGTCCATCAGCTCTGCCACAAACCGCTCATACAACGGAATCGCCGTTCCCGGCCTGGCTGCCGCGATGAAAGAAGGCCGTTTGCCCTTTCGGCAGTCACCATACAGCGTAAACTGCGAAACCACCAGCACTTCTCCCGCTACATCCTTCAACGAAAGATTCATTTTATCGTTTTCATCGGTAAAGACCCGCAGCCCAGCGCATTTTTCCGCTAGGTAACTGCACAGTTCTGGGGTATCCCCTTCGGTTACCCCCAGCAGGATCAAAAATCCTTTTCCGATTTTCCCTACCGTTTCGCCAGCTATACGAACCGATGCCTCGCTGACTCTTTGTACGACCGCTCTCACGAAAGCACCGCCCTTTTCACCGAAGATACGCCGGGGATTCGGCTGAGGTTATTGATAATGGTTTGCAGCTGGTTCAGGTCACTGATGCCGATGGAAACCTGAATACTAGTCTGACCGGTCTTCAACTCCTTAGCCATCACCGAATGAATGGGAACGCGCATATTCCCCAACTGTACGCTTACATCTGCTAGTATACCGATCCGGTCCGATGCAAGAATATCCAGCGTGGATTTGAATGTTTCTTTCACCTTACTGGCCCAGGTGGCATTTACCCACCGCTCCGGGTCCTCCCCACGGCGACGAGCATTTACCACATTGGCGCAGTCGCACTTGTGAATAGATACCCCGAACCCACGAGTGATAAAACCTACGATCTCATCGCCGGGTAGTGGATTACAGCACCGTGCAAATTTGATTAAGCAACCATCCAGCCCTTCCACAATAACGCCGTTAGAAGCCTTTTGCGAGGTTTTCTTAACAGTTGGGGCTAGGGTCTGTTCTGGCTTGCGGTATAGGCGGATAAAATCATCCTTGACACGCGGCATGATCTTTTCCAGCGATATACCGCCATAGCCAATAGAGGCGTAAAAATCATCCACCGTGTTGTATTTCTGCCGGGTGGCAATGTCCGCGATAAACTTTTCACGCTCTTCCTGCGGCGGGGCAATCAGATTGCGGCGCATTTCCTTTTCCAGCGCCAGCTTACCTTCGGCAATGTTTTCCTCCCGCTTTTCTTTTTTGAACCAGGAGCGAATCTTATTACGGGCCTCACTGGTCTTTACGATTTTCAACCAATCACGGCTAGGGCCGTTACTCTGGGTGGTGGAGGTAATGATCTCTACAATCATGCCGGTTTTTACCTTATAGTCCAGCGAAACCAACCGCCCATCCACTTTGGCACCGATCATCTTATTGCCGACCTCTGAGTGAATAGCATAGGCAAAGTCCACCACGGTGGAACCCTGTGGCAGCCGGATCACATCACCGCGCGGCGTAAATACAAAAACCTCCTCCGGTGCAATATCGGTTTTAATGGATTTTACAATGTCCTCTACATCATCGGAGTCCTTCTGCGATTCCAACAGCTGCCGGATCCACGCCAGGCGCTCATCCAGCGAATCCTTACCCTCCATGCCGATCTTGTATTTCCAGTGCGCCGCAACACCGTATTCCGCAGTGTAATGCATATCCCAGGTACGGATCTGCACTTCAAAAGGCACGCCTTCTTTATCCAGCACAGTGGTATGCAGCGATTGATACATGTTCTGCTTGGGGGTAGAGATATAGTCCTTAAAGCGATTCGGGATCGGCCGCAGCATATCATGGATGATCCCCAGAATGTTGTAGCACTCCGGTACAGTATCCACAATAATGCGCACCGCATAAATATCATAAATCTCATCAAAGGAGCGGCCCTGAATATACATCTTACGGTAGATGCCATAGATGCTTTTCACCCGGCCATCTATTTGCGCGGTCACATGCTCTTCTTCCAGCCTGGCCTGAATTCGCTTAATAATATTGCTCAGGAACGCTTCCCGATCTTCTTTGCGCAGGGCTAGCTGCTGCTCTATCTCGTGGTAAGCCACCGGATCCAGATGTTTCAGAGAGAGATCCTCCAGCTCTTCCTTGACACTGCGGATACCCAGCCGGTGCGCCAGCGGCGCATAGATCTCCATCGTCTCCAGCGATTTGACCCGCTGCTTTTCAGGAATGCGATAATCCAGCGTGCGCATGTTGTGCAGCCGGTCGGCCAGCTTGATGATGACAACTCGAACATCCTTTGCCATGGCCAACAGCATCTTGCGTACATTTTCCGCCTGTTGCTCTGCCCGGCTGGAATAAGGAATATTGGCGAGCTTTGTCACACCATCCACCAGTTCAGCTACATCGCCGCCAAATTGCTTTTCTATATCCTCCAGCGTTACGGTAGTATCTTCCACCACATCATGCAGCAGCCCACCGATGATGGTATCCGAATCCATGCCCAGTCCTACCAGTATTACCGCCACTTCTATGGGATGGGAAATATATGGGTCACCGGAAGAACGCATCTGTCCTTCGTGCGCCTTTTTTGCCAGCTCATAGGCCGCTCTTATCCGCGGAATATCATAGGCCTTATTGGATTTTTCTATGGCATCCGCCAATTTCTCATACATGGCGTCCATCGCTCACCTATCCTTTCTGGAGCCTTCGGAAGGTTTGGGAGTGTTCCAGCTCCACCTTCTTTTCTCCGTTTTTTATCACAAAGCCTTCAGGCTGCATATCCTCCATCAGCTCCAGCTCCCGCATAATCTGCAGTGCCGCCAAATGCTTAAAGTAGGTATAGCCATCCAACTTTTTTCGCAATATGTAGTACATTCCGTCCGTTCCTGTCTTTATGGGGCTGTTATCCCGCAGATAACGATACACTCCTGCCAAGTCGTTCCGGGTAAAGACTTCCGTGGCATCAGCAGTTTCTTCTCCGCGCACCACCGCCTCAAAGGCCGCTGCTGCACGCAGATTCTCTCCCTGCCGCCAGCCCGTCGGATGCACATTGATGACCCGTACGGAAACCGTCCGCTGGTCATTAAAATCATTGATACTTAACGCACAGGCCACATCTATATGGTCGCCAATCGAAAAGGGAAACTGCTTTACAGGCATTCCGAAGTACACCATCGGTACTGTATACCGCCCAGCTGTTACAGACATACGCAGATGATTACCATTCCCAATAGAATTCACAGCCTGCACTGTCACACCAGGTAGTAAAAAAGTCGGCATGGGGTTTTCGCATCCAAAAGGAGAAAGCCGGCTCATCTCCTCTACATTCGCCACGGTAATCTCCTCCGGCGCAATGGGGGCATCCAGCTTTACCGTATGCACTGGCATAATGGGATAATGCTCCGCAGCATATTCTTCCAATGCGGCAGTAAAAGCCGGAATATCCTCCTCCGCCAGTGTAAAGCCAGCAGCCATGGGGTGTCCGCCAAATTTCTGCAACCTCTCGCTGCACGCAGCAATGGCATCAATGATACTAAAGCCCTCCACACTGCGGGCCGAACCCCTGGCAATGCCATTAGAGCAAGAAATGATAATACATGGTTTGCGGTAGCGTTCCAGCATCCGAGCCGCGGCAATCCCAATCACCCCTAAATGCCAGTCATCCCCCACCAGCGTCAATATTCTGTTGTGCAGCAGAGCAGGCTTGTGGTGCAGCAGCTCCCCTGCCTCCGCAGAGATATTTTCCTCCATACGGCGACGCTCCGCATTCAGCTTTTCTATCTCCGCCGCAAGTGCCACTGCCTGTTCCTCATTTTGGGTCAGCAGCAGCTGTACCGCAGTATCTACACTTCCTATCCGCCCAGTCACATTGATACGCGGTGCGAGCATAAAGGAGATGGTATCGCTATTGCAGGCTGCCAGATCTGCTTTGGCATTTTGAGCTAAAGCCAATAGACCAGGTCGCTCTGTTTGGGCCAGCACCTCAAGCCCCAGCCGAGTTAGGATACGGTTTTCCCCTTTCAGCGGTACCACATCAGCCAGTGTAGCGATTGCCACCAGGTCGCCATACTGTTCTAGTAGCAGGTCCTGGGGATCCTCCCCCTGCATCTGCTGTTCCAATGCAGCAATCAGCTTAAATGCCATGGCGGCACCGCACAGGTACCGACAGGGCGAGCTGTTTTCCTCAAATGCGGAATTGACCAAAGCATCCGCGGGTGGTAGCTGCTGGGGCAGCGCATGGTGGTCAGTCACCACTACCTCGATTCCAGCTTCTTTAGCGCGCTTAATCTCCTCCACAGCAGAAATGCCGTTATCTACAGTAATGATCAGCTCGATTCCAGAGGAAATAACCATTTCCATCGTCTTCATGGAAAGACCATAGCCCTCATTCAGCCGTTCCGGGATGTAATAGCACACATCAGCGCCTTCGCCCTCCAGGTACTCATACAGCAACACCGTGGCGGTGATCCCATCGCAGTCATAGTCGCCAAAGACAAGAATTTTCTTTCCCTCGTCTATCGCCCTGCGCACAATCGTCACTGCTTTTTCCATATCATGCAGTTCCATGGGGTCGCACAGCGGTTGGGTACAGTTCAAAAAGGTTTCTGCTGATGCGGAATCCTTGATCCCGCGGGAAGCCAACACCCGGCACAGGAACATCGGCAGAGGCCGGTTCTCAACGATCAGTGCGTCCGCTTTGGCAAAGTTTTCTTTCCACGCAAAAAATCTCATGACAGCCGGCCTCCTTTCCATTTTGATAAAATATTATAGCATATTTTGTCCAACTATTCAATCACCTGGCGGTGAGAAACGCTCGATCACCGCTCCCGCCGTATGGATCCCATCCACCGCTGAGCTCATGATGCCTCCGGCATAGCCGCTGCCTTCTCCACAGGGATAAATTCCCTCCACCGAAATACTTTGTCTGTCCTCCCCGCGCAGAATGCGCACAGGTGAGGATGTGCGTGTCTCCGGTGCTGTCAACACCGCATCCGAGACAGCATAGCCCTTTATTCGTCGGTCAAATATCGCTAATCCTTTTTTCATCTGTTCTGTCACAAAAGGCGGCAGTATTCTTGTGAAGTTACAAGGCTTTACACCAATGGCGTAGGTTGGCTCTACTTTGCCCCACTCCGCCCCGGGACACCCCTGCATAAAGCGTCCCACGGTCTGCACCGGAGCGCAGTAATTCCCCACGGCAGCATAGGCCCTTTGCTCTATCGCCTGCTGGAACCAAACCCCATCCAGCGGATTTGACCCATAGTCCCGATGGTCCACCGAAACTACCAGCGCAGCATTGGCATTTTTTCCATCCCGGCTGTGGTAGCTCATGCCGTTGGTCACTATCGTTTCCCGTTCGGAAGCCGCCGGCACCACCACACCGCCTGGACACATGCAGAAGGTATACACTGCCCGGCCGGTATCTGTCTCCCGTTCCGAGAGCTGGTATTCGGCATGTCCCAACTTGGGGTGACCTGCATAGTCCCCATACATGGCGTGATCTATCGCTTCCTGCGGGTGCTCTATCCTAGCCCCTACGGAAAAAGGTTTCGCCTCCATTGCAATCCCCCGCTCCATACAGCAAGTGAAAAGTGGTCTTGCCGCATTACCGGGCGCCAAAATCAGACAGTCGCATGGAATCTCCTCTCCCTGCGCAATAACTCCGGTGATCTTACCGTCCTTGGCGATAATATCTTCCGCTGCCGCGTGGAAGCGCACTTCGCCGCCCAGCGATACGATCTCTTGCCGGATTGCCACAACCACCTTTCGCAGCAGGTCTGTACCAATATGCGGCTTGGCAGCCGTTAGGATC
>ERZ773192.2315-NODE-2315-length-16379-cov-55.294536_pt1 | contig 16379 bp, 14 predicted proteins | sample MGYA00581010_ERZ773192 | MGnify/ENA primary metagenome ERZ773192 (study PRJEB29015, sample SAMEA2737741) | human gut metagenome | biome: human gut; feature: human-associated habitat; material: faeces | place: China | collected 2012 ...
AGCGGCACGCGAAAGCGTGCCGCTCCTGCTTTTAGCGGGGGATGTATATTGAGAGAAAACAGATGGCGATTTGATTTGTCTCACGCGGCGGCGTGAGCATTGCTGCGGGCGGTGCGCTCCTCGTAGTCCAGCTTCAGCAGCCCGGCCTTGCCAGCGGCCCAGGTACCCACAGCGCCGAACACCACGGGCAGATAGTAACCGGCCTGACGGATGGGCTCGTCAGCGGCGGTCATCAGGAAAGAGGTGGCGACCACCAAAACGAGAGAAACAATAGCGGTCAGGATGTAGTTATTGATGTTTTTCATGGTGGATTCCTCCTTAAAATTTGTTTTAATGTTTTGGTTTGGTGTTGGTTTCCTTTTGTGATTATATAGTAGAATATTTAACAGGAAAAGTAAAGCTATGGAATATGATAGTGCATATTAGCAAAACTAACAGGATGGCGGTCGAGACAAAATCGCAATAAGCTCGGCATCTGTGAATTTGCTGTTGGCTGTATGCCGGATCTGTGGTACAATAATGCCAGTGCTATAGAAAAAATGAGGATATGTGTATGACCATGCAGGAATATATAGCCGCCGCCAAATGGCTGGCGGCGGAGGATATGATGCTTCACCCGCTGGCGCAGCTGGACAGCATTCCGACATCAGAGGAACAGCAGGTGCTTGCGGAAACGGAAAGCGGCATCCTCACCGCGGATGCCGCGATAGCTGCCGCCTGCGGCGACATCGACCCGCGCACCGTGTTTCTTTCCGCCCATGCGGGGGAGCAAGCGCTGCAAGCGGCTCACGGCAGGTGCCGCTATCTGGCGGAGGACGCGGAGAGCGTCCGGAAGCTGGACGCTCTGACCGCGCCGCTGCTGCCGGAGGGATATTTGGAGGATATTGCCATCCGCGTTTATCCCAATGGCGGCGGAGAATTCACCGCGCAGAACATTCCCACATTTGCAAGGCTTATCCGCCGGACGGACAATTTGGCTGTCCGGGCGCTGTTTCTGCCGTTCGACCAAAGCGGCGACCTATCCCAACAGGCGAAGGACGCTTTCAGCCTTGTGAAAAAGATCCGTTCCGACCTGCCCTGTATGCTTCACGCTTTTTGCTTTGAAGGACTGCTGGAACCGCTGGCTCAGGGCGACACTGAATTGCTGCAAACGCTCAGAATGCTTGCGTCACTGAACGACACCTCCCTGTATGCGTCTTTCTTTATTTCCTGAATACACAAAATGAGCAGAGCCGAAGCTCTGCTCATTTTTCCAATATTACTTTCGATACGGGGTATCGCTGAGGGGCAGGCTCTGGCGGAACTTGCCATCCAGCCGGTAGTAGGCATGGGCGCAGGCAGGTGCGGTCGGGATCATGCACAGTTCCCCGCAGCCCTTGGCGCCAAGTGAGAACGGCAGCTTGTCCGCTTCCTTCGGCTGGCATAGAATGACCTCCAGCTCCGGGGCCTCTGTGGCACGCATGAAGCCGATGGTGCCGAACCTGCTCTTGGGATAGCCGTCCACGCATTCAAACTTCTCCGTGACGCCGTAGCCGATTCCCATGACCATGCCGCCCTCAATCTGTCCTTCCACGGACTGGATATTCACCGGCGTTCCCACGTCAAAGGCAGAAACGGCCTTTTCAATACGGCCCTGCTCATTGAGAATGATGACCTGTGCGCCGTAAGAATAGGAGACATGACTGATGGGATTCTCCTTGATGGCGCCCAGAGGATCGGTCTTGGCGGAGTATTCGCCCAAGAACTCCTGCCCCTCCAAATCGGCGATCGTCTTGCCGCCGGAAAGAGCCAGCTTCAGCTTTTCTCCCACCCGGCGGGCAGCCTCGCCGGTCATAACCGTCTGGCGGGAAGCCGTTGACGTACCGGCGTCCGGTGTCCGAACCGTGTCCGCCGCCTCGAAGACAAACAGCGCCGGGTCGAGTTCCGTCACATGGCAGATCTCGGTGAGCACCATTTGACCAATCCCCTGTCCCATGCAGGAGGCAGAGGTACGGATATGGATCTTGCCCTGCTCCACGCTCAGCAGCACCCGGCCGATATCCTTTTTTCCCATGCCGGTGCCGGAGTTTTTGAAGCCGCAGGCAATACCGGCATAGGGATGCGCATAGTAAATGTCCTTCACGGCATCCAGACAGGCAGCCATATTGGTGTTGGGATCGGCGGTCTGACCGTTAGGCAGCACATCGCCAGGCTTGATGGCATTGCGTCGGCGGAATTCCCACGGATCAATGCCCACCATTTCGGCCAGGAGATTGATATTCATCTCTGTGGCAAAGCAGCTCTGCGTCACGCCGAAGCCGCGGAATGCGCCGGAAACAACGTTGTTGGTATAGACGGACATACCGAAAATGTCGATATTCTGATAGTTATAGGGGCCAGCGGCATGGGTGCAGGCACGGTGCAGAACGGGGCCGCCCAAGGAGGCGTATGCCCCGGTATCGGCAATGATGATTCCCTTCATACCGGTGAGAATGCCGTTTTCATCGCAGGCGGTGGTGAACTCCATTTCCATGGGATGACGCTTGACGTGATAGTCCAGGGACTCCTGACGGCTGTACTTCACCTTGACGGGCTTTTTCGTCGCCCACGCCATCAGCGCGGCATACTGCTGCACGGACATATCCTCCTTGCCGCCGAAGCCCCCGCCGACAAGCGGCGCGCGGCAATGCACCTTTTCCTTTGGGATCTGCAGCATTTGGGCGCACTCCCGCTGCACATCGTAAACCGACTGACTGGTCGTGTAGATCAGCAGACCGTCTGCTCCCTCCGGCATGGCTACACAGCATTCCGGCTCCATGAAGCCGTGCTCCTGCCAGCCGGTTTTATACTTGCGGGTAACCACATATTTCGAATTTTTGATGGCCTCGTCCGCATTGCCCCGCACCAGATTGGCGCGGCTCATCACATTACCGTCCGGATGGATGAGGGGCGCGTCGCCGCGCAGTGCATCGAAGGGATTTGTCACAGCGGGCAATTCGGTGTAATCCACCTCTACCAGCGCAGCGATCTCGTCGAGCTTTTCTTTCTTATCTGTGGCAATGACGGCCAGCACATTCCCGACATAACGGGTAATATCGCCCTCGCCCATCATCACATCCCAGTCCTGCTTGATATGTCCGATCTTATTGCAGGGAACATCCGCCTTTGTCAGCACCCGCACACAGTCAGGGTGTGCCTCCGCGCGGCTGATGTCGATGCGATTGATACGGGCGCGGGGATAGCGGGAGTAGACGCAGCGGGCATAGAGCATTCCGTCCACCGCAATGTCATCGGCGAATATACCGCTGCCGTTGACCTTTTCTGCCGCGTCAATGCGTTTGGCATGCTCGTCCATGTGCAGCGTCTTCGGCGCGGGAGGAATTGGCTTTTTCTCGCGGAAAAACTCTGCCGCCATTAAGATCGCATCCTCAATTTTTTTGTAACCGGTGCAGCGGCAGAGATTGCCCTTGATGGCCTGTTTTACATCAGAGCGGGTCGGGTTCAAATTCTTGTCCAGAAGGCTCTTGGCAGAGATGATCATGCCCGGAATGCAGAAGCCGCACTGCACAGCACCCGCTTCGGCAAAGCAATGCTCATAAACGCGCATTTCTTCGGCTGGAATGCCCTCGACGGTTAGGATCTGCTTCCCCTCAAGCTTACTGAGAGAAAGCACACACGCCTTCATTTTTTTGCCGTCCACCAAAACCGTGCAGGTGCCGCACACACCCTCGCTACATCCGTCCTTCGCTGCGGTCAGGTGCAGGTCGTCGCGCAGGAAAGGCAGCAGCTTTTTGTCTTCCTCTGCCGTATACGTTTTTCCGTTGATAAAAAGTTTGTACATAGATCGCTCCTTATCCTTGTTTCGAAGAAGGCGCTCCTGCAAGGAGCGCCTTCTTGCTCTTTTCCATTCAGATGCCCTTTTCCGTCAGAAAATCGCCCAGCAGATTCATGCAGACAGTCTTGCGGTATTCCGCGCTGACGCGGCCGCGGGTCAGCACCAGCTTTTCGGAATAGGCGTTCAGCACATCTGCTTTTTCGGCTCTGGCTTGCTCCACGGTCTTGCCGATGAACATAGCCTCCAGCTCACGATAGCGCAGCACCGTGTCGGCCACCGCGCCGAACCCGGCGGAAAAGCGCGTGATGGTGCCGTTTTCCACGCTGAGAATGCCCGCAAACGAAACACGGGAGATGGCCAGCGCGTTGCGTCCGCCCACTTTCTTGTAATAGTAGTCGTCGATACCGGCCTTGGGCAGCAGGATCTCCGCGATGATCTCGTCTGCCGCCAGATCCAACTTCTTGCGGCCAAGATAGAACTTTTCCACGTCCACCATGCGCTCACCCCGGACAGACAGCAGCCGTAGCTTGGCCCCGGTGACGAATTCGATGAGCACGGAATCCGCCTTGGCAGAGCCATTGCCCAGATTGCCGCCGAAGGTGCCGGCATTGCGGATGGCGGGGGCGGCGATGCGGGAGATGGCCTCCTTCATCAGCTGCGGCACCATGGGGCTGGAGAGTGCCTCGGTGTAGGTTACTGCCGCGCCGATGCGAACATAGTCCGCATCCTCGGAGATTCCCTTCAGCTCCGCCAATTTTCCCAGGAACAGGTAGCTGACGTTCGGGCGATTTTCCACCATCAGGTCGGTGCCGCCTGCGTAGGGAACGAGATCATATTTGCTGCGAAGCTCCAGCGCCTCGGCCAGCGTTTTCGGTGCGTATCCGTTTACCATAGTCCGTTGCCCTCCTTTGCCGCGTTCATGATGGCGTTTACAATGGCGTTATAGCCGGTGCAGCGGCAGAGATTGCCGGACATGCCTTCCCGGACGTCCGCCTCGGCGGGGTGGGGGTTGGCGGACAGGATGCTCTCCGCCGCCAGCACCATGCCGGGAATGCAGAAGCCGCACTGCACAGCGGAAACTTCGGCGAACGCCTTGTCCAGCGCCGCAAAGCGCTGGGTCTCGCGATAGCCCTCCAGCGTCACAATGGTGCTGCCCTCCACGGCGCCCATGGCCACGCAGCAGGAATTGATGAGCTTGCCGTCCAGCAGAACGGAGCAGGCGCCGCACTCGCCCTCCTTGCAGCCGCATTTCACGGAGGTGCAGCGGAACGTGTCCCGCAGCACGTCCAGCAGGCGGTCTGCGGCGCTGCCAGCGTAGGTGACGGTCTTGCCGTTCAGGGTGAATTGAATATCGTTCATTACGCTTCCTCCTTTGCCAGAGCCTTGATGGTGTCCTCGGCGGTGAACGGCGCGTGGTGCAGCCGGATGTCGCCGCCCAGTGCCTGCTCGATGGCCTCCACATAGGCGGGCGCCGCACCCACCAGGGGCAGCTCGCCGGCACCCTTGGCGCCATACGGCCCAAAGGGATACTCCTCCACATGGAGCCGGCAGTTCAGCACCGGCACGTCCACGGCGGTGGGGATCAGGTAATCCGAGAAGGAGTTGTTGCGGATGCGGCCCTTGTTATCGTAGTTCATGAACTCTGTGGAGGCGTAGCCGATACCCTGCAGGAAACCGCCCTCCATCTGACCCATGACGATGTTGTAGTCCATGGGCGTACCAACGTCGAAGGAGGCATAGGCGCCCAAAATCTTGGCAAGACCGGTGTAGGTATCCACCTCCACCTCAATGGCCTGCGCGCCCCAGGCGTAGGTGGGATAGGCGTCGCCCCGGAACTTATCCAGATAGAAGGGGGTCATAAAGTCCGGCTCGACGAACTTTTCCTCGACGATCTGATCCTCGCCGTCCTTCCATTCGGTGCGCAGCTTGATCGCGGCGCGGCGCAGCAACTCGCCCACGGTCATCAGGGAGCGCGACGCCACGGTCGGGCCGGAATCCGGCACGCGGGAGGTATCGGGATGGTCGTAAAAGACCTTCTCAAGAGGCAAATTCAGCTCGTGCGCCACGATCTTCGGGAACGTGGTGCGCAGGCCCTGCCCGATCTCACCGTTGGAAGCGAGAACTTCGACTGTGCCGTCCTTATATTTGTGCAGGCGGGCGACCGCCTTGATGAGGTCACGCTCACCGGAGCCGGTGAAGCCCGCGCCGTGGAAGTGCATGGAAAAGCCGATGCCCCGGCGGTAGCGTCCGGTCTGCGGCTTGGCGTACTCCTTGTGCTTGCGGCGCAGGTCGCAGGCCTTGTCCACCTCGTCCACCATGGCGGGCAGAGGGACCGGGAAGTGATATTTGCCGGAGGTAGAGGTAGCGTCGCCCTGCTTGACAAGGTGCGCTTCTTTGAATTCAAGTGTATCCACGCCGAGGTCCTTGGCGATGTGATCCATCATCATCTCCACGGCGAAGAAGGTCTGCGGCGCGCCGAAGCCGCGATAAGCGCCGCAGGGTGTGGTGTTGGTCTTGAGAGCACGTCCGTGGACGTGCAGATTTTCGATGTTATACACACCGTCGGCGCAGATGATGCCGCGCTGCAGCACGACGGCGGACAGGGTGGTATACGCGCCGCCGTTGAACTTCACGTCAATGTCCATGGCGGTGACCTTGCCGTCCTTTACCGCAACCTTGTAAGTACACAGCGACGGATGGCGCTTGGAGGTGAACTCCAGATCCTCCCGCCGGTCAAAGACACAGCGGACGGGCTTGCCGCACTTTTTGGCGGCCACGGCCACCTGACAGCCCAAAATGGAGGGAAACGCCTCCTTGCCGCCGAAACCGCCGCCGGTCACATCCTGATGGATGTGGACATCAGCCGGGCCGCAGTTCAGCGCCCGCATCACCGCACCGTGAACGTAGTAGGCACACTGCATGGAGCCGTGGACGAACATCCGCCCGCCTTCCTCCGGCTCGGCCATCATGCCCTGCGTCTCAAGATAGGTCTGATCCTGATAGCCGGTCTCAAATTCCTCTTCGTAGACCTTGTCGGCCTCGGCAAAGGCCTTGTCGATATCGCCCTTTTCGTACTCGTAGTTGAAGAATACTTCGTCGGCCTTGCGTAGATCCAGCATGGGCTCCAGCTCTTCATATTCCACCTCGATACGGCGGAGAATGTCCTCACAGACCGCCTCGTCAGGGCCGCAGACCATGCCGATGGGCTCGCCGATGTACTCCACAGTCTCCCGTGCATAGACCGGCGTGTCGTCCATGACGATGTTCACATTGTTGTCGCCGGGTACGTCGTTGCGATCAACGTAGTAGTAGCCATCCGGCAGCTCAGGCACCTTGACGGACAGCAGCTTCGCCCGCGCATATTTGGAGCGGAGCATTTTGCCGCAGAGAACACCATGCTTGTCGATGTCGCAGACGTAAACGGAACGTCCCTCCATCTTGGGTGCATGGTCTTTCTTCACGACAGAGTTGGAAATGGTATGCAATGCAGATTCCTCCTTTTTGATGTTATCCCTGATACCGCTGCACACAGCGGGAATATTGCGCGAATGTGTCCAGATCCGTCCAGCAGCCCACATCGTCCACCGGCACGGTGACGATGGCGTCCTCGTGGACTTTCCAAAACCCCCGCAGCCCCTCCTGCCCCTCATAGCGCAGGATCTCCGGGATGAAGCGGCTGTCGATCAGCGGCGGGTGCTTGCGATAGCCCTCCAGCGTGGGGAAGGCGATGGCGGGGGTATTCTCCGGCATGGCACGGTATACGGCTAGAAATGTCTCCTTGGCCACAACGGGCATATCTCCCGGCAGCAGGAAAAAGGCATCGCACGGCGGTATGGCGGAAAGGCCAATTTTGATTGAGGTCAGCATATCCGTTGCAGCATAGCCGTTATTGTAGACCATGATCAGGCCGGTTCCGAGGTAGCGGCTCTTGAGAATGGCTTCGATGTCCCGTCCACGATGGCCGAGCACGACGGTGATGGGACTGATGCCGCACAGGAGCATGGAGTCGATGGTGTTTTCGATCAGCGTCTTGCCCCGCAGGGGCATCAGCGGCTTGAAATCTCCCATCCGCTTTGAACAGCCCGCGGCAAGGATCAGACCGCCAATGCGTTTTCTCATTGGTCGGCCTCCCGGAAAAACTGACAGCCATAACCGGTACACCATGTGGTGAGCGCTGTAAGCATTGCCTCCAGCGGCAGTGCCGCTTCTAACATGGCGGAAAGAAACGTGCCTGCCTGCTCATACATGGGAACTGAAAACTGTGCATCCCCTATCGAAAGACGCAGAGAGTTGTCGCATTCGCGACACTGCGCACAAGGCAGAAGTGTCACATCCGACGTGATCATTCCCATAAGCTCCCGTAATGCGCCGGGTGCGGCAGCAACGACAACACATAGCAATAATTTTCCATGTCCTGTTTGCTCCAGACCGAATTCCTGCGCACTGATGAGGTCAATGAAATCCGGATGATCGTACAGCCTTTGCAGCGGCAGATCATCGTCACTCATGGTTACCGGAACATAGGCCGGTGCGGCAAAGACCGTGCGCGGCGGGCTGCCTTCCTTTGAGAACGTGCTGGCGCAATAGGCCACGCCGTTTTGTTCTTGCATTTACATCGTACTCCTTACAATAGAATAACGCTAATTCTATTGTAAACGTCCTCTTTCGCATGTTCAAATACTTCCTGAAAAGTATACGCTGAAAAAGGGCGTTTTCGTTTTGTGCATTTTTATATAAGACCTGTTTCACGGAACAGTGCGTCAAAACGCTGCTGTGCGAAATCGCGCACCTCATTCTCATATTGCTGAAAGGCGTACATGAGCTGCCTGCCTTTTTCTGTCAGGCAGGTCTTGCCGCCGTTTTTGCCGCCATGCTGCCGCGAGACCACCGCATAGCCCAGCTCATGCTCCAGCTTGTTCATCATGTCCCATGCCTTCTGATAGGAAAGGCCCATGTGCAGGCAGGCCTGCCGAACGGATTGCAGGTCAGCGATAAGGAACAGCAGCAGCTTCAGCCGCGAATTGAGGAACATATTCTCCTTGTCGATGCTGATCTTCACCGTGGGCGCCAGCAGAGAAGCGTTGTGTTCCTGCAAATGCTGGCGGAGCTGCGGTTCATTGTGTACGCTCATCAGAATGCCCGCATCCGGCACCGCAATACGTTGCTTGTTGCAGTCACATTGCCGGATCGCGCCACGCAGTCCATCCGGCCCCTCATAGGCAAGGATCTGCGGGATGACCCCGCTTTGCAGAATGATGGGGTGTCCGCCGCGCCCATTGCAGGTCGGCGTTACAATATCGGCTGTGCTTGCAAGCAGCGTATGGAGCGTCTGCGCAAAAAACATCGGAGCGTTGACCGGTGTAAAGACCACACGGTCGCATTTGCCCTGCAAATACGAAAGTCCCAGTTTCACGGAGGAAAAGAGCTCAGGTTTCTCGCACTCTTTGTTTTTGATGAATACGACGCCCAGCGGCGCAACCTGCCTTATGACCTCCAGCTCCTCTGTCCCCGTCACGACCACGATGGGAAACACACCTGCCTGCTGCAAGGTCAGAACAATGCGCCGGACGATTGGAATACTACCGATTTTCAACAGCGGAACCGCGTCTTTTTTACTGGCCGCCGCGATTACTGCGCCCACAGAACCGAATCTCATGTTGCACACTCCCCATCCGACCGTTTTTTATATAGTATCACGATGGGGCGGAAGTGGGCAAGTTCTTTTGCCGCGCATCACGCAATTCATTTCGCTGTATTTAGAATGAATACGCCCTCATAATAGGCCAATTATCGCACTAAATCTCTCTCTTTTTTAAGTGTATTTTGTTGTTCCTTGCGGTGCTGTATTATGAATTGCTTCGCCAGATGTTCATCTGATTCCTCTCTTAACAGTCGGGATACCTCTTGCTTGGCGTTAATCAGCAGACTGAGCGAAGGCTTCTTCTGCAAAGGCCCCTCTAACTGCTTTTCTGCCGACTTTTCCTGCGCAGGACGGATGGCCTGACGCACTTTGTATAGCTCCACCGGATCAAAATCCGCAGCCTGCGCTTTCAGATCGGTGTACTCAGCCAGCACCTTATCCAACTCGGCAGAGTATTTTTGCTCCTGCGTCTCCAGCTTTTTCAGACCAGTCTCCATCGTAGCAATATCCTTCCGGAACGCCTCTGCGCCTGCATCCTCCGCATACTCGAATCTCTGTAAAAGATGCGACTTTTCGGAGCGCAGTTCCTCCAAATCTTCCGTTAATTCTGCAATGCGGACAGCCAGCGCCTTGTGTCGTTTCACATGGTATACTGGCAATTCCTTTTTCTCGGCAACCAACGCTTTGCGCTCCTTGCTCTTTTCCTTGATCTGCTGTACCAGACCGGTATAACGCTCCAGTTCCGGCCTCCATACGGCGAGAGATTTTTGAATATGCGATTTGCCGCCGCGAATATGGGAGAGCTGGTAGCAGAAGATCAGCACGCGGCTGCGCAGCTTCTCCAGCCCCTCCGCTATGGCAGGGACAGCACGGGCGACCAGCGCGGTCAACTTTTTGATTTCAGCTTTCAACTCCCGCAGCAGCGCATTGTCGGATTTGATCTGTCGGTTCAGTTCGCGGCGGTCAGAGATGATTCCCTTGCGCTCCAACGCCTGTGCTGCTACGCCCTCATGGATGGTGGGGATTTCATCCAGTCCCCGTGCGGCATTGCTGCGGTGGTCAATGCGTTCCTCCCGTCCCGCGCGTTCTAGATAGCGGTTGGACACATCAGCCCATGCTGCCCGCCATGTCACAAGCTGTTCCTCGCTGTTCCAGCGTTCGGAGATGGGATTTTGCCTGCCGTACAGGAAGAAGCACAGCAGCCACAAGCGACATCTGAGCCAACAACGACAACAAAGGGATCAGACACAGTACCGATCACAACGCAGGAGCAACCACAAATAGAGAATACCCATCAGGAGGAAAGCGCTCCGCAAACTGTCCCCCTGAGCCGGTCGAGGAACGTATACCTTCGGAGGATATTCCATCAGAAATCGTCCACGCCAAGACGGGATATGTGGAGCCGGAACCAACGCCAGAACCTGAACCTGAACCAGCCCCCACGCCATCGATACCTGCGGACCGTCAAGCCGCCATCGACGCCGCCAACGCCTATGCGGTCACGCAATACGGTGTCACCACGGGCACAAGTCTGACACTGGACAACAGTGCCTACCGATTCCCTGCGGCGGTGCCAACAGACGCATCGCAGGAAACATTGGAAGCCAAAACAAAGGACATGGTGGACTTTACCTTCCGCCAACTCATGATGCAGGCGGGACGGGACACCATCGCGGACGCCGGATTCCGCCGCAATGTCTACATCGTGGAGGATGGCGGCAGTCTGCTGATCTACGTTCTCTACGACGGTTAAGCGGCGCAAAACCTGCGTCGGTGTAAGCAAAGAGTTGCCGCATTATTTTTCCTATACTTTTTAGCCGTTTTTGGTGGTTTTCTCTCGATTTTAATTCCTTTCCTAACATCTTGTGACCTGAGTTTCCCATGTGTTCCACACCTGTCTGTGGCATTTTATGTGGTCAAAGGCAAAGCCTCGCCGGAGCAATTCCGGCGGGGCTTTGCGGTATTCTCGGCAGCCCTCTTTTCCACTCGGTGAACAACACGAAAACCGCACTGAGGCCACCCCATGAGGTGGGATGCCATAATCAAAGAAAACAGACAGCACGGCGTGAGATTTTCCGGGAAGCGCGAAGCTGAAGAAAAGACGGGTGTGGCGTGTAAAGAACACCCCCATATCATACAATAACTCTAAAGCTATGATACGGAGGATAATTTCATGAACGAGCTGCAAGCCTTTGAAAAGCACCTGCGTGAAAACGAGAAAAGCCCCGCCACGATAGAAAAGTACCTGCGCGACGCCCGCGCCTTCCTGTGCTGGCTGGACGGGCGCGAGCCCACCAAGGAGCTGACCGTCTGCTACAAGGAAGGACTGACCGAGCGATACGAGGCCGCCAGCGTCAACTCCATGCTGGCGGGGATCAACAGCTACCTGTCCTTTTCCGGCCGCACCGACTGCTGCGTGAAGCCCCTGCGCGTCCAGCGGACGCTGTTCGGGAGAGAGGAACGGGAGCTCTCCCGCGAGGAATACGCACGCCTTGTCCGCGCCGCGGGCGGGGCACAGATCGGCGTTGTCATGCAGACCATCTGCGGCACGGGCATCCGCGTCTCTGAGCTGCGGCACATCACCGCCGAGGCGGTGCGGGAGGGCCGCGCCGCCGTCCGCAACAAGGGGAAAACCCGCGTGATCCTCATTCCCGCCGCGCTGCGAAGGCTCCTGCTGGGCTATATGAAAAAGACCGGCGTCACCACCGGCAGCGTGTTCCTCTCGAAAAACAAAACGCCGCTGGACCGCAGCACGGTCTGGCGGCGCATGAAAGCCCTGTGTGAGCGGGCGGGGGTGGACCCGCGCAAGGTCTTTCCCCATTCTCTGCGGCATCTGTTCGCCCGCGTTTTTTACAGCGTGGAAAAGGACCTGCTGCGTCTTGCGGACATCCTCGGCCACGCCAGCGTGAACACCACGCGCATCTACACCATGGAAACCGGACGGCAGCACATGAAGCTGCTGGAGCGCGTCAGCCGAACACTGCTCACATAATGGCGATTCTGTTGCGGAATAGTTGTAGCAACCCCATATTACATCTACATCATAACAGAGACCCAGTATCATTAGCAAGCAAAACTTGAAAAATCCAGCGAAAAAAGTCAAAAAACGATAACGGCAACAAGGCCGGATGAAAAAAACTTCTCTCCCGGCCTGATTTTGTGCGCTACTTTTACCCTCTGTTCCGCCGTTTAGGGTCTACGCTGTTGGCAGTGGACACGGTGATGCAACAGAATCGCCATTCTGTTGCTGTGGAAGTGTACCGCAGGAAAAAGGGGGTGGGCGTAGGAGACGAGTTAAGGAACAGAAGAATTGCAGCGACCATATTAACCGATTAGAAAGAAAACGGAGGAACAAGACCATGAGAAAAAGACTTCTCAGCATCCTGCTGCTCTGCTGCATGGTGCTGACGCTGCTCCCAACGGCGGCACTGGCGGAGGAAACTGTACCGACCTTTGACCTGACAAAGGATTTAGAGGGCATTACGATTCCCGCCGATCTTGTCACCTGCGTCTGCACAAAGGCCAACGAAAGCAGGAGTTACGGCCAATTGCCCGGCGGCTTTTCTGCTTCTCAGCCCCTGATGGAGGACGGTTTCTGGACGGTCCTTATCTATGTTGAGAAAAAACCCTATTTAGAGCAGTTCAGTCAGGACATAGGCAGTCCACATACACCGGACATGGCGTATACGGATGAGATTACTGCGCCGATTCAGTTCAAGCTGAAATACACAGATAACAAATGGGAGCTTCTCGGTAAGATGCCCCAAAACAAAACGCTTCACCTCACCTGCAGCGGCGGCCATGTGTATCAGGGGGACATTCCTGTCATCGAACTGGTTACCAGAACGCATACGGACATTAAAGTGACAGAAAACAATAAATGGGAGTATTCCAAAGACAATGGGGAGACCTGGCAGAACAGCTGCCATTTCACCAACCTGCAGCCTGGCACGGAACACACCATCATCGCCCGTGTGAGGGAAACTGCCACCCACAAGCCCAGCGCAAACAGCGCACCCCTCACCGTTACCACGATGCATATTGAAATCTCGGATGAGTTGAAGAAACAGCTGCGTGCCGTGGCGAGTGGCTACGAAGGGGAATATGACGGCATGGAGCATGGGGCGGTCATCGTGGATGACGCTAAGATGCCCGAGGGCTGGCGCATCGCGGGCTACACCACAGATGAGGGAAACAGCTTCGGCAACAGCATATCAAAGATCAAGGATGCGGGCACTCTGAGGGTAGGCGTCAAGTTTGTCCACCCGGACTATTTGATGAACATCACCAGCTACTACACTGCCGAGGTCACGCCCAAACCTCTGACCAATGACATGATTGCCGACATCCCTAATCAGCTTTATACAGAACAGCCCATCCATCCCAAGCCTGAGATTAAGCACGGCGACATGGTTCTGATGGAGGGCACGGACTTCACCTACAGCTACGATACCAACACTTCGCCGAAGCAGGGCGGCAAGGTGACCATCACCGGCAAGGGCAACTACAAGGGCATGGCCTCCAAGTCCTTCAACATCGTCAATGAAATTACAGAGATTACGGAGGATGATCTTAAGGATCTCGAAATTCCCACCCTTGTCACCGTCAAGTGTACTACAACCAACAGCAGCAAGGAATACGGGAGGATTCCCGGTGGCTTCGACCTGAGCAAGAAGCCCTACATGGAAAATGGTGTTTGGAAGGCCATCGTCCAGCTCAATTTGCCCGCTTACAAGGCCAAGTACGATGCGGACACCAAAAAAACGCACGAAATTGCAGATTTGAGGGGGAACCTCGTAACGACCTTCACCCTGAAGTATGTCAACAACAAGTGGGAGCTGGATGGCACTTTTCCGAATGTTATCATTTTGGTGAAATGTGACGGCCAGCATCCGCAGACTCCGCCGTATCCCACGGAGGAGAATGTCAGCGGTCTGGGTGATCAGATCGTCGCGGTGCTCTGCAACAATGTTCCGACCGGTCAGCAGTCCGGCAAGTATTACGGCCTGATTGGCGGCGGCTTTACCTCAACAGCTCCCACGCTCAATGCGGATAAGGTGTACGAAAGCACCATTACCCTTATTCCCTCCGTGTACTGCAACCAGTTCAGCGGCGACACGGGCATCATGCACAAGGTGCTCTCCGCGCAGACCACCGATGGTCTGAAGTTCGTAGTGAAGTACAACAGCTCCACAAAGATGTGGAAGCCCGCAGAGGAAGTCAAGCAGATGGCCATTTGGGTGACGTGCGACAAGCATGAGACCGACACACCAGTCCCCACCGAGTTCACCATCACCTTTAACGGCAACGACGGCACACCCTCTGTCGGCAGTATGAGAACCACCAATCAGAAGCTGACCTCTCTGCCCACCGCAACCCGCAGCGGCAGATACAGCTTTGACGGCTGGTACAGCGCGGCAAGCGGCGGCACAAAGATCACGACCGCTACTGTATTCTATGAAAACACCGCTGTGTACGCCCACTGGACCTACATCGGCAGTGGTGGCAGCAGTGGCGGCGGTGGCGGCTACACCTACCACACCATCAGGGCGATCTCCGGTTTGAACGGCTCCGTCTCTCCCTCCGGCTGGACCTCCGTCCGTCACGGATGGGATCAGACCTTCACCATCACCCCGGACAAGGGCTACGCCGTGGCCAAGGTGCTGGTGGACGGTAAGAGCGTGGGCTCTGTGAAATCTTACACCTTCAAGAATGTCACAAAGGATCACACCATCGAGGTAGTCTTTATGAAGGCAAACGGCAACCCCCAGACCGGAGTATTCGTCGATGTAGCGGAGGGCAGCTACTATGAGGAAGCGGTCAACTGGGCGGTTGAAAATGGAATCACCACCGGCACGGGTAATAATTACTTCACGCCGGATGGCATTTGTACCCGTGCGCAGGCTGTGACGTTCCTGTGGAGAGTTGCCGGAAGCCCCACACCAAAAACAGAAGCAATGCCCTTTGAGGATGTGCTGGATGGCAGCTACTATTACGAGGCCGTCCTGTGGGCTGTGGAGAACGGTATTACCGTTGGCACGAGCGCAATGACCTTCAGCCCCGAGCTGACCTGCTCCCGCGCACATATTGTGACCTTCTTGTGGAGAGCAGCCAATTCTCCCTCTGCAAAAACGGCCAATCCCTTTACCGATGTAGCCGCGGACGCCTACTATATCGACGCTGTGCTGTGGGCGGTCAAGCATAAGATCACGGTCGGGACAACGCTATCTACCTTCAGCCCTGATGAGGGTTGCACCCGCGCACAAATCGTGACTTTTCTGTACCGTGCTCACAGCAAGTAATTAGGGATGACGTATGCACCCGCTGAAATGCTATCACCTCGCGGCAAGCGAGATGGATTTGTATAAGCTATTTCATGGAAAACCTTCAGAGCGGGCTAAGAAAGGAGATCGGGTCCTGCTTATCAGAACGATCCAATTGACAGCAGACCTAACGGTGACTTGCCCCGTAACCTTTCTAATGCTGCCAGACATTCAGTTTATCACGAAGCCTTTTGCGCTGCGCACGGCTTGGGAAGATGACAGAAGTTCTGCGGTGCTGTGCTTTCGATCATGCTCGAAAGCAGAAAGCGTTCTCTCCCTTCTGTATTCTCACGAATGATTCTATTGGCAGCAGATATCTCTTTACCCGCAACGAGCAGATGCCGGATATACTCCTACGCGGTCATCTGCTCCCCCAAAAAGCAAAGGACAGCGCGGCGGACGGTCAATAGCACCGGCCTCCGCACTGTTCCTTTTTCGCCACAGGAAACTCTGTACGACATTCACAACCCATGAGCCATGCCGCCTTCCCACGCGGCAGGAGAAAACACTATGAAAAAGATCACTCGATTTCTGTTTTGCACCTTCGTCGCCATTATGCTGATGGGGACGGCGATCAGTGCCACCGCTTGTCATCAGAAAG